>Ga0187878_1000410_pt1 | contig 50050 bp, 50 predicted proteins | sample June2016WEW_17_1_FD_132979 | JGI IMG/M metagenome (GOLD analysis project Ga0187878, IMG submission 132979) | Peatland microbial communities from SPRUCE experiment site at the Marcell Experimental Forest, Minnesota, USA - June2016WEW_17_150 | ecosystem: Environmental > Terrestrial > Soil >... | reverse complement strand
CGAATTGCTCCTTCAGCGCGACACCACCGAGTTTCACCTCAAGGAGTTCAGGCGTCTTCCTGCCGAGACGTGCGATCCTTGGCTGGGATGCCAAAAGTAGCCTGATCTCGCTCACCTTTCCTATCGAAGACTCGATCTTCGCGAGCTTCTCGGCGTGGTTGATCGACTCTGGCAATGTTAGAAGACGCATCATATCCTTTGGCGGTTTCTCCATCCAACTCTCAGCGAGAGTCTGAAGTCCTTTCGGTGTTTTGACGTAGGCCCTTAGCGCGACTGCGACCATCGGTGGGGTCTCAACGATTGTGATTGGGAACGAAATCTCTTTCCCAAATGTAAGCGAACCTTCTCTATTGTCAAGTCCGACTGCAGTTCTCATTCCCGCCTTGTATCCGATGAATGCCAGCGGCTTCGTCTCTTTGACGCCAGTCGGCCAATATCTCACGCGCCCAACCCATCTTGAGGCTCTCGATCTGGGAAGATACGCAAGTGACCCTCGTCTTGGAGCGTGAACTTTCCTATGTCCCATGCCAGCTCACCTATTCACCGATTGTGTTCAAGAACGCAAGAGCCGAGTAGACCGCTTCCTCAGTTCGGACAGTCTGCGTTCCTTGATGAGGAACAAAATTCAGGGTGTACGTCGCAAGCGTGTTGAGTTTCAAGCCCTCTTGAGCGATTATCTCATGTAGCCCTCGCTTCGAGGAGCCAAATGCAAGGAGTACACTGGAAGCTCCCGTTATCGATGTCCTCAATTGGTCGAGCACTGTGTCCACCTTCTCTCCAAGCCTTGATGTGGCGATAACCACGTCGGGCTTGTTCTCTTGGATGAGCCTCCCCAAAGGAAGGTTCTTCAAGGTAACCCGGAACCCCCAATATATGTCTATCCGGTTGCGATCAACCAACTCAGCGATGATCTTTGGAGCTGTTCTCGTGATTTGAACAGACACTCGTGAACCGCGATGAAGTCGCGTAGGCACTTCCGCGAGCGACCCTACTCCAACATCGACTCGACTGATCTCGCTGCTCGCATCAGTGACTACACCTTCTCTGATTTCGCCGACCCTCAAATCCACAAGTCTGGCGGATGCTGGGTGATTGGGAGTACGAAGAGGCGGGAGAATCCCGACGAAACGCAAGTCCGGATCCATGCGTATCAAGTGCTTTCTCAAGTGCTGGGGCGTTTCCATGTACCCAAGCACTGAGGCGATGAAACGTCCTTGGCTTGCTGATTCGCCGCCAGGTACATCGGCGTAGATCAAGGCTTCGTCGACTCTGAAGATTCCGAACGCTCGTCCAAGGAACCCGAGTCGACTCGTCTTCTCCCTCAGGTGAGGCACGTCAGCGACCAGAGAGCTCGGAACCGCTACAGTGATTTTCCATGATCTCTTGGGAGGAGGCACGTATGCCAAGCCGGGCGCGCTCATGTCCTATCTGAGGGACGTAAGAGCGAAATCTCGACTGATGTACTTTGTTCTGGAGTCAAAAGCCAGATCGCGCATTGACCATTGTCAGAGATCGAGGATGTACCGAGCGACGTAACCTTTGCGAGTTGGCCTTACTTCCATTCGATGGTAAGTGACTGCCTTTATCTCAACCTTTGCTGGGTGTCGTCCTCTTTCGAACAGGCCGCCCTGCGCCTCGGCAATAAGGGACAGGTTTCCATTCTGTGCCTCGATCTTCTCCACGTGAAATATCGAGTAGACTTTGCCGTCAAGGTCGAACTTCAGCAAAAGTTGTTCAAGCCAATCGTGTAAGAGTGAAATTTCGTCATGAGAAGTGACTTCAAAGCGATCAACAAAAGAACGCTCAATAGCAGTCGGATCGGTCATGACATCGAACATCGCGAAAGCCGCTTCTTCGAAGACGCCTGCAAGAGTTGGGGCCTGGGCCTCCACGTATGCGTCGCTCATGTGCGGTAGAAGCCGGTATCGAAGATGCCCATTCTTCTTCATGAACGCTCTAGGAACACATTCGCGTTCACATGTAAATGAATTCTCACCAGCTCCATTTCCCAACCTCAAGGCCGATCTCGGTAAAGTCTTTAAGATGACTCAATCTCGATAGACCTCTCGTGGTGCCGGGAACACCTGCCGGGATATGAGAAACGCTCGCATCCCGAAGGCCGAGTGGATTAGCGTCCCAAGATGGGCGGTCTACAGGCGCAGGCCTTGAGTCCGCCACGAACGCGCGTCAGGAAAGCCTGTGGCCCTTTGGGCCTCGGGGGTTCGAATCCCTCTCCCGGCGCCAGACCTTTCGTATATTCCCACTAGCGCTAAAACTGCGAAAGCTCGCAACGTTCGACGTGATCCGCGCGTCGCGGTCCAGTACCAGTACCGTGGCCACCGGTGCCCGCTCCGCCGAAGAGCATTCAGTTCCGTGGGAAGGCCGAGATCTTGCTCATCAATGATCCAGCGGCCAACGAGTCGCTAGCGCATGGGTCGCTTGTCATGCGCCGCATCTTTCGTCTCCTTCTCGATAGAGCAGACACGCAGACTTGGGGAGAGAGCATTTGGATACATGTCCGACAAGGAAGATGTATTGAAACCTTCATGATCGGGGTGCGACCTACTGCGATCTTCCGCGACGAGAAGAAGACCATGCTCCACTTCGAGGTGCCTCAGAAGGACTTGATCGATGACCCGCGGACAGCCTACAACTCTTGAATGATGTCGTAAACATTCGCTATTGTCTTGACCCTGAGGAGGCCGAGAGCCTCATCGATGGCAGCGTGCAGTGCACTCGCCCTTGCCAAGCTTTCTTTGTCACGCCAGTAGCTAACAACTATGAAGTCCTCCTGATGCTCAAGATCTCTGAGTAGCCTCTGCCCTAGGCATCCGTGTGTGCCCTTGAAGCCCTCTTGAATACGTTTGAGTGCACCGGCAATGTCCTCGGTCGCATTCCCGTCAAAGCACGAAACTCGATACATATCGACCAGCATCCTTCCATCTCCACTGTATCCCGTGCCAAAAGCAACGTCGCTTATGTCAGCTACCGGCTTTCTTGACGAACCTGCGACCCGCCACTTTTCTGGCGTCGTCGATCGCTTTCGCCGTGACAAGTGCTTCTTCGGCGCTGCACAGCGGTTCGACGACTGATCCCTTCCTGACAGATTCCGCAAAGTCCTGAAGCATCACGCTGATAGGTTCTTTCCTTGGGACATCAAATGCTGTTTCGACATTTTTCGAGAGCTGCTCAAGGTCCTCGAAGCTTTGTGGCCTCTTGCCGAGCCTCGGCGGCGAGAACCCGATCTTGAGAGCGGCTGGTGTGTAAGTGACTTCGTAGTACTCCCGGTCGGTGTCGAGTTCGAGGCGACGCCTGCGAATGTTCGCGCGGCGAACCTCGATATTCGATCTTGTACGTCCATAGTCAAGCTCAACCATCGCCTCGTAATCCGGCTTTCCTTCTTGCTCAGCTGTCAGAACTGCACTCTTGACCTTAGGCTCTGCGTGGAAGAGATGATATCCCATGTCTATGCCATGTGAGCCCAAGTCTAAGAGCACGCCATCTTCACTAGTCGACAGTGGTGACATGCCAATACGTATCTCTCTTGACCTGACAACTTCCGATAGCTCCGCGACTTCGCTCAACTTCACGATTGCCGGGTTGACGCGTTCAACATAGCCAACGACAACTAGCCTTCCAGATCGCCTCTGCGCCTGAACTATCTGGAGGCTCTGGGCGAGAGTCGCGCCCATCGGCTTCTCGACGAAGACGTCGAGGCCTCGTTCAAGAGCTCTTTCTGCAATCTTGGCATGACTTGATGGCCATGTCGCGATCGCAAGCACAGACAAATCAAGCCTAAGCAAGGCATCGAGATCTGTGAAGGTTTGAAACGGAGCGTTGCTCAGTTGAGCCGGGTTCGAGTCGTAGACCCCTTGGATCGTGAAGCCGAGTTCGGTGAGTTTCCGCCCAATGAGTTTTCCCCTGCCTCCGAAGCCGGCAATCCCGAAGCTTTCCATATGTTTCACCGAATGCTCTTGATTGTGCAGCATCACCTAAAGATATGACATGCGCTTCGGAAGGCTCAACGGATGGGAAATTGGCTCACGTGATCTATCAGTCTTGTTTGAATCCACTATATCAGCTATCTTAGCAAACGTTTTCTTCACCGAACATGTCATCGATTGAGCATGTCACCGGTGAAACCTCTCGTGTCCTATCTGTTGCTATTGGTTGATGTCGGCAAGGAACATGGTGTGGCAAAGGAACTGAGAAGACTGCCTGGCATCACAGAAGCACAGGTCGTTTACGGGGAATACGACGTCGTTGCAAGGATCGAACTCGGCGATGTCATGCTGATGGATGAAACAGTCACTATGGCCCGCAAGTTGCCAGGCGTGACAAGAACCTCGACTCTAATCTCCTCCGGGGTTCAGAACTAGCTAGCGTCACCCTACCCAGCCTGATCCTCGTAGCCTCCGCAGGCCACCTTGCGCTATCGACGCTTGCGGCCATTCTTGTGTCATGCCATAACTAGGGTAGCGTTACGATGGCGAGAGGTCTACATCGCCATTTTTCGAGAGCCTGCCCCCCATCTAGTATGCCGCGTTCACAAACGCCTTGTTAGGAGCGTTCAATCTTGTCCCTGCGCGCACAAGTGTTCGTGTAGACCTAGTCAACAGCGAGGTAGATGTCACGACACGTACTTTCTGAGCACGGCTTCAATCTGCTGCTTTGGGAGTGCCCCGATAATTCGTTCTACCTCGACTCCGTCTTTGATAATGAGAATCGTGGGGATGCTCTCGATTGAGTACTTCATTGCAGCGGCCGGATTATCGTCTACGTTCAATTTTGCAAATAGAGCCTTCGAGCCATATTGAGTCGCCAGCTCGTCGACGATGGGCGCGATCATCCGACAAGGGTAGCACCAGGCAGCCCAACAGTCTACCACAACCACGGGGTTTGCCTTTATCGCCGAGTCGAAATTCGCGTCAGTCAGCACGGCGGGCCCTACGTTCCGAGATGATTCCTGAGGCTTCTCAGGTCGATTCATCATCTCAGCGATCTTACGTGTCCTTATCTGCTCCAATTCGTCCATCGTCTGGCACACGACTCCCGGCGATATGTCAGCATCCATATTAGTGTGGCTACGAGTAAAACTGTAGCGAAAAGCGAGGCCTTTGTACGATGAACGAAGGCTAGCTCCTCTCTGTTATCGCTTTCGTAAGAGTCTAAGACCTACCGATTCTATTGCAGCAAACTGCCGGTCTGTGAACAGAGTGCCCCCGCATTGGACGATCCGGCTTCATACCGAGAATGGGGCGTTCAGCCTCGTGCCAAAGTCAGTCTTCAACTCTGGGAAAGGGGTTCGCTTAGCCTTCTCATGAAACCTCGAAGGATAGCCCTCGTTTGGGTCGGATAGATCGTCTTGATGAAGAGGCCCAGCCAGATTAGCTGGCGTCCTGCTGCGAACCACTGCGCCGGGCTTGCGGGCGAGGTGGGATTTCCCAGGTTTAGCGGGGAACTGAACCACACCACGATAATGAGTGCGTTCATGATTTCAGCGACATATATGATCGGCAACGAGATGCTTGGGATGAGGACATAGAATGGTAGAAGCATGAGTCCCATCTGTGGGGTGACGACGTAGTTGCCGACGAGCCATGCGATATTCATGAGGAAAGAGCGTTCAATTAGTCTCGTCGGCCGATCCTTGTATTGTTTCCTGAAAGTGCCGGTGACGCCTTTGTAGACCAAGTAGAGAAGTACCGTCAGAGCCAAGTAGTGTGCGTTCGGATCCATCTGGTTGAACAGGAATACAAGCCAGGAATCTTCAATGCCCCATCCTGCGTGGAACTTCCAGGTTTCGAACCAGCCGGAGAAGTTCGCAAGAATGAAGGGTAGATTGAGAACGACGAACACTGAAAGCGGCGCCAAGAGGGCTTTCAATCTGCCCTTCCAGCTACTCTCTTCAAGCATGTAAACCGGGATCAGCATGCACGGGTAGAGCTTCGCCGAGATGCCCAGTCCGAGACTGAGCCATGACCTCGTCTTGTCACCTTTTAGGTAGAAGTAGATCGATACGGTCGCAAAAAAAATCGCGATGATGTCCCAGTTGTAGACTGTAAACATGAGAAAGGAAGGAACAATCAGGAAAGCCTTCCAGATCCTTGACTTTTCAAGTCCAACCAAATCGGCTATCTTGTAGACGACGACGACCGTTCCGATTGTGAAAACGTAGAGTACGGCATCCATTGCCAAGACGTAATAGTTCAGCGCGACTGAGAGATCTGGCACATACAGTCGTATCGAGGATGTCAAGTACACAAGTATGCCGACTAGCACAGGGTACTCGAAAGTGAACTGATAATAGGGTATTAGGTGTGGGCCCGTTCCAATCCCATCGCGCCAGAAGACGCTTACGACATCGGTATAGTGACTTGGAACTACTGCAGGTAGGTGTTCCCATACGCCCACGATGAAAATCAGGGTCGCGGCAGCGAGCATCTCGATCAGTTCGCGTGGAACTGCTTTCCCAACGCTTTGCTGATCCATTACCATCTACCGGTCTTGATCCGACGAGGGAAAGACCTTCGGTTTTTCCATATCTGTCTGTTGGTCTTGATTGGTTAGTCCTAGAATCGAATGGGCTCTCACGTCAGGACAAGGTGCGCTTCTTCAGAAGACACTCTTCCGGAGCAGGAAACACGAGCTGGTGGCTTGTCTAGAGTCTAGACTAGAACGGGGTCTACAACGTTGCGTTAGGCGTAGCTTATCAGTCCCTTCTCTTCCAGGGTCTCCTGCAGTTTTGCGACAGCTCTGTGGACTTCGGCCTCCTTCTTCGCGCCCGTACAAACTAGTTTGCCGCTTGCGAAAAGGAGGATTACTACTTTTGGATCGTCCATCCTGTAGATCAGGCCCGGGAACTGTTCCGGTTCGTACATTGTTCTCTTCAGCGAGTATGTTGATTTCTCAAGGTCAATTCTCCCGCCGAGTCCGACGGAGGCGACGATGTTCTGTATTTGGATCTCCGACTTTCCTAAGATGACTATCCCATTCCTCTTGAGTTCGTCGACAACCTTTGTGACTGCTTTCCTTGAGTGCCTCTCCGACTTTGCGCCAGTACACACCATCTTCCCAGAACTGAAGATTAGCGTCGCGGTCTTTGGTTTCTTGAGACGATAGACAAGCCCGGGGAATTGCTCGGGTCTGTATTCGACTCCTGGGAAGACGCGGACAATTGAGTTCAGGTCAATGTTCTGTTTCAGCGTTGCCGACGCGACCACGTTCTCGATGTTGATGAAAGCTTTCCCTTTGGCCAGAGAGTAGCCACTCCAGCGGTATTTAAGGCGCTTTATAAAGGAAGCCTATATAAATGCGACTTGTAAAGGCCGCATTCTCGCGACTTACGCCGAATCAGTATCTGGCCCAAAGCACGAGCGCTGTCGCCGCTAGTCGGTCTTGGGAGTCGTTTTCTTTCTGGAGTCGTAGTATTCGAAGACGATCATGAGAAAGATCAGGAAACCGATCATGATGTATCCACGAGGACCTGAGAGCGCCAGCGTAACGTATCCAACGTAAGGTATCTTCCCAACCAGAACGCCCTTCACATTCTCCGCGGGAACGCCCGGCAGCCAAGGATCGGGCCCAGGATTATGGTCTCCCTTCGTCTGGAAGTACAACTTGTCTCCCTGCTTAGTTATCCCAATTACTCGATGAATGATATCTATCGAGCCGCTCGGGCTTCTGAAAATGATGATCGTGCCAACGGTTATTGTCCTGGTATCCACACCTTTGACGATCACAATATCTCCCACGTTCAGCGTCGGAACCATGCTAGTACTTGGAACCACCATCACCGGCGACTCGGTACTCATGGCAATCTTGGCAATCGCCATGCCACCGTACGTGATCAAGAAGACTAACGCTACGAGAATTGCGACACGAGCGATCGGGCTCTTCTTTATTGTGGTGAGAATACGACTCGTGTTCCAAACCCCGCAACTTTCGAGCCCCTGTCAAAGCGTCTCTTAGATATCAGTTTCGCCCTGAAAACGCAAGGTTACAGGCATTCGAATTAGGGACCTGCTTCGATTTGCATAGTTTGCATGAGCTTCACGAGCTCTGCGGTCATCCTTTCGCCCGCTGAGAGAAACTCAACACCGCTCTGAGTGATCTGGTAGATCCTTCTACCTCGTCCTTTCTCTGATTCCCACACGCCCTCGATTCTGCCACTGTCCTCAAGCGAGTGAAGGAGAGGATACAATGTTCCGGCACTGAGGTACACTTTGAATATCTCTCGAATAGCCATGTTGATTTCGTATCCCCAGCGAGGTTTTGACTTCAGAAGACGAAGTATGATCAAGTCTAGGTTGGCCTTGACCAGCCTTTCCCTCCAAGCCTTATCGAAATCCCTACTCATGTCAAGGGCCCTCGTAAATCCCATCAGTTCAATTGCTCACGCAATGGGGCGATCACCGTAAGCCATCCGTGCATATATTTGGGTTGAGGCCTTCCATGATTTCACCCCCGTTGCGGGCAACGCTATAATAGCGGAGAATCTGACCCAGTGTCGTGTAACATGCCCCGCCTCGCCCATCCGGACGCACGCAACGAGAACGAGATGCACAGAAGGCTCTCCTGGTACGAGATGGTCTCAAATGACCTTCGCCCGGCAAAATACCGAATTGCCAGGCGCACAGCATGCCACATTGATTTGAACGAGGCGTCTGACGAAACGCTCTGGAAAGAACACACACGCCTTGGCGAATTGGCCCGTACACTATTGAATGAGCTCAACTCGCAAGAGCGAGATATCATGACGTTGCCCATGGCCCCAGTCAGCTTCTTGGACGTGAAGGTGAAGCTGCTCACCCGGATGATACGGCGTTGCACATTCTGTGAGTGGAAGTGCAAGGTCGATCGTGTCTCAGCAGTCAAGAAAGGCGCATGCGGGCTCAATAGTGCAAGTCGGGTGAGCACTTGGTTTGCTCACTTTGGTGAAGAACCGCCGCTGGTCGGGCGTGGCGGATCAGGAACGATATTCTTCAGTTCTTGCACATTCAGGTGCGTATTCTGCCAGAACTGGGACATATCACAAGATCCGTTGAGCGGAGCACCTATTGACTCGAGACAACTGGCGCTCGTAATGAAGAGTCTCAGGGCGGAAGGGGTCTTGAACATTAACTTCGTCGGCGGAGAGCCAACTCCGAATCTTCACACGATAGTCGAGGCGATGAATCAGCTCGACTTGAACGTACCGATGTTGTGGAACAGCAACATGTACTGCTCTGAGGAAGCAATGCAGATATTGGCAGACCTCATTGACATCTGGTTGCCGGACTTTAAATACGGAAGCAACAAATGCGCTATTCGACTCTCGAAGGCTCCCCGATACTTCGAAGTGGTCGCCAGAAACCACGACTTCGCACAGCTAAATGGAGACATGATCATCCGACATCTTGTCATGCCGAACCATATCGAATGTTGTACCAGGCGTGTTCTTCATTGGATATCGGAACACTGTCCACGGGCTGTCGTGAACATAATGAGTCAATATCATCCCGACCACCTGGTCCCGGCGGGACATTCTGCATATTCAGACATCACCAGGACGACTACTGCCGAGGAAATGAGAGCGGCGTATGACTACGCCGACGCACTCGGCCTTGTATATTCACCAGTCTCTTAGCAGGCGAATCCTACTTCGTTGCGTACTTGGTAACTGCTTCTGTGAAGATGTCTCTTCCTGATACGTCGTTTGCCACTATTGCCGGAAAGTCGCGAACTGTCAGTCGTCGTATCGCCTCTGTTCCAAGATCTTCGAAAGCGATCATCTCCGACTTCATGACCTGCTTGCCGAGCAGCGCACCCGTTCCACCGATTGCGACCAGGTAGACAGCCTTGAACTTCTTCATCGCATCGAGAACCGCAGGTGCCCTTGGGCCCTTACCTATTGTGGCCTTGATCCCAAGCTCGATGAGCCTAGGAGCGTAGGTGTCCATTCGGTATGATGTGGTAGGACCAGCCGCTCCGATCGGCCTGCCCGGGCGCGGTCGGGTCGGCCCGACATAGTAAATCACCTGACCCTTCAACGGAAACGGAAGGTCTCTCTTTGCATCAATGAGCTCGAAGAGTCGCTTGTGCGCCGCATCACGCGCAGTGTAGATTGGACCATCAATGAGCACTTTGTCGCCGATCTGCAGACTTGATACGTCTGATTCGCTTAGGGGTGGCTTCAACTTAATTGTCCTAACACTCGCTGACATCCACATCTCCTCCTTACAAGACAACGGCCTTCTGCCGATGTGCATGGCAGTCCATGTTCACTGCAACGGGTAGGCTTGTTATGTGGCAGGGCAGCGTCTCGACATGAACCGCGACAGCCGTGGTCCTACCGCCCAAGCCCATTGGGCCGATTCCGAGTTTGTTGATCTCTAACAAGAGTTCTGACTCTAGTTGTGCATAAAATGGGTCCGGATGTTTTTCCCCTATTTCTCTGAAAAGGGCTTTCTTGGCGAGCATGCAACATTGGTCGAACGTTCCTCCGAGCCCGACTCCTACTACGACCGGTGGGCACGGATTGCCGCCGGCGTTCTTGATCGTATTCACAATGAAATCTTTCACGCCTTTTTCTCCGGCAGCGGGAGTCAGCATCTTGAAGGCGCTCATGTTCTCGCATCCTCCGCCTTTCGCCAGGAATGACAATCTCAGCTTGTCGCCTGGCACAAGCTGCAGGGTAACCATCGCCGGTGTATTGTCACCTGTATTCTTGCGTCTCAGCGGATCTGCAACCATTGAGAACCGTAGATATCCCTCGCGATAACCTTCAGCCACTCCCTTGTTTATTGCGTCGATGAGACTGCCTCCCTCGATGCGAACATCCTGACCAAGCTCAACAAAGAAGACGGCATCCCCAGTGTCCTGGCAGATCGGGTAATCTTCTTCCCGAGCGATTCGTGCGTTCTCAATCAGTTGCTGAAGGACTTCTTTGCCAAGCGGCGATACCTCCGCCTGCTGAGCCGACTGGAACTTCTTCACCATGTTCCCGCTTAGGTTGTACGTTGCCTCCATGCACATTCGCTTCGTTTGCTCAGCGATGTCCTCAAACCTGATTGTTCTCATCCAGTTCCTCTCTTTCACGACTATCCGCCGTTGCACGAACTGCCTGCGTATTACTCATATGTATGACGATGCGAAAGTGAATACAGTACTTATCTTCGGTCGAAAAGACGGCGAGAGAATACCGGAGAATGCATGGACCAGCAACCCCACTACTCGACCTCAACCACTGCAGAAAGCCACAAGAGGGCAGTGATGAGAACTACGGCATAACGGATTGGGCGGGAAAGGCTAAAGCCACGCCCTTCTCAGTATCGCCGTCATCCGAAACGATGATGCTCCATGAAACCTGAGTATGACGCCGTTGTCGTCGGAGCCGGAGTAGCCGGGTGTATGGCCGCGACCGCGCTAGGGACCCATGCGAAAGGATCGAAGATACTTCTAGTCGATCGGAACCCTAAGACAGAACCCGGCAAAAAGACGACCCAAGGCTGGATATGCGGCGATGCTCTGAGCGAACATCATGCCAAGTTCGTTCATGAGAGACTCGGGATCACGTTCGGAACCCCTGAGATCGAAAATCGTGTTGACGGTGTTTTCGTTTGCTCACCCGACAGAGGAGTGAGCCACCCGTTTGAAGGTTCAGGATTCCTGTTAGACAGACCGAAGTTCGCACACCGCTTGCTAAATGAGGCTCAAAAGACGGGAATCGAGTACCGAGATCTAACTCAAGCAGTGGGTCTGTTAACCGAGGGCAACTCCGTCACGGGGATCGTCTGTCAGGACCAGGGAGGCAAGCAACCAAGATCGTCCAGAATCACTTCGAAGCTCGTGATAGATGCATCAGGCATGTCAACCGTACTCAGACGAAATCTCAACATTCCGAGCCACATTGAGAAGGAGATCGACAAGGATGACGTAGAGCCTACAATTCGCATGAACGCTCGACTCGCGGATGGATCAAAGGTCGACACGTCCCGATGCGAGATATATCTAGACGCGGAGAGAGCCCCCGGCGGCTACATGTGGATGTTCCCAAAATCAAGCAGCAAAGTGAACCTGGGGCTCGGAGTTCAGCAGAGGCGTTCCAGCAAATCACTTGACACACTCTTGAGGGAATGGATCGCTGAGACACCTGTCTTCAAGGGATTGACGCCTCTCACAGACAGCGGCAACCTGCCCGGCGCATGGCCGGTCTCCGTGAGACACCAAAACGATAGTCTAGTCGCAAATGGATTCATGATAGTCGGAGATGCGGGTTGGTTCCCGAACCCGATAAGCGCAGGCGGAATAGGGCCATCCATGACCGGCGGAGTAATTGCAGGAGAAGTCGCGGCTAGCGCAGTACAGGGCGGCGATGTCAGCGAAGCCAACATGTGGCAGTACAACATAAGATACGTTGAGAAATACGGGAACAAGACCGCTGCCCTTGAAACGTTCCGAATCTATCTGCAGACTTTAGACAACTCCGAACTGAACTATGGAATGCGTAATTTCGTAACGAACAAGGAAGCCGTTGCCTTCACTTGGGGCGAAGTCCCTGAGGTGAACATCGGCGATAAGATTGTCAAAGTGGCACTCGGCTTACGCAAGTTCAGCGCCTTCAGGAACCTAGCGTTTTCCGTATCGAGGATGAGCCTGCTAAACCGGCTCTACAGCCAATACCCTGAGACGCCATCTGGTTTCAGCGAATGGAAGAAAGAAGTAGTTGCGATCCTCAGAGAGGTTCGGGCTCGGTTTCGGTGATCGTCACCTACTGAACACGCACGAGCAGTCAACCACTAGCTTCCGAATCTCTTCGCGCAGTGATATTCTCAACCCAGTACGCATCCTCAGATGTGAATTCCTTCTTCCAAATGGGGACCTCTTTCTTCACCCGCTCCACTGCCTCTTCTAGGACGGAAAATACGAATCTTCGGTGTGTCCCAAGGACTGCAATAATCAGGCTAGCCTCGCCAACTCCAAGTCTGTCGACTACGTGATGAATTGAAACATCTACTACTCCTTCTCTTTTCGCAAGCTCGTCTCGTAGTTCTTGGAGCTTCTGAACTGCGACTTCTTCGAATGCTTCGTATTCGAGATACGTGACTTTGCTGCCTGAAGATTCAACAGGGTCCTCCCTCACGATACCAACAAATGTGGCCATTGCACCTGCTCTTCTGGACCTGGGATGTCTCCTGACTTCATTCATGACCTGTTCGACGTTGATCTTGCCTCGAGAATGGATACCGACGCTGCCCAAGAATTCCACTATACGAGAATAAGTCGGCCCTGATATGAAAGGATCTCTCGCATCCGAAGAGAGGTATCGGTCGAGAGTTAGATCGTGAGCGGCGTCGCCAAGAAAAGGGCGATCGCACACGCGAATGGTACTGTGAAGTTGTCGAATGCTCTGATCGGGCCAACCGTTAATGCCTCAGCAACCGTACCCACAAAAGCACCCAGCAGACAGAGGCCCAAGACTGACACGAGATTCACGGACACGATTCCCGTGTACAACGCCAGGGAGTATGCGGCCAGTGCTCCTAGGAAAGCGAAAATGAACATCATAGTGGACCCTTCAAGCGATTTGTCCGAGAATGAGTAGAGATGCCTCTTCTTGAGTGAAGGCGTAATTGCAGATGCAGAACCATCACCCCACGCCATCACCATCGTTGAGGCCATTATGATTGGCCTCTGGCTCCAGAAAACAAGAAGCAGGACAGCTATCGAGATGATGTAGAAGACGGGACCATAGGCATGCAGTCTTGAATATCGCTTTTCGTCGACCATTGACTGAGTTAGAAAGCTCTGCTTACTAAGCGCGAATGACAGGGCCGTGACGACTCCCATTCCGATCGGGAGTAGGAGTGGGTAGACTACGCTTGAGAAGAACGACACGAAGAGGATTGAATCTCCCGCAAACAAGTGGATTGCTCTACGCGTCGTGTAGGTGCCAAGATTCAGTCTTTTCCTCAGAACCTCAACTGCGCCTATGAATAGAATCACGAACGCGAATACCAGAGCAGCAAGGCCCAGATCGAAGAACGACACTTGCAAGGCCGAACACGTTTCTGAAGCGATATATACGAACGCTGTCGTGCTCAGGATAAATAACATGCGATGGCAGCCCAAGAGAAGAGCAGAGGGAGACAAAGACTGTGGACATGCGGATAGTGCTTGTTGCCGGCGCAATATGTACCGTGTTGGCTCTAGGCGCTTGGAAGGCACATATCCTTGATGAGGGGGGGGCAATCAGTGCATTCCTGATAGGTTTCGTAACGTTCGTTGTTCCTGCTGACGGATGGAAATGGTTTATTGTGCTCTTGGTCTTCCTGATGGTCTCAAGCTATATGACTCACTACAAGTATCAAGCGAAGCGAAAGAAGGGTTTCGCCCAAGAGAAGGGCGGCGCTCGTGGATGGCCTAACGTTTCGGCGAACGGCGTTGTCGCCGGTCTATTGGCTTTGTCAATTCCATTCTTTCCGCAGCCAAGCCAAGAACTAGTCTTGGCGGCGTTTCTTGGTGCAGTGGCCACAGCGAACGCGGATACTCTTGCGACAGAAATTGGGCTTCTTAACCCAAGCGATCCGAGGCTGATCACGAATCTTAAGAAGATAGTGCCTGCAGGAACCTCCGGCGGCATTTCAATCTTCGGTGAGATCGCGACGCTATCCGGAGCCTTGGTCATCGGTGCGGCCGCTGGGCTTCTTAGAATGACCGGTAACCCGGGCTGGCCGTTGAGCGTCATAATTGGCACGACGATGATAGCAGGGCTCGTCGGATGCTCCGTCGACAGCTTCATCGGCGCCACGGTTCAGGGCATCTATAGATGCAGCGTCTGCAAGAAGATCACAGAAAACCGTAGACACTGCGGATCTCCCTCAATTCCACTCAGAGGGCACAAAGCCATCGACAATAACGTTGTCAATCTGATTGCAACCATCTTTGGAGCTGCATTTGCGGTCTTTGTCATGTTCTTCAGATGACCGGTGAGACACGAATCGCGCCCTGGCGACCTAGTCGGGCCAGTTCAGACAGGCCTAATTATCCGGTATGAGCTGAGGTTAGGTTGGCGACGATGAGGATTCAGAGTTACGCAAGACGCGCATGATATGAAGGCATTATTCTGAGTCGCCGCCTAGGGCTAGACGGCTAGAAGACCTCAAGATAGCAGGCGACTGTTCACGGATGCAGTCATGATCCCGTAGATTATCCTAATAAGGCTCTCTAGGCTTACACTAACTTATGCGAATTCTCATGGACTCTTCCCGAGCTAAGGTTGACGACTCGTGTTGTTGCACATCTCTTGCAGTCTTATATACAATAGATTGGTCGAGTGAAGGTTGGGATTAAGTTGCTGAAATGGTCTCGTTGGCTGATTGCCCTAATTCTCTTGCTAAGCGTGGTCTCCTTTGCCAGACCTGCCCATGCTCTGACGATCACGATTAACGCACTGGACTGGACAACGACCACTGCCCCGCTGGGCTCGATCGTTGTTAATCACGTTAGAGTAACCACCGATGGTGCCGCGCAAGTGACGTTGTCTCTGAGCGGCTGGTCAGGCGGGTATTCCCCTAATGGCTATGGGCAATTCTATCCTAATCCGCTCGTCTTCGCGGGTGCTGGTACTTTGGATTCAACGCTTACTATCACGGTTCCAACTGCGGACTATTTCTGTGCTGGCGTGAGCACCCCCTCGCTCAACAGACAGCTCACTGTCCAAGGACAAGACCCGACCGTAGGCACTATTGGAGGCCCGATGTTGACAATCAGCCTTCAGCTGTCAACCGTGAATGCGCTGAGTGTCCATGTTCAAGCGAACAAGTCGTCGTATATGAGAGGCGAAACAGTGACTCTTAACATGGACTCCAATCTGCCAGCAGAGTACTATCTTAAGGTCACAAAGCCTGATGGCAGCGAGTGGGCAAGCACAACGGGTAACCTGCCACATGCCACATTCACAAAGACGGCGACCGACCCTCTCGGAACCTACACGGCTCAACTGATTGCCTATTACTGTGGAGTTGCTCAAGATACTGCGACATTTACGATTACGCCCGACACGTATGATGTCACAATTTCGCTAGTCGGGCTACCTACCGATTCGGTGACGGCTTTGCTTGTCGATGGAAACAAGTTCGCTGACATGAAAGGTGGAGACGTACGGGTGCTGAGCTACCCCATCGGCAGTTCTCACACTCTTCAAGTCGATCAGTACGTGAATGGGACAGAAGGGTATAGGTACTTTTGTGGGTCGAACAGTTGGAGCGCCAGCGCTGCAGGCTCAAATGCCTTCAACTATGTGGCCCAAGTCTACCTAGATGTGAATTCTGATCCCGCGAGTGTTGTAGATGTGACGGTTTTCGGCTGGTACGCAAAATCCTCCCCTGCATCGATCGCAGCAGTTCCCTCGGAGGTTCAAGGTGCCACAGGCACGAAATACGTCTTCATTACATGGAACGTTGACGGTACACCGAGATCTGGCAACGGCTTCGCCATTGTCATGGATGCACCTCACAAGGTTGTTGCACAATATGAAACGAGGTTCCTCCTCACAATAGTCTCGGACTATGGAAACCCCAATGGTGGCGGCTACTACAAATCCGGGGACACCGCGTCATTCTCGGTCGATTCTCCAGTCGGCATAGGAATACAGCATGTTTTTGCCGGGTGGAGAGGCGACTACACCGGCAGTGATCCAAAGGGTTCAATCACTATGGATGGACCTAAGACGGTCACTGCGGTCTGGACCACTAGCTACTTCCAGGTCTACCTTATCATCGGCGCCCTCGCCGCCATCGCTGTCATTGTCAGCTTGCTCTTATGGATGAGAAGAAGAGGCGGGCCATCTGCAGTGAAACCGCTTCCACCACCGCTACCTCAGTCAACAACCCCAGCGGAGCCAGCCTTGTCCACTCCGAGCAAGGAGACCGGACAGAAGCCTCCAGTGTCAGTCGCGATACGGTGCACGAACTGTGGGCATGAACTCAGACAAGGACAAGTCTACTGTCCCGAATGTGGACAGAAACAGATCGACTGAACAAATCCGGGGGCTCAAAAATCCCTCTTTTCTTGTTCTCTTCAGAATAGCACAGCGCCGGCCGCCTGATTGAGGACCGAGATCAGTAATCCCTCGGTGAAGGCCAGTGGGCGGGGTTCAGTAACTCATTTTACTAGGTAGCATCGCAAGGCGTCCCCGTGAGTTCGACATTGCTGATTGTGAGCGGACCGGCCTCGCCTATGCTCGCACGACGTGTAGCCGACGCGATGAAAACGAACGTCATGCAGCTCGAACATAAGGTGTTTCCTGATGGGGAGACGTACATCCGATTCCCCAAGTCTGTTGAAGGCGAGCGAGTCGCGGTAATACAATCCTGCTATCCTCCACAGAACAAGAACCTAGTTGATCTGTTGTTCACTCTCGATGCAGCTCGAGAGATGGGAGCCAAAGAGACCGCAGCGGTCGTGCCGTACTTCGCATACGCACGCCAAGATGACAAGTATAGGAGCGGAGAAGCGGTCAGCGCGAAGACAAGCGCTCGCCTGATTGAGGCTGTCGGCGCATCGCACTTTCTGACAATCGACGTGCCAAGCAACAAGGCGCTACGGTTCTTCACTATCCATTCTGATAATCTGACATGCATGAACCTCATGGGGACATACCTGAAGACGCGTGGTCTTTGGAGACCCTACGTCCTAGCGCCCGACGACGGAGCAATTCCGCTTGCTAAGACAGTCTCCAACGTTCTGCAAACCGAATATGCATGGTTTGAGAAGTCGAGAGACAAGATAACAGGCGCGGTAAGCACATCTCGCAAAGATGTGGACTTGAAGGGGCGTGATGCGGTCATAGTTGATGACGTAATTTCAACCGGCAGGACCATAGCGAATACGTCTCAAATCGCCAAGAAGCAGGGAGCCGAGCGAGTCATCGCAGTATGTGCACATCTCCTTCTGACAGGGAACGCTGAACAGACGCTGAAGGCTGCGGGGGTCGAAGAGACCATCGGCACGGACTCGATTGAAACTCGACAACAACCAGTCTCGATCGCGCCGGTGCTAGCTGAAGCGTTGAGCAAGATTTGGTGAAAGACCGGCTCTTCTTCGTCGTGTCGGGAGAGCATAGAACTCTGCCACACGCTGAGATACGAGCCATACTCCAGTCGCGAGGAATCGATTTTAAGGAAAAAGCAGCCTCGACCAAGTTGTTCAGAATCACAGCAGATTCCTTAGGCCTCGATGCGGTGGCGAAAAGGAGCGTGATGTTTGAACAATGCGGCTTTGAGATAGCTGCAACTACTCAAGGCAAGAAACGCCTTCTTTCACAATTGTCAGGAATCGACCTCTCGCGTCACTTCGCGAAGAGACGCTCCTTCGCAGTACGGTCACTACGTGTTGGCGGGGCGTCCAGGTATCTAAACAGGGCAAGCTTGGAACGGGATATTGGTGGAGTTCTAAAAGAGAGGAGCCATGGAGTCAGGGTCAATCTCGACCACCCCGACGTGACCTTTCTCTGCATAGTCTCCTCACGCGGTCTCCTGCTTGGCGAGGTCACTCACTCAAGAGTCCCAGGGCTAATAGCTTCAAGGAGACCCAGAAAGAGACCTGTATTCCATCCGTCCACCATGCAACCTAAACTAGCAAGATGCATAGTGAACCTCGCAAGGCCGCCCGAGGGAGGCACCCTCTTAGATCCATTCTGCGGCGTCGGAGGAATTCTCCTCGAAGCAGTCGCAATCCGCTGCAGAGCCATCGGCGCCGACGCAGACCCACGAATGATCAGAGGAGCAAGAACAAACTTGACACATTACAGAGCTGAGCCTTTCGGGCTCATTGTCGCAGACGCTACAAAAATCCCGATACATAGCGTCGAATCGATTGTCACTGACCCACCGTACGGCAGAGAGGCCTCAACCCGCGGACGCAGACTCCATGGGCTCATCACAGAATTCCTACCGAAGGCACATAGCGTTCTTTCCGAGAAAGGCCACCTTTGCATATGTTGCCCGAGTGAGCTGCGCATCATGTCCATTGCAGAGAGAGCAGGGTTCAAGCTAGTGGAATCTCACCTATTGTACGTCCACCGAAGCCTCACCAGACGGATTCTTGTGCTGAGAAAGAGATGATGTGAATGGAGGCCGAGAAGTGAAAGTCACTTTCCTAGGCACCGGAGGCAGCGTTCCTACTAAGAAACGAAACCTCCCAAGCCTTGCAGTCCGAACAAATGGGAGCCTCGTGATGTTTGACTGCGGAGAAGGAACACAGAAACAATTCCTGATTGCAAAGCTCGGCTTCAACCGGGAAATGCGAATACTGATCTCCCACATGCACGCCGACCACATACTCGGCATTCCTGGCATTCTTCATTCAATGTCATTCATGGGTCGAAGTCGGGACCTTGAAATCTATGGACCGCCCGGCATCTGCGATTTCGTGAAGTGCACGACAGAAACCGTCAAGTTCAGACCGATGTTCCCGATTCGCACCGCAGACGTTCACGCAGGAACCATAGCCAAGACCGATTCGTACGCAATCAAGGCGGCATGGGCTGATCACGGCGTCCCGTGCCTAGCGTACTCACTCATAGAGAACGACAAACCTGGCCGGTTCCACCCGGCAAAGGCAAGGGAGCTTGGAATACCAAAAGGCCCACTATGGAAAATGCTCCAGATGGGAAAAGCTGTCAAAGTCGGTAGAAAAAGGATCGATGCATCAAAGGTCGTCGACCCATCTCGCAGGGGACTCAAGATTACCTACGCAGTGGATACGAGGCCCTGTAAGAGAGTCATCGAACTAGCCTCTGGCTCAGACCTTCTCATCCACGACGGAATGTTCTCATCAGACGCATCAGAACGAGCCCGTGAATATGGCCATTCAACAGTCGCCCAAGCAGCGACGATCGCGAGAAAGAGCCATTCCAGGAACCTTGCGCTCACTCACTTCAGCGCAATCTACGAAGACACAAAGCAGCTCCTCGCCGAGGCGAAGGCAATTTTCCCTAGGACTATGGCCGCTGAGGATCTAGGATCGCTGGAATTACCCTGATTGCTCTGACCGACGAGAAGCGCAGACAGGCTAGTCCTCGGTTTGTCGTCTGCTCCTTGAGCTTGGAGCAAGCCAATCAATCAGTTGTTCAGGGTTCTCAGTCGTAATTGTCAACGTGATGGGGCCGAGCGGCGACTCGTCATAGTGTTCACAGAAGGAAGCTTTCCCCGCGAAAGCAGCCTGTTTGTTCAAGTGTACGACAATGGAGGAGCCTGAGACGCTTTTGAATAGCAGTTTGCGAGCCGCATCTCGAATAGCCTCCTGACGAAGAAGCGACTTGAGGTTGTCCAGATCCCCCAGGCGAGCGACTGACCCCTCGAACTTTGCGTGACGATCGTCGATTCTAGAAATCGTTGGAGTACAGTTGGGCAACAGGTTGCGCATGGCCCGAAAAACCTTCTCAGGATCCTCCGTAGGGTTGAGCGGAGTCTCGACACGTACTAGAACTTCACTCATTCCTGAATCACCCTTGAGAGAACAGCCTCCGACGCAGCGCCCATGTCCTCAAAGGATGTCTCGTTGGTGAGCATCTCTTGTGCTAACGCAATAACGTCTCCGATGCCGACGCCAAGTTCTCTGGCGTCTCTGTCCACGAATTCTTCCCAACTCTTTGGGTCGTCGCTTCTTCCTCTTGCCGCAAGACGTTCGTACCTGGTCTTCGGAGATGAATGCACAGCCACTATTACGACCGTATGGTCTCTCCTCAGCGCTTCCACCTCAGCCATGCTTCGAACGCCTTCCACCACAACGACGGACGCGGGCGATGACTCTATCTTCGGAATCAATCTCTTGGCAACGACGGCCGGGCCCTCTTCTTGGCGTATCGCGAGCATGACCTTTCCAGTGTTTTCAGGGGTCGGCGCCAGACTCCTCTTCTTCGTCTCCTCGCGAACAACGTCCCCGCAGACAAGCACTGATATGCCGCGTGAAGATGCAACTTTTGAGACGATGGCTTTTCCCGAGCCGGGCATCCCGACGACCGCAATAATCTTCTGCCTCATCATTGGTGGTGGCCCAACCTTCCCCTCCAACCCTTGTCCTGACTAGAATTGTTAAATTGGCCGCGTCGATATGTGGATTTGGTAAGAGAGCTTGGTTGACGAGCGAATTCGGGCCTTCGTTGCTGTTGACATGGACCAGGCGAGCGTCATTTCGAAGTTGGTTGAAGCACAGCGAGCACTGCGGAACCTAGGTGCGGACCTGAAGCTTGTGGAGCCCGAGAATATCCACGCCACCGTCAGGTTCTTGGGAGAAGTTCCTGCCCCGACGATCGAGCTTGTGAAGGACCAGATGAACGAATTGAAGTTCAGTCCGTTTGATATGGAATTCACAGGGTTGGGAGCCTTCCCCAACCTGAGAAGGATCAACGTCGTCTGGGTAGGCATGCGTAATGGCGGCGAGGAGATCTCGCGGGTCTTTGAGCAGCTTGAACCCCGATTCAGGAAGATCGGCTTCGAGCCGGACAGGAAAGGATTCAGCCCCCACGTCACCATCGCCCGAGTCAAGACAGGACGAATGAGAGAAGAACTATCGAAGTTCGTTGACGAGATGCGTGACACCCCATTCGGCGTCATACACGTCGAAGAGGTGCACCTGAAGCGGAGTGTACTAACGCCTAAAGGCCCCGTGTACTCCACGATTCACGCGGTCCGAGCCAGCGGATAATCGGCCATACCAAGTCGTGAGAGATTGAATACAGCGTCTCGCGTCTGCGATTCCATTGCCCGCCAAATAGTACCATCAGACTTGGAAAGGAAAAGAGTGAATCGTCTAGTGGAGGAACTGAACGCGAAGCTCGTGCGCGAGGCCGAGAGAAGCAGGCTGCACGTCGAGGTCAGACTCGATGGCTCTGTTGCGAAGGACACCTGGTTGAAAGGAGATGCGGACATCGACATATTCCTACGCGTCCCGACCTCGCTGAGCCGGGCCGACCTTGAAACGCGTTGCTTGGGCGTTGCGAGACGAGCGCTCAAAGGATATCCAATCATAGAGAGGTTCGCTGAGCATCCCTACATCGAAACCCATGTTGAGAGTGTCCGAGTCAACGTCGTGCCATGCTACAATGTATCAAAAGGTCAGTGGCGCAGCGCAACAGACCGCACACCCTTCCATACGGAATACGTCATCACACATTTGGACCCGAGTCAGAGGAAAGAGGTTAGGCTCCTCAAGGCTTTCCTGAAAGGAGTTGGAGTCTATGGCGCTGATGTGAAGGTGTCCGGCTTCAGCGGCATGCTCTGTGAAACCCTGATAATGCACTATCGGTCATTTACGAAGACGCTGGAGCAGGCGCAGTCGTGGAAGACTCCAGTCACGATCGACTTGGAACACTACTACGCAGGAAGAGAGGGAGAGATGCTTGACCTCTTCGAAGAACCGCTAATAGTGATCGACCCCGTAGATCGAGGGAGAAATTTAGCCGCCTCGATATCGCGTCGGCGACTATGGGAGTTCGTTGCAGGCGCCCGAGCCTTCTCCACCAAACCCAGCAGAAGCTTCTTCGTGGCTCGCAAGATCACGCCTCTCGGCACAGCAAGATTTCGCCAAGAGATGCAGCGAAGAGGTTGGAACCTGCTTGCGATAGAGTTAGGCCGCGTTGACACGGTCGTTGATGTTCTCTGGAGCCAATTATACAGGACCGAAAGGGCCCTGCGCAACCTTCTCAAGCAGGAAGACTTCAACGTCACCCGTTCAGCATCATGGAGCAACGAGCAAGACCTCAACGTTATCCTGCTCGAACTTGAGAGCCCGACGTTACCTCCAATGCGAAAGCATCTTGGCCCACACGTTGTCAGATCACAAGCATCACAACTGTTCCTTCGCAAGCACCTTGGCGAAGGCCGAACCGTCTCCGGTCCGTGGGTTGACGATGATAGGTGGGCTGTGGGTCAACTACGTGAGACCACCGACGCCGCCCAATTTATCCGATCGAAGATCCGCGACGGCGGAAGACATGTGGGAGTGGCAAGTAAGATTGCCCCTGTCCTGAAGCGAAGACATCGAGTTCTCACGGGATCAGAACTCGCCGACTTCTACCGTAGGAACCAAGATGCTGCTGAGTTTGTCACGAGTTTTCTCAAGGGAAGGCCTGCATGGCTTGGATGAACGCTCGTCTCTCTCTAGGAAACTCGTCGCGTTGCCTGACTTGGCGGCCGTACTCTGCTATCCGCGACCGGAAGCACGGGAAGTGGAGGCAAGGGTGCAGGAGCTGGCCTCCATCGGAGTTGACGCCCTCGACCTCACAGGAACCCATCAGATTGGGCATGCAAGGGTTCTGGGAAAGGGATGCGTAGGCATTGTCACCAAAGCCCTAATGCATGACAAACCCGTCGCCCTCAAGATCAGACGCGTAGACGCTGACAGACAAGACATGAATCACGAGGCAGACATGCTCCGACTTGCAAACTCCGTGGACGTGGGCCCTAGACTTCTCGCGCAAAGCAAGAACTTCCTCGCGATGGAGCTCATCAATGGGCTCCCACTCAACCGGTGGATCACAGCGTTGCCGGGGACCGGATGCAAGAAACGCGTCCGCAGAGTAGTTGGAGGGCTTCTCGATGACTGCCACCGCCTTGACGGGATTTCTCTAGATCACGGCGAGCTTAGTGAAGCTCCAAAGAACGTTCTCGTCGACGAGAATGGAGCACCACGAATTGTTGACTTCGAGAGCGCAAGCGACAGGCGGAGACCCGGGAATGTCACCGCGATTGCGCAGTATCTTCTGATTGGGGGCGGTCCTGCAAGGCGGGTACGCGCGATCTTGGGTTGGCGAAGAAAAGCCTCACTGATCCACGCGTTACGAGAGTACAAGCATAGTCCCGATGATCAGGCATTCCAAAGAGTCAGACTCGTTGCTGGATTGTGAACTTCCTGAGCAAAAGGCTATTATTGGCTCGGAACGACTGTGGCCGAACGTAGGGGCCGTCGTCTAGCTTGGTCTAGACAACGATTGTCGCCAAATGGATACCAGAGCCGCACTCGGCGGTGAACCTGGGGCGCTGGCGACCTTGCGTGCGAAAGCCGCGAGGCCAGAAGTCGTGGGTTCAAATCCCACCGGCCCCACCACAAATTTTCTGTGGGCTACTACCGATCGGTCGAGTGCCAGAAAGCTTTCTGGAGTGGTATTCCCGCGTGATGACCCTGACAGGGCCGGACGAAATGACTGGTTCTGCGCTTCGGGTCGGCGAGGTCTTGGAGCTGCATCGTGCCTTCTGGCATAGGAAAGAATTGGCCAAACCGCTGCTCAATGTGGAAGCTGAAGGAAGGACCCACGCGAGACGAGCGCTTCCGAGGAAGCTCGAGCCACTCTCGCTGCCTCTCAAGCATGGAATGGCCACTAAGGACATGTCATTACAGCCCTGGATGCTTGAGCCCGAGAAGATTCATCCAGCCCCAGATGACACACAACAGCCTCTTGATTTGCCCAGAACCTATGGAGATGTCTTTCAAGTACTGGCTCCCTGCTACAAGATTCCATGGGTCGAAGAAAAAAAGAAAAAAAAAAAAAACCTACGTCGATAGAAGCAAGCTTGGAAAGGAAAGGATCACGGTAACAAAGAGCCAAGAGTGGATTGACAAACTAGTCGACTTCACGACATTTCTGGTCCGCAGTGTATTCCCCGGCTATCTAGCGACTCAGACCCTCATGAGAGGACCTGGCGATCTGCTTAGTGCAATCATGGGAGTCGAGAACATGTGCATAGGAATATACATGTTCCCACAGGAGACGCGCGATATCCTGTCAAAGCTTACGGATGTTCTCATTGAGGCAGCGTCTACTCAGTTGAAGGCAATACCGAGGTTCCATGGTGGATATTGTAACCCGTTTGGACTATGGTCCCCTGGCATCTCGGTGAGGACGCAGGATGACGCATCAGTGCAATTGAGTCCTCGACAATACGAGGAATTCATACTGCCTTGTGAGAAGAGGATCATAGAACCTTTTGATTACACGGTGAGGCATGTGCACTCTGGCTGCATAAGAATCGTCGATATGCTTCTGGATTTGGCGGACTTGAGCGCTATCGAGGTTACAGTGGACGAGTTTCCGTATCCCAGAGACTGGGACGCTCTGATCCCTGTACTACAGAAGATTCAGACGCGGAAACCGCTAATTGTGTCGGGAGTCTTCACACAAGACGAGTTTGACCGTATGGCTGGTGCACTGTCGCCAAACGGGCTGCTGCTTGACGCAGAGATCAAGCAAGGCTTACTTGGGACGCCAGGGCGGATGTGGGACAACAAATGAGATCCCACTCGAGGGAAGAGGCGTTATATGCTCATTCATGAAGAGGCGTCAAGCTGAAGTCAGAGCGTGGTAATCCTGGTTGCTGTTCGTGGGACACCAACGGATATGACAGAGCGTGAGGATCTGGTGAGTGCATGAAAGCAGCTGTCTGGTATGGTGGAAAGGATATTCGAATCGAGGAAATCGAAAAGCCGAGAGCAGGTCCCTCAGAGGTTCTGATAAGAGTCAAAGCAGTCGGCATCTGCGGATCGGAAATGCATGCCTACGAGGGACTGTCAAAGCGTCGGGTTCCACCTCTGGTGATGGGACACGAGTTCGCCGGAATCGTTGAGGAACTTGGCGAGGGGCAGACGGACATAGGTGTCGGGGATCGCGTCGTAGTAAGCCCAGCAGTACACTGTGGCGCTTGCGAAGAATGTCTGTCAGGTCGGACGAATGTCTGTCGAGCGCGCAGACATGTGGGTATCGATTTCCCTGGAGCATTTGCTGAGTATGTCACGATGCCAAGTCACGTTTGCTATCGCATACCGGAGTCGGCAGGCTTTGAGGAGGCGGCGCTCGCGGAACCGCTATCCGTTGGAACCCATGCGACGGGCATCGCAAAAGTGACAGACGAAGACACTGTACTCGTCTTGGGATGTGGAATTATTGGACTGAGCTGTCTGATCGCGGCCAGAGAGAAAGCTAGGACGACGCTCGTGAGCGATGTCTTGGATTCTCGCCTGAACTTTGCCAGGCTCTTCGGGGCTGACGCTACGATTGACGCAAGCACGATGGATGCCGTCGCGCAGGTTCAGCGCATGACTTCCGGTAGAGGTGTCGACGTCGCCTTGGAGGCAGTCGGCCTTGAGCAGACAGCACGCCAAGCCGTTTCGTCGGTGAAGGAAGCTGGCCGGGTAGTCCTTGTGGGTCTTTTCGAAGAAATGGCCCGCTTGAATATTCTCCAAATTGCGCTAAAGGAGATCCAGATCACGGGGTCGTATGGTCGCAAGGACAAGGATTTCAGGAACGCCTTGAGACTCCTAGAAACACGCGGGCCGACAATTCGACGATTGATCACACACACATTTCCACTTGACCGTGTTTCTGAGGCATTCGAGACGATATCAAGTCAGAAGCAGAGCGCGATCAAGGTTCTGCTTCTGCCTTGAGGACGCGCTGAAGGAGCATTCTGACTCGGGCGGGTCGTGACTGGCCCCTGATTGATTGGTCAATCCAGCAGCTGACGCACGGTCGAGAGAAGTTCAGGGTCGCGTCTTTCAGTTGACGCGGTTCCGGGGGTTTCCTTCCATAAGGGCTTTGATGTTCCCGAGTGTGATGTCTAGCATTCTAGAAACGGCTTCCTTTGTGTACCAGCCTATGTGGGGTGTGACGACCACGTTAAGCCCGTCGAAGGCATGATATCTCTCGTGTTCGTCTTCTAGGACGTCAAGTCCGGCTCCGGCAAGCCTGCCCTCTCTCAGGGCCTCTATCAGATCCTGTGTAACCACGATAGCGCCTCTTCCTGTGTTCACGAGTATGCTACTTGCTTTCATGAACTGCATCGTCTTCTTGCAGATGAGTCCCTTTGTCTCGTCATTCAAGGGCAGGTGTACGGTTACGAAGTCGGCCTCTTGGAGCACTCGATCAAGTGGTAGGTATTGGATTGAACACATCTCCTCCAACTGAGGGTTCTTGACGACATCATACGCTACGATCTTCATTCCAAATCCCCGTCCAATCCTAGCGGCATGTGCTCCTATCCTTCCGGTCCCGAGTATTCCCAGCGTCTTGCTATACAGCTCCACGCCAACCAAGTTTTTGTCGCTGAATAGTCGTTCCTGAGAATACCTGTTTGCCCCTCGCACGATATTTCTTGCGACAGCAAGTAGGAGACCGAATGCATGCTCAGCTATCATATGGGCGCCGTAGTCCGGAACATTGCAGACCACGATTCCATTCTCTGACGCCGCCTTGAGATCGATATGGTCGTACCCAGTGGATCGTGTCGCAATCATCTTCACTCCCTGCAGTCTCTGTATCGTCTTCCTTGACACGCCAACGAATTGATCTCTCATGCATATGACATCAACGTCACGAGCAAGCTCGATGAGTTCTTCTGGGTTCTTTGTTGGTCCATGGAACTTGAACGTGCATCCGTCAAGGCGTATTCGATCCTTATCCTCAAAGATGAAGTCGGTGAATAGTACTCTCATCGCTATCACCAGTCCGCCTAGCTGCACGTAAAAGTGGCTGAGATCTTGCTGTTGCAACTTAAGGCTGTCGGCGTTGCATCTTCATGTGAGCTGCACGCATGAAGCAGGAATATGGAGGGCAGTCTCATAGATTGAAGGGGGACCTCTCACCGACAGTGCATTGGACCACACGGATTCTAGTGAGATCGAATCAGCGGCGCGCCCTGCTTGCGCGGTAGGTGAGGGGAGATGTCGGCAGGGTCTTCAGTCTCTTCTTCTTGACCAAACGCTCAAGGTGGCCTGCAATAGGGAACGCCAGATCAAGCTCAGCATGTTCGGGGCAGATCTTGAGCCTAGCGTTCGCTTCCCTGATCATTCTCTTCATTGGGAGTGGGTCGCGACTCTCTCGTACCATCTTCTGAATTTCGCTCTCCAACGTTCCAACGAACTTCTCACTGTCGTCTAGGAATCTCATCGCATCCGACCCCTCCATCGGCGGGAAGTGAGTGCTGTAGATGTATCTTGGTTTCAGGCCTCTGATCGTCCTGATCGTGGACAGGTACTCGTCCACGTAGCGATAGGTAGGCGCTAGGGCCGGCTTTCCGTCAACATCTGGAACTGACCTCCCAAGGACAGCGTCGCCAATGAAGACCGCCCTGTCCCTGGCATCAAATATCGAGATATGTCCTCGAGTATGCCCAGGGGCATGGATCACCTCGAGCAACAAGTCATCATCAACGAGAAGCTTCTCTCCACCGCTCAATCGAACGTCGATGGGGACTGCAGATCCCATCATAGCACGGACAGCGTTCCACGTCTCAGTCGAGTAAAAGACGTCGTGATCCTTCCTAAACTCACCCAATCTGAGCCTCATTACCATCTCCGGATCGGATGCCATCTCAGCATCTTTGTCGTGAACAGTGAGAAGCGTCCGAGGAGATAGCGCCCTGAGCTCTGAATTTCCTCCGAAGTGGTCAGGGTCACAGTGCGTTATCAATGCAAGACTCAAATCGGTCGGGCTCAGGCCGATCTCGGTCAAGTATGGAACCAGAGTATCCCTCGGCCCCCCTACGACTGCCGTATCGACCAGAATTGGGTTCTTGCCTGTGAACAGATACATGAAGAGATTGGTCGCTCGTGCCATTCTTACGCCGATTTGGTGAACTCCCTTGAAAAGTTCCATGCACGCTCGTTTCTGAGATGTCATCTATTAGTCTTGTTAGTCTCCCAGGCCCTAACCGATAGTGAGCCACAAAGAGTCGTGATCAGCTGTGGGCAGTTGGGCGTACCGGATAGTTCTCTACTTGGATTTCAACAGGCCTTTGGCTTTCTTCAAGCCATCAAAGCAATCCCTGCCATAAGCGTCCGCGCCCATCTCTTTGGATATCTCCTCAGTTAGGCATCTCCCTCCGACAAGTACTCTTGTGTTGTCTTTCACACCTGCCTCCCCGAGCGCGTCGATCGTTTCTTTGACCTTTGGCATAGTAACGCTGAGCAGAGCGGACATACACACGATTGCTGGCCTATTCTTCCGGGTTTCTACAGCGAACTTCTGAGGGGGAACGTCTGTCCCTAGGTCTACGATGTTGTACCCTGCTGACTCGAGCATATACTTCACTAGGTTCTTGCCGATGTCGTGCAGGTCTCCTTCGACTGTGCCTATGAGGATCGTTGCATTATCGCCGCTCGATCCTCGTGTCAACATTGGTCTGAGGCGTTCCATCGCCTCATTCATGACTACCCCGCCCATGATCAAGTCGGAGAGAAAATACTCCCCCTTTTCGTACTTTTCTCCGACGATTTCCATGCCTCTCCCAAGACCTTCCTTAACAATGAGTTCTACGGGAATTCCTGACCTGGTCGCCTGACCCAGAGCGTCCTTCAGCGCTTCCGAATCGAACGAAATGACGGCTTTGCTCAAATTGCCTAAGACCGTCTTACTGTCGGCCATCCAGAGGTCCCTCTAGCGATAGACTCCGTACCTTCGAGCTTCATCGATCATTGTCCAAATGTTTCCGGTCTTTACATTTGCATGCATGGAATTACTCTCAGCGAGAATGAATCCTCCCCCTTTCGCCGCCGCATCTATGCATCTCCTGACATCCTTGCGCACATCTTCCTCCGAGCCATACGGCAGGACGTGCATGTTGTCCACATTGCCTCTCAAAAATATCCTAGCGCCGTATCTGTTCTTGACATCAGCTAGGTCCATTGCCCCGGGCTCAATTGGATGCAAGCCATCGATGCCGAGTGAGATCAAATCATCAAGTATGGGGTACAGATTACCATCAGAGTGCTTCATGACGTAGACCTTCTTGCGGTGTGCCATTTCCACTAACTTCTCAAGGTAGGGATAGAAATACTGTCTGAAGATTCTTGGAGGAAAGAACGGGCCTCGAGTATCTGCCACATCATCGCCTACAGCAACCACATCTACCCCTCTCTTGATCATCTCGTCGATTATACCCATGTTCGTGCTAGATATCTTGCCTATGAGATTCCTCGCAAAGTCAGGGTTCCGGTAGAGGTCGTAGACGAGCTTGTCGATGCCTCCCCTTGCAAGGTAGGAGAACATCTCTGAAAGATGACACCAGGCCAGGACTGGGTACTCCTCGCCGGCTTCCTCCACCGTGAGTTCAACACTAGTGTAGTCAAAGTCCTTGGGGTCGGGGAACTCGAAACGATCCAGATCTTCCGGGGTCTTGATGACTCCGTCTACCCAGTAGGTCACGTTGACGTCTCTTCTTATCTTGTACACCTTGCCAAGGTGATCAACGTATGTGTTCGAGTCGATAAACTTCGGCCTATATCCTCGTGGATACACGTAGTAGTCTGATACAAAATAGGAATCAAGCCCGAGCTTCCTGTGGGCTTCATTGATAAGTCGCTGATTCTGTATCATGAGATCATTCATGTCCTCCTTGACTTGAGCAGGATTCTTGTCAACGAAAAAACTGGCGTCGCGAGTCCGTTTGTTGACTATTCTCTCGACATGTACTAGGTCAAGCCAGCAATCAACAGGAACCGTGTCTGGCTGCTTATGCTGTATAGCTGTGAGATAACGTTCCTTGTGTGTCATGCCCAAGTTTGGCGAGACTCCCATCTTCGAGCGTGCAAGAAACTGGTTGATAGACTAGCGTAGAATCATCAGGGCGAGCCTTCCGCGACCGCCGCCTATCGTTTTGCGATGCCTTCCCTTACTTTCTGGAGAGCGGCTCGGCTCTGATCCAGAAGGAATCCGTAGTCAGAGCTCAGTGCGATGAACTGGAATCCATCCTTCGCATGTTGAATTGCGATGTCGAGATTCATTGCATGTATTCCTCCCGGAACTCCTAGCTTCTTCCCGGCACGAAGTACGTTCTGAGTCGCTTCAATCGCTCGCGGATGATCCCACTTGCCCAGGAAACCGAGCGACGCCGAGAGATCGGCTGGCCCAACGAAGAAGGCGTCCACACCATCCACTGATAGTATCTCTTCCACGTTCTTAACCGCCTCAGCAGTCTCGATCTGCAAAATGATGAGAAGGTTCTTGTCTGCAGTTGCAAGGTACTCGTTCAAGTCAAGTCCGTATCTGGAGGCTCGACGAGGAGCCACTCCGCGCACTCCAGCCATCGGGTACTTGCATGCCTTAACTGCTCTCTCTGCGTCTTCTTTTGTGTTGATCCAAGGAATCAAGAGCCCTTTCGCACCGATGTCCAAAGCCCGCTTTATGAGTACCATATCATTCCAAGCAACCCGAATCAGTGGGGTAACGCTGGTTCCATTGATTGCAGCCAGTTGAGCTTCAACCGTCTCTATGCTCAGAGGAGCATGTTCAGTATCGAAGATCAACCAATCGAATCCCACATTGGCCATGATCTCCGCTACATCCGGATGACCAATCGTCACCCAGCTCCCGAATGTAACCTCACCTTTCTTCAGTAATTCTTTGACTCGATTCTCCAATGTATTCAACCGCCTGGGGACGGCGATGACCAAATTATACATATAGCCTTGTGGGTGACAAGCATTTTGTCCTTACGAGCTCACCTCTCAAGAGAAGTGGGGCTTTCAGAGGAAGGCATGCAATGGTACTGGACTCATTGCTTGTGTGACGAACGGGATGGGAAGAATCCCTACGCGTCTCCTTGCGGAGTACACGGATCCTTTTGCACCTGCTTCTGTAATAATAATAACCTATCGTAGCAGTTGACGTGCTTCGTCCCGCACTCCCTTCTAACGTCAACTAACGCGATTCTGAGCTTTGAACGGAAACCAATGAGCGCCTTCCCAAATTCCTTCTTGCGCCCAGTTGCATGTGAACGACGAGAAGCAGAGCTTAAATTGACGCATCCCGTCGCCTACGGGATGGACCCCCTTCGTAAGTCCAGGTTGGGATATCGTCGCTTAATTTCGTCAACAGGGCTGCGCTTGTTACCGGCGCAAGCACCGGAATAGGCGCATCGACCGCAATCATGCTTGCAAGGTGCGGCGTGAAAGTGGCTATCAACTATCTCCAGAGCGAAGAGAAGGCAAACAAGGTTCTTGATTCCGCGAAATCTGCAGGCGTACAGGTCATGCTCGTCCGAGCTGATGTTCGCCAAGCCGAGCAGGTCGAAGAGATGGTCGCCCGAGTAGTGAAGGAGTTCGGCAAGATCGATATACTCGTAAACAATGCTGGAGGACTCCCCAAACGGGTCCCCGTGGCTGAGATGGATGATGCCCTATGGAACGAAATGGTGAATCTCAACCTGCGTAGCGTGTTCTACTGTTCGAGGTCTGTCATACCGCACATGTCCAAGGCCAACTACGGAAGGATTGTGAACGTCAGTTCCCTCGCAGCCTTTACAGGTGGAGCCCGATGTGCCACTGTCTATGCCGCAGCGAAGGCAGGGGTCAACGGTTTCACGAAGGGGCTCGCAAAGGAACTTGCCCCATACAACATAACGGTCAACTCTGTGGCACCCGGACTAATAGACACGCCATTTCATACGAAAGCGGAGACCGGGGACTACAACCAGTTTCTGCCCAGTATCCCCATGAGACGTGTCGGAACTCCAGAGGAGGTGGCGAGCCTCATAGCCTATCTGGCATCTGACGATTCAAGCTACATTACGGGAACTGTGTTCCACATCAACGGCGGGCAGTATTAGAGAGAGCGATCCTCAGCATCAAGTGCCCTAAGAAAATCCTAGAACGCATCCACTCCTTGCACAAAATTAGGGGTTCAAATTCCGGTGCACGCACCAATAGACCGTGTGTGGGTACCTTGGTGCGAGTATCAGAATCTGGACTCTAGCTCAATAGTTGGGGATCCACGCGGACAAGAATTGTCGAGCGTACGCAGCCCGGCGCTAGGCTCGGACAAGCAGTCCGAAGCCACTTATCTGTATCAAGCGTTATCATGTGGAGAGCAATAGTTAGGTGGCATCCCATTGCCGATGAACCTGTCGAGTCCTGAAGGATTGCAAGAAGTCCTGACGATGCTCTTTCTTCCTATCTCCGCCGCTCTTGCCATCATCCTGGGAGAACTGTCTATAGTGCTAATACTTCCCGCTATGCCGCTCCATGAGTTCGGGCACTATCTTGTTGCCAGACTTCTAGGTACGTACGCTGGGTACAAGCTCATGCCACCAATGATCTACGAAAACCGTCCAGGAACTTGGCAGTGTGCTATTGCGGGACCAATCATGTCCTTGCTGGTGTTACCAATAGCAGTGGCACTTGAGCGCCCACTTTCTGAGATACTGATCCTCGCGACGCTCGTTCTTGCCTATGCTTCCTCTGATCTGGAGGAAATTGTGGATCGTATTCGAAGAGCTAGGTAGCCGTTAACGACCGGAATAATGGCGCCATATCGAATGTCTCTGAGACACTTCATATCTAGTCAGCAATGGCCTCAGATTTCTTGGACTCTGGGCTTGGGCGTCCCCCGGTGGAATTGGCGCTTCGTGTGTGTGAAGGGATGAAAAGTCTCTAGTCTTGTGGGCGTCTCGAATCTCTCTGGTTGGTAAGCCCGATGGTGCGCTGACCAGCGTCGGTCGGGTGTGTGAATGGGCAATCTTCTGGAGCGGCTCCATGAATGCGCCTCTGCGCGCGAATAGGTGACTGCCGCGTTCAAACCAACCAAGAAAGTAGAGGTGAAGTGAAAATGTCGGTTTATGTTGGAATAGATGTCCACAAACGATTCTGTCAAGCAGCCCTCATGGGTGAGGATGGCAGAATCCTACACGAACTCAGATTCGAGAACACACTCGAAGGTGCTGCAAGCCTAGTCCACCTCGCAAGATCCATCGATCCTCAGGTGAAAGCCATCGTGGAACCATCAGCCAACTACTGGATCAAAATCTACGACAAGCTGGAAGACGAAGGCATCCAAGTGAAACTCTCCAACCCTTCGAGGACAAAAGCCATAGCTGAAGCCAGAGCCAAGACGGACAAGTTAGACGCCAAAACCCTGGCGTACCTGCTGAGAGGCGATCTTGTGGCTACAAGCTACGTCCCAACCAGAAAGAACCGTGAACGCAGAAGCCTCATCCGGCACCGAGCCAGCCTGACACGAACGCGAGTCGAGATCAAGAACCGTATCCACGCAATCCTAGACAAGCATGACCTCTCGTACGACTACACGGACCTATTCGGCAGAGAAGGCCTAGAATGGCTCCGAAACCTACAGCTCCCAACCGTAGACCAACACATCCTACAATCCAACCTACAACTCCTAGAAACACTCAACGCGGAGATTCGAAACGCAGACATCCAAATCGCCAAAGACGCCGTCAACGAGGAACAGGCAAAGCTGCTCATGACGATGCCCGGCGTCGACTATTACGCAGCCATGATCCTACTATCCGAGATCGGAGACGTGAAACGATTCGCGTCGCCGGAGAAGCTCGCCAGCTGGGTAGGACTAGCACCGCAAGTCCATCAATCCGGCGAGACACGTTGGACAGGCCACATCACCCGGAAAGGCAGCAAACGAGCCCGATGGATCCTCGGCCAATGCGCCCAATCCGCCAGACAACACGACCCTCGAATGCGAGAATTCTACGAACGCATCGAACGAAAACACGGCTACAACAAAGCCATCGTCGCAGTCTCCCGCAAGATGCTATCCATCATGCATGTGATGCTGACCCGAAACGAACCATACCAAGGCGAGAACAAGCAACTCACAGAGCAAAAACATAAACGCCTCGACAGGATAGCCAACATGGCTTGAACGCCACGCAGAAGAACCAACCCAGAGAACACCGGGCTAGAGCCTTTTCATAGGTGCGCACCAAGAGACCCGACGACGAAAAACGCCTCTCCTACGACGGTTCAGATTCCGATGCCCGCGCACCAAGGAGACCCACACAACACGTTGCCTCAGTCGACCTGAAGCCTTGTCTAGGCGTGTCTCGAGGCATTGTGGATGACAAATCTGCGGAACCTTTCAAGTCCCTCTCCCAGCTGGCTCTCTCCGGTTGCAAACGAAATGCGCACATGCCCCCGCCCATTTTCGCCGAAGATCGTGCCGGGAAGGACGCCAACCCGCTCGTCCTCGATAAGCCTGTAGGCAAACTCCTCGCTTGACATGCCCGTTCCACGTATGTCAACCCAAGCGTAGAATGCGCCTTGTGGTGGATGTACTTTAACTCCAGGGAGCCCCGCAAGGGCTTCTAGGACTACTTTTCTTCTCCCACTAAGCCGGTCAACCATTTCTTTGATGCAGCTTACTGTCCTCGGATCCTTGAGAGCGGCGAGCGCGGCCTTTTGCGACATTGAGCTGGGGCAGACCAAGGTGTAACCGTTTAATGCTGTGACTTTCTCTATGATTTCGGATGGTCCTGCCAAGTATCCGACCCGCCATCCAGTCATTGCATATGCCTTTGAGAACCCGTTGCTCGTAATCGTTCGCTGCTTGAGTTCCGCCAGTGAACCTGGACTTACGTGTACGTTGCCTGGGTAGATGATCTTCTCGTAGATTTCGTCGGAGATAACTATGAGGTCGTGCTCTCCCGCAAGTTCGCTGACAAGCTTGATGCTTTCCTTTGAGAACACTATTCCTGTGGGATTACTTGGGCTGTTTAGGATCAGGACCTTTGTTTTGTCAGTGATCAGTCGCTCCGCTTCCTCGATGTCTAGCGAAGCAGTTTGTTCGAACTTGATGGGGAGACCTACTGCTGAGGCCCCACAGAGCGTGATGAGTGTAGAATAGTGGAACCAGGCTGGGTCTGGAAGAAGAACCTCGTCTCTAGGATCCAGTAGAGCGAGCAGCGCCAGGAATATTCCTGAAGACGATCCGGGCGTGATGACCACTTCACTCTCATAATCGCAGGCTATTCCGTTCTCACGACGGAGTTTCTCTGCGACCGCTTCCCTAAGCTCATCGTAACCAGCGGCAGGGCTATAGTGCGTGAATCCCTCATCGATAGCTTTCTTGGCTGCTTCTCTCACGAAGCTGGGAGTCTCGAAATCCGGCTCGCCGACACTGAGCCCAATCACGTCCTTCGGGAGTTTGAGAGCAAGCCTGAAGGGTTCGGATGAGATTTGTGCTGCACGTTTGGCGATTGCACTTCTGGGAGCTTTCCGCTCAACTCGCGTAATCCAGACCTCTATGCTTGCTAATCCATGAGTCGTCCGCCATTCACGTTTATTGTTTCTCCAGTGATGAATGAGGATGTATCAGAAGCTAGGAATAGAACGACATTGGCGACGTCCTCTGGTGTGGCAAGCCTCTTGATAACATTCAGGTTCGCTGTTGCCTTTTTCTTCTCAACGCTGTCAAGGTTCAAGTCCTTTAGCATGGCTGTATCCGCAAACGACGGCGCGACAGCATTGACAGTTATTCCGAGGGATCCAAATTCTCTTGCCAAGCGTCGGGCCATGACAATCAGCCCCGCCTTGGAAATATCGTAGTGTATGCCTGTAGCCACGCCGCCAGTTTTGCCTGATATGCTCGAGACCATAATTACTTTCCCGGAGGCACGGCTCGCCATGTGTTTGAGTACGGACTGTGACACTAGGAATGCGCTCTTCAAATTGATGTTGAGCAGTCTATCCCACTCCTGTTCACTCAACTCAAAGAAGGGGGTCGGGAGGGCTATTCCCGCGTTATTGACGAGAATGTCAATCTTACCGAAGTCCCTTAGAACGGCATCAACCATGCCCCGTACATCGGCAGCCTTGGACACATCGTACACATATCCTTCCACCCTCTGCCCGTAACTTCGCAGTTCTTGAACGGTTACATCCAATTCCGGCTTTCTGATATCGTTGAGAGCCAGATTCGCCCCTTCGCGCGCAAACCATCTCGCTATCGTCTTCCCTATACCTTGTGCCCCGCCGGTTGTCAGAACGGTCTTGCCGACGAAGCGTCTACAAGGTTGCTCCACAGCTGTCACTCCCCTTCCCACTTGGACACGGGCGCGCCGAGTCAGCTCTTAAGTCTGCCGTCAGGCCTAGCCCGTCTTCAGTATTTATCAATCTCGCCTCGCTAGCATGGGCGGAAGTGGATCAAGTTGGCGGGTCAGTCAAGCCCTTGTAAGACACCATACTGGTTCGTAAGCCACTACAACTATAGTAGGGAAGCGCGGCGAGGTCTGAAGCTGCTCGCAAACGCATAGCAAATGGCTGTCAGGTTGGCAAAGCTAGGCGTGCCAGGCTATGCCACGATTGCTGCAATACTCTCGTTCCCTCGAGCCGAGCCGATGCATACGTTTGGAATCGACGAGTGAGAGGGGTGCATACGCCTCTGGTTATGAAGCATGGGCAAAACTCAATAACCCAATGACGACTACCGTAGGCCCTTGGGTGAGTGATACGGCACCGCAGTCGGATCCGTCGTCTCCTTCCAAACTGTCACCTGAACTCCTGTTGCAAATGTATCGCGAGATGCTGACAATACGAGCGTTTGAGGAAGCATGTTACGACCAGTTCAGATCTGACCCATCTATGCGATACGCTGGCATTCACGCCTATATCGGTCAAGAGGCAACTGCAGTCGGCACTTGTTCAGCCCTTCGAAAGGGGGACAAGATCACAAGTACCCACCGTGGTCATGGCCATCTTATCGCGATGGGCGCCGAGCCTAAACTTATGATGGCGGAGATTCAGGGCAAGAGCACAGGATACAACAAAGGGAAAGGTGGCTCCTTGCATATTGCTTCTTTCGACTTAGGGATCCTGGGCGCAAACGGGGTCGTCGGTGCGGGCATCCCGATTGCAACAGGAGTAGCATTTGCTATGAAGCACAAGCACCTGAATCAAGTCTGTGTCTCTTTCTTCGGGGATTCCGCAGCAAATGAAGGAGTTTTTAATGAGGGTTTGAATCTAGCTTCGATCTGGAAACTACCTGTTGTCTTTGTCTGCGAGAACAACCAGTACGCGGTTCATACGCCTGTGACCGAGTCGACCTCTGTGGCTGACATATCAGTCAGAGCAGCTGGTTACAGCATGCCGGGCGTGACCGTGGATGGAAATGATGCCCTGAAGGTCTATGAGGCTGCATATTCAGCTGTTGAAAGGGCCCGGGGAGGAGCAGGCCCAACTTTGATTGAATGTAAGACCTATCGGATCATGCCGCATCAGGGAGACATGCCTGACTATCGTCCGCCCGAGGAGAAGGAGGCGTGGAAGGCAAAGGATCCGATCAAGAGGTTTGAAGAGTTCTTAACGAAATCTGGTCTGCTGAAGCAAGAGACGAAAACGGCGATTGCTAAACAGGTTACGGACACAATACAGGGTGCCGTAAGCTACGCAAGAGAGAGCAACTGGCCTGATCCCAAGCAAGCTTACCAAGACGTGTATGCATGAGGAGGCAAGGAAACATGTCAGCACGAGAAATCACGTTTGGCCGCGCCGTCGCAGAAGCGATCCAAGAAGAGATGGCTAGAGACAAGAACGTAATAGTAATCGGCGAAGATTGCTGGAGAGCGTTGGAAGAAGATCAGCTACATCCCAAGTACGCTAGGAAACCTCACCCACGAGTATTCAACACTCCCATATCTGAAGCCGGCTTCACGGGCGCCGCCGTCGGTGCAGCAATGATGGGGCTTAGACCCGTCCTGTACTTTCTGATGGGTATGTTCATGCTTTCAGGCTTCGACCAGGTTGTGAACCAGATCCCCAAACTCGGATACCTAAGCGGAGGTCAAGCGAAACTTCCGATCGTGATCTACACGTCCAATGCCGTAGGAAACCGGTATGCAGCGCAGCACGCGTGGAGTATGCACCCGATGTTCGCGAATATTCCGGGTTTCAAGATTGCGTTGCCCTCTACTCCGTATGATGCAAAGGGGCTGATGAAGACGGCGATTAGGGACGACAGTCCGGTGCTGTTCCTTTCTCACTTCCTCTTGGAGGGAACAAAGGGAGCTGTCCCCGAACGAGAGTTTACCATTGACTTCGGCAAAGCCGACATCAAGAGGCCAGGGAAAGATGTCACTGTGGTCGCGATATCATCCATGGTTGACAAAGCGATGAGAGCCGCAAGAAGACTCGAACGTCAGGGAATAGATGCTGAGGTCCTTGATCCTCGCACCGTGGTGCCTTTGGATAAAGAGGCAATTTTCAGATCGGTCGAGAAAACAGGTCACCTAGTAATTGTCGATGATGCACATAGGACATGCAGTTTCGCCTCGGAGATCTCTGCGACGGTTGCTGAAGAGAAGTTCGATTGCCTCAAAGCACCTGTGAAGAGAGTTGCCATAGCCGACGTTCCCGTCCCCTTCAGCCCGGTTCTAGAGGATGAGATTGTTCCTACTGAAAGGAAGATAATTGATGCGGTGAAGTCGGTTCTCAACCGTTGACGACGCAGCTTCGCCGACGTAGCGCGCGGTTCATCACTTCGGTACAATGTGTCGGTTTGTAGGTAGATATTCCGCAAGCGATAAATACCTAGCGGTGATTGGTGAATGCCAATGGAGGAGGAAATCCATACGGACAGATCTGATCTAAGAAGTAAGAAGCTACGCACGAACCTTCCGGACACTTCCATTGCAAGGGTGACTCGGAGAGAGGTACTAGGAGTCGGTGGTGGACTTGTTATTGGAGCGGCAGCTGCGGCATTGGGTCTCTCGGCCTTCAGCCCCGGTGTCCCGACTACGGCAACTACAACGGTGACGCAAACGGCAATGCAAACGGCAACGCAAACCGTAGTGGCTGCGACGACAGCTGCACCGCAGGCAACCATTGTCGCACTTGCCGCGTATCTAGACGTTGATTTCTACATACCGATCAAGGCTTCGGTTGCAGATGCGGCCTCGATGTTCAACGTGAACTTCAAGCTCACAGGGGTTCCAGGAGGCGACTACCATGCATTCGCCGACATATTCAGTGCAACTATCGCCCAGAAACCAGATGGAATCATCATTGAAGAAGCGGATCCGTCACTTTTCCCGCTGACGAAACAATCAATATCACAGGGAATACCTGTGGTTTCTTGGATTGTGGATGACGCCAATACGCTTTCAGATCCACACCCTTCCGGTAGACTCGCGTACATTGGAACAGACCAGCACTCACTAGGTTTACAATTAGCCAATGATGTGCTTCCGGCGATTCAGGCACTCAGCCCTCCTGCGAAAGCTGAAGCGGCTATCTTCATCCAACGTCCTGGAGCGCCAGACTTGGAACAGAGAGCGCAGGGTTACAAGGATGTTCTCGGACCAGCTGGCTTCACCATAACCGAACACTTGGCTGGCCCAGAGACCGTTGCCCAGTCTGAGTCCTTGGTGGAGTCATACCTGATATCACACCCCGGAGTCGTGGCCGCATTCGGCTGCGATGGTATCTCCAGCCCAGGCGTAGGAGAGGCCATCAACAAGCTGAACTTGAAAAGCAAGGTGGTCGGCGCAGGTTTCGACTTGATACCTGAGAATCTAACAGCAGTTCAACAGGGCAATCTTTTGGCGGTCGCGAATCAGCAGCCATACATCACCCTGCCACAGGCAGTCTTCACGCTCCTTGCAACCAAACTCTCAAATGGCCTCATCGCTCCATGGAGTTCGCTCACCGGAGCCAGCGTCGTAGATCAGAAGAACGTCGCCAACTTCTATCAGAATGCGTCGTCGAAGTACGTGGGCGCCAAGTAGAGTGAGCGTAGTCCGGCAGGTCACTTGCGGAGGAACAACGGTTTCCCAGGCGTCTGCTGCGGATCGTCTTCTTTAAGGAGACGTCTGCGCTTGTTGCGATAATCGTCGTCGCCTCCATCCTCTCCCTTTTTTCTCGTTTCTTTTTCACATATGCAATATGGAGCACAATATTGGGCTACGCTGCACGCATCGGCGTTGTCGCAGCTGGAATGACTGTACTTATGGTATCAGGCGAGTTTGACCTCTCGATAGGTTCCGTCTTCGCCCTCACAGCCGTAACTGATTTCTATTGGACCGCTCAGGGCATGAACGTGTGGGTTGCAACGGCAATCTCTTTGACTATTGCCTGCTTGGCTGGTCTGCTCAACGGCGTTCTCGTCGTCAAGATGGGAATAAATTCGTTTATTACCACTCTGGGAACGCAGTTTCTCTTCCTCAGCTTGGCGTTGGTGGCCACGAATGGCTATACGGTGATTCCCCCATCAGACCCACTCTTTCAGTTTGTGATGGGCAATGGGAATATCTTTGGGATCACGGATAACATTCTCTGGTTCATAGCATTCATCATTCTGTGCCAGCTACTCCTGTCCAAGACAAGGCACGGCAATTGGAGCATGGCAGTTGGAGGCAGGGCTACAGCGGCTGCGGCGATGGGCGTCCCCGTTGGACGTGTGAAGATTTTGAATTTCGTACTGTGCTCCTTTTTGGCGGGGCTCGGAGGGCTAGTCACTTTGACACGAGTCAACTCAGCCTCAGGCAACTCAGGCTTGGGATTGGAGCTAGAGTGCATAGCCGCAGTTGTTGTTGGAGGAACTGCACTCTACGGAGGGAGCGGAACGGTTATCGGGAGCATGCTGGGAGCTTTGCTTCTAGGAATCATATTCATTGGAGTCAACATAGCAGGCGTGACCTCGTATTGGTTCGAGGGCGTCACAGGCGTAGTCCTAGTCATCACGGCGATATTAAATCAGAGAATCTACAACTTGAGAGAGTTCCGTTCGAGAATGTCGAAGAGATAGTCCTGCGATCACGGCGACGTTAATCTAGAGGACATTGTCAGAAAACAGCGATGATTCTGAGCCAATCTTCGAAGGAGGCTAGCTGCCTATAATCACTTCTTCAACATCATCGACGGTGAGTCCCTTTGCTGGCATATCTCCAACCAGCTTCCCTCTCCTCAATATTACGAGTCGATCGCAGATACTCATTATGTGTCTGATGTTGTGAGCTATCACCACTACCGACCTTCCCTTGTCCTTCAGTTCTCTTATTATTTTGAGAACCTGTCTAGACTCGGCCACACCTAGCGCTGCTGTCGGTTCGTCCATCAGGAACAACTTGGCATCAGTCAGTATTGCCCTAGCTGTGGAGACACTCTGTCTCTGGCCTCCTGACAGGTACCTTACGGGGTCTCTAACGGTTGAGATTCCTATTTTAAGCGAGTCTAGCCCATTCAGTGCTTCTTTCTGCATTCTTTTGTCGTCTAGAAAATTGAACAATCCTAGGTACCTCTTCTTGATTTCTCTTGCCAGAAACATGTTTCTGTAGATACTGAGATCATCGACAAGAGCTAGGTCTTGGTAAATAGTCTCGATGCCCATCCTCCTCGCTAGTGCCGGGGACGACAGTTTGGTCTTTACTCCTTCCATGAATATCTCGCCGCCGTCAGGTGGGTGAACTCCAGAGATTACCTTCACCAGAGTTGATTTGCCAGCTCCGTTGTCTCCCAACAATCCAACGATCTCTTGATGATGCACAGAGAAGTTGACTCCGTCCAGAGCCCTCACACTACCAAAGTTCTTTGAGATGTTAACTGCTTCCAACAAGGGAACGCGCTTCAATTCAACCTTCGCCTCTGGTTGTGTTTTCCCCGATCCGATCTCAAGTATACTTATCGTCGACAACACTAGGGTAGATAGCTCACGTGCTTCTAAACCTTCTCAAACTCTAATGAGCCTGGGACGTAGATGAACGTTCAAGTGGACATGATACGTCTGGAACTAACATAGATCACGATCATCAAGTTTAGATACGGACTAGTGCCTCGGGTACCACTCTCCAATCGGCATTTTTTTCTTAATCCATGTTGTAGACGAAAAATGGCGTGTCGCATCGTCTCCACCAGTTGGATGTCTCGGGAAGAACCAGACAAGCCATATCGGTTCATTCCCAGTGTTGACCATTTGATGCCTCACGTACTTGGGGACAAGCACCGCCGACCCTGCCTCTATTTCGAACTTCTCAGGATCCTTGTTCTCCCCATGAAGCCAGAGTAACTCTGATCCGGCCCCCCGTGTCAGGAAGTATGCTTCGTCTTGATCGTGATAATCGATCACAGATTTCTGACCTGGCGGGAGCACAAAAAGGCCCATCGTTAATTCGTCGGCCTTCAGCGTATCTATCAATGCGCCCACAGATCTTGGAGGCACACCTACTGGTGCATCGTACAAAGGAGTGTCATTAAGCCTTACCACGTGTCTCATTCGATTGAACTCCCTGAAGTGAAACGGAGACTATCCTATTCAAGCTTGTGAGTCTATGTGAAACTACACTATACAAGGCGATGCTTGAAGCGACGCGTTTCACGCAAATAACGAAGCACGGTGAGGGGCTCATGACTGCTAGGAAACGGAATGAACTAGAATAGCACTGGTCACCCCCTAGGGTTGCACTCATTGGTGCTGCCCTGGTGTTCTCACTCAGGTCGGATCATCCTTGCTTGAGAAGAGCTACCCCTACTTGAGATCACTGTCACAACCGAAGTTGAAGCGGGCGCGTCTTTAGAAAGGACCTTCACGGGAGAGTTCCTAACCTGCACCACGCACATTTCAGGGGTTGTGGCCGCCCTACTCCAGTCTTGGAAGCAGATCACCAGTCTCTAACGTAGCCGGCTGTCCAGCCACCGTCCACAACCAAGACATGCCCTGTGACATACTTCGCCTCGTCAGATGCAAGATACAATGCAGCGTTGGCCTGGTCATCAGGTTCTCCTGGTACATGCAGTGGAACGTGGGAAAGTAGATCCTGAGCTTTTTGTGATAAAATTCCCTTGTCTGTGTAGAAGAGCGCTTTTGTCGAGTCAGTAACAGTTGAGCCCGGTGCGATCGCATTTACCCGTATTCCGTGGGGAGCCAGCTCGAGGGCCATAGCGCGAGTTAGGCCGATCACGCCTGCTTTCGCCGCAACGTAGCCTATCTGCATCCGAAGAGGCACTATACCCGCCACCGAGCTCAGGTTGATGATCACACCCTTCTTTCGGGGAATCATCTTGTTGGCCGCTGCCTTGCTGCAGTAGAAGGCCCCGCTTAGGTCGACCTGTATGGCCTTATCCCACTCGTCTACTGGGTAGTCTTGAATCGGCACTCTAGTTCGGGGACTGGTTTGAGGGTAGAATGCATTGTTCACGAGGATATCAACTCCTCCCATCTGTTTTTCAACCTGATCCATCATCGCGGTGACCTGATCGTATTTGCTCACATCGGCCTGAATGTACAGTGACTTTCTGCCCATGGCTTCAATGTCTGAAGCTGTTTTCCTGCCCTCGCTGTCCAAGATATCATTAATCACAACATTCGCACCGTTCTCAGCAAAATGCAAGCCAATGGCCCGTCCGATTCCCTTTGCCGAACCGGTGACGAGGGCAACTCTACCGCTCAGATTCACTTTCATAGACGATCACCTTTGGTGGGAACACACGACCGTATATAAAAGTTGGCAGATTCCGTGAGTCACATACCGCTTGCGAAGGGAAAGCGACGCGAGAATCAAGCCCAACAGATTAATCGCACGGTGCAAGACGGGAAGAGCGAGCCAGGCAAATCATTAATACTCAAACATGCATCCAGCGACGTACGTGTCTGCTATGTTGCTCAATGAAGGTAGACTCCGGAGCTATATGGACAAGTATGGCATTGATGCGATAGTTGGGACGACTCATCTGAACGTTTCCTACATGACTGATCTTGACTGTTGGTTCTACCGAACCTTCAAGGACTACATGTTCAGCCCAGGCGCATCAGCCAAATATGCTCAATCAGTCTCGATGATGCCGAGAGATAAAGATTCTATCCTGATAATGTCGATGCTTACTGCACCATCCGCCTCGACCGCATGGGTCAGAGACGTGAGATATTACGGTACTGGACTGGCATCGTTTGATTTCTCTTCCTACGCGCACGATTCAGGTTCTAGAGAAGAGGGACTATCGCAGCTGCATGACGCGTACACTTCCCCGAAGGCTGGGACCAATGCCGTTGAAGTCCTTACTGCCACCATCAAGGACTTGGGACTGGAAAGAGGAGTAATCGGGCTGGACTTCGAAGGATTCGATGGAAACGACCGCGACTACATGACAAGGTCACTGCCTAAGGCAAGGATCGCGAACTGCTCGGAATTGCTCCGGGTTGCCCGAATGGTGAAGAGTGAGGAGGAACTACAGCGATTGAGTCGATGTGCTGAGATAAATGAGGCCGCCTGCAATGAAGTATTGCGGGGCGTGGTCGAGGGAAGCAAGGCTAGTGAAGCACTCCAGAAGTTCAAAGAATACGTTATGAGTAGGGGGGCGCTTCCTGAACACCACATCTACTCAAGGAAAGGGCGCGGCGTGTCCGAAGAGCCCGAGCACAGGTTTGGACAGGGTGAGGCTGTTTTCTTCGACTTCGGTTGCATACTCAGAATGTACTACTCAGATACAGGAAACACGGTTCTAGTCGGCTCGGCTCCGGAGAACTTCAAGAAGATCTACAAGACCTGCTCACGAGCGTTGTCAGAGGGCCTGAAGTGTGTTGCGCCGGGAGCCAAGCCGTCTGATCTTGCGGTGGCTATGCTTAACGATCTTGCTAGCAATGGGATAGGAAGCTGCGCAGCGCACGGTCATGGAATTGGATTAGAATCCAGAGACTACCCCGCCATCATGCCCTCACTCAAGCAAACTGTCCGGGATGGTTTCATAAACATGAGTGCCGACTTCCCTCTGGAAGAGAACATGGTGTTGAATCTCGAAGTTCCATACTATCTGTTTGGGACTGCATCCTGCATAGTGGAGAGAACCGTGAGAGTCACAGCGGGTGGGTACGCAGAACTAACAAGGCAGGAACGTGAGGATCCGATAGTCACCTAGACTTGAATGCTCTAGCAACTTCTATGTGTCTACCCGGTCTCCCAGAGATCCTTTATCACGTATTCTAGGCCGTACTTTCTCAGGGTCTCCGGAAGAGGCTTGCTCGTGTCTTCATCCCACCCCATCTCCTTGTAGTAGTTCCGGAGCATCTTATCCCAGTATGGCATCATTCTGACTCCCTTCCAGGGGCCGTCGGGAGGCGCAGAGCCGTATCGAATTGATGGATAGTCCAAGTCGGCATTGAGGCCGTGTCGGATGTTGAAGGCTCGGAGTAGGTTGACGATTCTGTAGCCGACGTCGACCGCCTCTTGCCAAGTGAAATCCCAACCCGTCACGGCCGAGACCGCTTGTGACAGGAGTTCCAAGTTCGTCCTGGTGTTGAACCGGCAAGTGACCATCGAGTCATCCAGCAGCATCCGGCCTTTGGTCTTGGCTTCGGTTGTGGAGAGCTCCTTCCACTCGTCTGCGGTGGGATGGAGAGATGAGTAGAATTCCGGAAGCAAATTCTCTAGTGTGCCAGTGTTTGAAACGCAAATGTCAAACTGTTCCCATCTCCTAGCTCGATCATCGTGACTTCGCGGAGTGTTGCCTTTCCTGGTATGTATAGCGAAGTTTACTGCTTCCGCTCCAATTCGCTGAGCCGCCCGCATGGCTCCCTCCGCTAGGATGTCACCAATCCCTTCGCGTTTTGTGATCATGTCGAGCATGGCTTTTGCAGCCTCAACGTTTCCCCAAGTCATCTCCAACCCGCTCGTTTGCTGTTTCGTAAGGATCCCCTTCTCGTAGCACTCCATCGCTAATCCAATGACCCATGATGCTTCGTTGGTGTCCATGCCGAGACGATCTACTTCGTTGCTCAGCATTATTGCTGCACACGCATCTGTCTGGCCTATTTCTGGGCCCCATGCTGCGAACTGCTCGTATTCAGGCTCCTCTGCGACCAAACCGGCATACGGGCCATCAGGGATTCTTATCATGTAGCAATGGTGAATTTGACACGCCCAGCAAAAGTGCGGTCTCGGCTCAAAGCGTTCTCGGATATACTCAGCGCCGAATTTCAAGAGCTTCTGATTGCTAATGTCCCATTCGTTTGTAGTGTAGTTCTTGACGGGCAGCCAATGGTCTTTGTAAGCTTCTATGTTTGCCCATATGGTTCCCCAATCGAACACATTCCTTGTTAGATTCCTTACGTCGTCCAAGAGGTCGTGAGCGATCACTACCAGCTTCGCCTTGTCCTTCACCTCGACCGTCTTTTTTCCACGTGCGACCGCGATCGCCTTGAGCTTCTTCGATCCCAGAACCGCACCCGACCCGTTGTGAGAAGCTGAATGTCCAAAATCGGAGAATATTCCAGCAAACTTGACAAGGTTCTCTCCGGCCGGACCTATCGAAGCCACACTCATTTCTCGTTCTTTCTTGCCAAGTTGTTTCTTGATCAGTTCCTCTGTCTCGTAAGTATCCTTTCCCAGCAGCGCGGACGCATCTCTGAGTTGAGCAGAGTCCTCATCTATGTGCAGATAGACCCATCCTGGAGAGGCGCCGTGAATGATGATGCCATCGAACCCAGAGAATCTCAGATATGCCCCAAGGAAACCGTTCGCCTGCGTACTCGTGGCTCCATTGGTTAGAGGCCCCTTTGTGACTACTGAGTAGCTTCCGGATCCGCCTATCCTTGTCCCGCCAAGAGGCCCAGATGCCAATATCAAGCGGTTCTCAGGGTCAGACCATCGTACGTTCGGGGGCACCTCCTCGTAGAGGTATTTTGCTCCTATGCCGGTTCCGCCTAAGTATTTCCGCAACGTTGCCTCGTCAACAATCTCGTCAACTACTCGTCCTTCCGTAAGATTGACTCTGACGAATTTCCGTGAGTATCCAAGGTTAGCTGTAGACACCGTCGACGCACTCACCAGTGTCGAAATGCTTAATTGCGCGTCTATAAATCTGCGCATGATGATTTTTGGGCAGCGGTAATTTCGCTTCTTTCGATCACGACAAGCGCTTTAGCTCACTGGTGGAGATTTCTTGGAACAAAGAGAGACCTAGTGATGTTGAGGCGGCACGAAGGAAGTTCGACGAGTACACTCGCCAAGGCTGGTTGGCGTTCATCATCTCGCCAAAGAATAGTAAGGTGCAAGTCTATGAATTCGATCCGGCCCTCGAGAAGATTTTCCTAGTTCCACTCGCTGAAGGTGGATGAGCGAGTCACGAACAGAGGCTGCTTTGCCGTCACAACGATTTTCCATGTTAATCACCAGGTGAATCACCTGCAGGTGTGTGCTCCTTTCCTAACTAAGGTCTGAAGCAAACATGGCAAATCGAGCTGTGTGAAACTAGGGCTCATTCGCACGTTCACCTTAGCAGCGTGAGCAAAGATCCATCTGGAAAGGCGACTCGGACACTCAAAGGACAGCACCTCTATATGCGACCTTCGCGCCTCGACTCCTGAGGTAACACAGATGGTCAAACGAAAGAACGTCGTAATCGCTCTGGGGAATATTCCGCCTTTCGATCAAGAAGCCAAGATCTACTTGAACACAGTCGCCGAGACGCGGGAGATCAACTGGCGAATCACGGAGCGAGACCTAATCACTGAACTTGCCGACGCAAATGCGGTCATCTTAGCCCAACCCCATTTAACCAAGGAGGTGATCCAATCAACCACGAATCTAGAGATCATTGTACGCTTTGGAGTTGGTGTTGATAATATCGATCTGAAGACCGCGACCGAAAGAGGTATTCTCGTGGTAAACTTCCCCGACGCTCTTACGGAATCCGTTGCGGAGCATGGGGTACTGCTCATGCTGTCCGTGGCGAGGAACCTCAACGTTGCAGATAGGTCTGCGCGGGAAGGCCGCTGGGATGAGTTCGCTAGGGGGCTTCACGTGGAGCTCTGGAGGAAGAAGATTGGAATTGTTGGGTATGGGAGAATCGGATCGTCCGTTGCGTCCAAGGCAAGAGCAGCGTTCGACATGACGGTTCTCGCCTACGATCCATACAAGTCCCAGCAAATTGAAGAAGCTGGGTTCACGTCTTGTTCTCTGGAGACCCTGCTCAAGGATTCAGACGTGATATGCTTGACCCTACCACTCACGCATGAGAGCGAGGGTATGATCGGGAGGAGTCAGCTGAAGCTGATGAAGAGATCAGCCATCCTGATCAATATCTCTAGGGGGCGGGTTGTCAATGAAACGGCTCTGTACGAGGCATTGAAGAACGGAGAATTGGCTGGGGCGGGTCTGGATGTCCTAGCTGCGGAACCGCCAAAGGCCGACGATCCATTGCTGAGCTTGGATAATGTAGTTCTCACGCCCCATTGTTCAGCGCATACAAGGGAAATGGTCAAGAGATTGTCTCTTGCCTGCGCCGAAACGATTGTGAGATTCTTCCGCGGAGAGGAACTTCGACTGCCTGCGAGTATTGTCAACCCTGAAGTGATCAAGAAACGAGCTGCCTGATGCCGACAGAAATAAGCAGCTGATGTGCGTCGAATACTTTGCGCTAAGTGCGAGGATGCTCAACGTTCTGTAATCATCTCTGCATGATCTCGGAGAACACGATGTGTGTTTGCTGGAGACTCGCAGATCAAATCGTAAGAGGTTCACTCATGGTTGCGAGCCGTCGAAGACAGCAAATGATTTCTTAAGGCTAACCCAGCAATCCATCTGTGGTGAGAAGACCTCGCGTTGAACTTGACTGCGTAAGCTATTTCGCTCCTGATGGGTGCCATTCGTCACGTGGCATTTCCCTTTTGACCCACGTGATTGGGGAGAAATGCCGTTTCGGGTCGTCCCCGCCCATTGTATGTCTCGGAAAGAACCAGACAAGCCATATGTCCTCCTGTCCCGTGTTGACCATTTGGTGCCTTACCAGTTTGGGGACGAAAACACCTGATCCAGCTTCTATTTCGAACTCCTCAGGCTTCTTGTCTTCACCTCGGAGCCATAGGAACTCACGGCCGCTTCCGCGAGTAATGAAATATGCTTCGTCTTGGTCGTGATAATCGATCAGCGCTTTCTTGCCGGATGGAAGAACAAAGAACCCCATCGTCAACTCATCAGTCTTGCCTGTATCCATCAATGTAGCGACCGATCTTGGTGGGGCGCCTGCAGGTGCGTCGTACAGAGGGACCTCAGTTAACCTCACTACGTATTTCATCGTTCTGAACCTCCGCAATACTCGAATTGGAATGCTCCTAATCAGGTTTTCTTGCTTGAATGTTGTAGCGTCATCCGCCTTGTGCGGTGAATAATATGCAGTATTTTCCAGAATACTAGCAACTCTGGATCAAATGTGGGCGAAAGTCTGCTGTGTTGCATGACTAGACGTTTTCGGTCACATGTCTCGGTTCGATGCGGTGTCCTCTTGGCATGGGTATGGTTGAACGGCTGATATTCTCTGCGATCGAGTTATGGTCTGACTGTGATTG
>Ga0187878_1000401_pt1 | contig 50594 bp, 53 predicted proteins | sample June2016WEW_17_1_FD_132979 | JGI IMG/M metagenome (GOLD analysis project Ga0187878, IMG submission 132979) | Peatland microbial communities from SPRUCE experiment site at the Marcell Experimental Forest, Minnesota, USA - June2016WEW_17_150 | ecosystem: Environmental > Terrestrial > Soil >... | reverse complement strand
TGCAGCAGACCGCATGGCTTGCTGAAGAAGACCCTTGAAGCCGGGTCAGTCATCCTCACAAGCGCTGCGCTGCAGATTCCGTCAGCATCCTCATGCGCTATGATCTGCATTGCCGTTCTCAACTCATCATGCAAACTTCAAGTATTTCAGGCAAGATGTTTGTCAACTGTCGGCTCGGCAATTCTTAATTTGCTCGATATCACGCTCTGAGTTGATAGTCTTGGCCCACCCCAGCCTCTTCGATCACCCTCTGATCAATGCAGAGTCGATCGAGAGGCGAACGTATCAAGAGAGGGTAGCCGAGAACGCACTTCGCGGCAATACGCTCGTCTGCATACCGACAGGATTGGGGAAGTCCCTAATCGCAGCTCTAGTCGCCGCAAAGAGGCTGGAACAGTATCCCGACAGGTACGTGGTGGTGCTAGCACCGACACGTCCACTAGTCGAACAACACTTCAAGACATTCAAAGGCTTGCTTCGATTCGATCCTAGTGAATTCGCTTGCATAACAGGGCAGACCTCCCCGGATGACAGAAGTCAAGCTTGGGCGAAACGGTTGGTCGTTTCGACGCCTCAGGTCTTTGTCAATGATCTCATATCCGGCAAGCTCGACCTCGCCGGGATATGTCTCCTCGTTTTCGATGAGGCGCATAGAGCCGTCGGCGATTACGCCTATACGTACATTGGAGAGAGATACAGCAAGGTGAAAAATGGCCTAGTGCTTGGACTCACCGCCTCTCCAGGATCAACCAAGGAGGCAATACAGGAAGTCTGCAACACTCTCAACATCAAACGGGTTGAGGCCCGCACGATCTCAGATCAAGACGTGAAACCGTTCGTTGGAGGAATCAAGGTCGAATGGGTTCGCGTGGAACTGCCCACTGTTTTCCTTGAAGTCAAACGGCTGCTCGATGACTATGCGAAGGATGTGTTGAAGGGAGCCAGAGACTATGGCTACCTACCCACCGCTGACGCGGATCGCATTCGTCTACGCGATATTCTCGAAGCAAGAGAGAAGATACGCCATGACACGATCCATGAACCGGCTGCAAAAGACCTGCTTCGGAGAATATCGTTCGGCTTGTACTCCTCGATTCACGCGCTCAAGGCAATGGAACTCCTTGAGACACAAGGATTCACACCACTCAAAGCCTACCTTGACAGCTTGCAAGAACGACTGAAGAAGCGAGCAATGCCCTGGCTCAGAGCGTTTCTTGAGGACTCAAGGATCGTCGATATTTCGAGAATAGCGTCGCAAGAGGTTGCCAGAGGGAACGAGCATCCGAAATTGCAGGTCCTCCTCAAGAGGGTTAAAGAGACGTTCGCGATCGGTTCCAGGCGGGTCATGGTATTCACCAACTATAGAGCAACCGCAGCCAGACTTGTTGAAGAGCTGAGCAAGCAACCCGGTATTTCCGCCGTAAGGCTTGTAGGGCAGCAGACGAAGAGCGCCGACAAGGGCCTTTCTCAGAAGCAGCAGACGATGCTTCTTGAGGACTTCAAATCAGGCCAGTACAACGTACTCGTCGCCACCCAGATTGGTGAGGAAGGTCTAGACATCGTTGAATGCGATGAGGTCATATTCTACGACACTGTGCCGAGCGCGATCCGATATATCCAGCGGAAAGGAAGGACGGGCAGAAAGGGTCCTGGTAAGGCAACCGTACTGATGGCCATCGGAACTAGGGATGAGGCATACTATTACATTTCTCGACGACGAGAAAGGATGATGGCCGTTGCCTTAAAGGAGGTCGCGTCTCAGGCGACCGAAACGGAACTTGACCAGCCCAACTTGGAGGAGTTCCTGACGGAGGAACAGATGAAAGAGACATCTCAGAAGCCGACGATAATCGTCGACGCGCGTGAACTGGGCTCACCGACCACCAGAGAACTTTCCAAGTACGATATTCTCATCACGCAGGAGACGCTCAGCATTGGCGACTTCATCATTTCAGACCGAACGGCGATAGAACGAAAGACCGTTGAGGATTTCGTTGCATCGATAATCGATGGGAGACTGTTCGAGCAGATCTCCAACCTAAAGTCAGCATACGAGATGCCGATCTTGCTGATCGAGGGAGAAAGCTTCCAGACCTCACGCAACATCGCGCCGGAGGCTGTTATGGGGGCGGTTGCAAGCATCATCGTAGATTTCGGCGTGTCTGTGGTGTGGACTCGAAGTCCCTCTGAGACCGCTCTCCTACTACTTTCAATCGCAAGGCGTGAGCAGTCAAAGGGAGAGCGTCGGCCCCGGATAAGAATGGAGCGCAAGCCCGACTCGGTTTCACGCGAGCAGGAATTCGTTGTGGCAGGCCTGCCGCTCGTCGACACGGTCATCGCTAGGCGACTGCTGAAGGCATTCGGCACAGTGGAGAGGGTCTTCTTGGCATCGGACAAGGAGCTTCAAAATGTAGAGGGGATAGGCAAGAAGATTTCTGAGCGGATCAGAAAGTTGGTTACAGCTCCGTATCGAGAGGATGACACAACCTCCCACGACTAGCCACAGATCGAACCTCAGCAAAGACATATTGTCTCTTGCGGCAATAATGCCCCAAGAGTGCCAGTTACCTATGAGCGAACTGAATTCTGTGCTCGAAAAGTACGCGACCATGGTGAATCGACAGATCGAGAAGTATATCCCTCGGGCAGGCCGACCGGTCACGCTTCATCAGCCGATGTGGGAATTGCTCGATCGTGGAGGAAAGAGGTTCAGACCAGCTCTCACGCTTCTCTTCTGCAAGGCAGTTGGAGGTCAAGAACGAAGGGCTCTACCCGCTGCAGGCGCAGTTGAAATCCTTCATAACATGACTTTGATCCACGATGACATTGAGGACCAGAGCGAACTACGAAGAGGAAAACCGTGCATCCACATAATGTTCGGACAATCGGCAGCAATCAACTCGGGCGACGCGATGCTGATCAAAGTCTTTCAAGCTGCCGCCGACGGATCACTTGACTCAAAGACCAAGAACAAGCTCATTCAGCAATTCGCCGAAAGGGCATTCCAGATAACGAAAGGTCAAGCACTGGAATTCGAACTCAACGACCGACAGAGCTTCACTGAAAAGAACGTTATCGAAGTGCTCCAGAACAAGACAAGCGCGCTCATCGCTTTGGCATGTGAAGTGGGCGTGATCGCGGCGGGCGGAAAGAAAAGTCAGATGTCTGCCGCAGCTAAGTTTGGCGAAGCGACAGGCGTGGGCTTTCAGATCGTTGACGATCTGCTGAACGTCACAGGTGATGTTCTCAAATACGGGAAAGAGATCGGCGGCGACATTAGGGAAGGTAAGCGCACCATCATGGCCGCACACCTTGTCAAGTCCGCCTCGGCAGAGGACAGAGAGCTGTTCATGAGAATGCTCGGAAAGTCAACCATCTCACAAGAAGAGATCGGTGAAGCAATAGACCTGTACAAGAAATACGGATGCCTAGATTACGCGAAGAGGCTAGCAGATAGATACATCGAAGACGGATTGAGTGCCCTCAAGAAACTCCCGAAATCGAACGCCAGAAACACGATTGAGGACCTTGCTCGATTCATGGTTCGAAGGGAAACCTAGTGAAGCGGCTAACCCTGACCGATCAGAAAATCCTACGATACTCGCTGGGGCCCTTCTACGAACCTGTCCTTCGAATAGGATCGGGAGAGACAGTTCTCGTCGAGACCGAGGATGCCTTCTCAGGCCAGATCAGGAGTCCACAAGATAGACGTGACACAAAGACAATGCCGTTCTCGAACCCCGTAGTCGGACCAATCTATGTTGAGGGCGCAGAGAAGGGCGATGCCCTCGCGGTCAAGATCAAAGATATTCGCCCGAGAATAGGCCAGGGTGCAACGCGTATCCCGTCTTGGTGGTGGTACCTATGCGACCAAGCAAAGTACGCCTACCAGGATTTCCTCGGAACGAATCTTCCACACGGAACACGCATCTGCCCGATACGCGACCGCAAAGTAATCTTTGACGACAAGCACGCCCTTCCATACTCTCCAATGATTGGCACAATCGGAACCGCTCCCGAGATCGAATCGATCTCAAGCGAGAAGCCTGGTCCTCACGGAGGAAACATGGACGTACCTGATGTCACATGTGGAAACACGCTCTACTTGCCGGTCAACGTCAGCGGCGCCTATCTCTACATCGGCGATGCTCATGCAACTCAAGGTGACGCGGAGCTATGTGGAACGGCAATAGAGATGCCTGCTGAGATTGAGGCGACAGTCGAGGTCATCAGGAAGAAACAGATAGGTTGGCCTCGAATCGAGTCCAGAGATTTCATCGCTGCCATCGCGTGCTCTGGCACTGGCATGCCGCTGGATGAAACTGTGAGAATCGCTTTTGTAGAGTTGATACGATGGCTTGAGAACGATTACGGTTATGATCGATGGGACGCGTATCAGCTCTGCACTCAGATCGCAAAGGCTAGCCTAGGGAACGTGTGGACGATAGTTGCGAAATTCCCGAAGAAGTACCTCTAGATTTCCAGTTCTCGGAGTTTGCGTTTGACCAGGTCCAAGATATTCTCAGCTACTTTCGCGGTCGGTTGGGTTGAATCAACGAGCGTGAGTTCTCCTCCCTGAACTAGTTTCAAGTACTCGTCTCTGACATGCCGTTGAAGTTCGAGTTTCTCTAGTACGCTCTTCTTTCTCCTTATCCTGCTCATCCCAGTCTCAGCGGGAACATCCAAGTACATTGCGAGGTCTGGTTTCACTGCGAACCGGTTGATCTCGCGGAGCCACCGCGAGTCCATACCCTGGGCGCCTTGGTAGACGAAGGAGGCGTACATGTAGCGGTCACATACCACGATCTTTCCGTCCTTGATTGCAGGTAGTATCTCGGATTCTAGGTGTAGGAATCGGTCAGCGGCGAATAGAAGCGCCTCAACTTCCGGCGAAGTCTTCGGGCCATGGAGTACCCTTCGCCGAATTAGTCTGCCTACGGTGCTTCTGCTTGGCTCTGCTGTCGAATGGACCTTGTATCCCATGTGTCTCAACGCGGAATGGAGCGATCTTGCCTGAGTTGTCTTGCCAGAACCATCGCCGCCTTCGAGAACTATGAATGCCCCTTTGGAGGGTCTATTCACAACCCATCGCTCCTGTCGTTTGGAGGTCCCCGCCACCGCCGTATAGAAAATGGTGTCGGTCTGGCTTCCCTTTCTCCTGCATGTGCTTGGCGTCTTCTTGCCTTTTAAGGACAAGCCGAGCAGTGAATGGGAGACACATTCTGTGAGACGAACAACATTTGACTGGCAAGAGCTTCTGGGGCTTCATCAAAGATCCGATTTATGGTTACGTTAGGCTCACAGAAACTGAGAAGAGGATACTCGACACCGGACCGGTTCAGCGGCTTAGAAGGATCAGACAGCTCTCTGGAGCCGAGTACGTGTATCCTGCGGCTACCCACACTCGCTTTGAGCACGTGCTCGGGACAATGTACTTGGCTGGAGTCATGGCTGAGAATCTCCCTACAGAACTTGATGAACGTGAGAAGAAGGCGGTGAAGGTTGCTGCGCTGCTGCACGACGTGGGCCATGCGCCCTTCTCACATCTCTTCGAGCCGATCCTACAGAAGTATGTCGGGAAGACACACGAAGACATGTCCGCGAGTATAATCCTCAACTCAGAACTCTCCAGCGTCCTCCAACAGGAAGGGCTGGATCCGAACCTCGTAAGCAGACTATGTGTTGGAAGACTCGGGGATCCCAAGCGGGCCTATCTTGATCAGATCATTCGGAGTTCAGTGGATGTTGACAAGATGGACTTTGTGCTTCGAGACTCGTACCACACCGGAGCCGGGTATGGCGGTGTGGACATTTTCCGTCTAATCTACACAATGGATGTTCTCAACGGCAACTTGGCGGTGGACGTGACCGCGCTCTCCACTCTCGAGAGCTTCATATTGGCGAGGCTGGAATCATTCAGAACAATCTACTTCCACAAGACTTCACGCGCGGCTCAGATAATGCTCCTGAAGGCTCTAGAGTACGCAAAGGACGACCTCGGCATCGCTCAGCTTGGCTCCGTGGATGAGTATCTTGCGCTCGATGACGACGTCGTGTGGGCTACACTCCGTAGGAACGCAAAATCCAGAACCATAGTTGAGAACCTCGACCACCGAAAGTTGCTCAAGTGCGCATACGAGAAAACTTTCTTCGTAAAAGACGAGTTTCTCTCAAGCCTCTTCACGAAGGACACAGTCAGACTCAAGATGGAGGAGGAGATTGCGCACAAGGCGAAAGTCGCCGTCGAAGATGTTAGCATAGACTTGCCGTCTCTTCCGTCGGTACCATACCACTCTGCGACGGAACTGGAACCCATGGATATCCCAGTATTCTACAGGGGGGCAGACGGCGGGAAAATACCTCAGAAGATCTCAGAGCTCTCAAAGATAGTCGATGTGCTCATGGCCTACATGAACATCATTCGAGTCTACACGCTCGAGCAACACAGGGAACAAGTTCAAAGAGCGGCATCAAGCGTGCTAGGAGAATCCGCGCTGTCGAGTCTCGTCTCATACTAGCTCGTTGGCTGAGTTTGCTTCAAATCGTCCAGTAGCTTCGCGTAGATTCTGAGCGCCTCAGGTTCCTCAATGGAGGTATTCACTGAAACGATTGCCAGCTTGCCGAAGAATCCAGCTGCTCTTTCAGCGAGCGCTCTGCTAACCATTAAGTACTTCCCACCCAACAGCACTGACGACCGTCCAGCCTTCTCCTCTAGAATCCCTGGCATTGCCAATGCTACCGTCCCAAGCTTGCTGGATCCTTCGTAGAAGAGAATGAGTACGGCATTCTCGAGCTTCACCAAGTTTGCATGAAACGTGACCCCATTGCGTTCGAATTTCGCGTCTAGGGATTCCAATGCAGGCACGACTCGTGACCGCCTTCAACATGATCCAGAGCAGAAAGCTCAGATTTCAATATGTGCATCTACTAGTATCTAGTTGACTAGTGAAGGTTCCGGAGGACCGCGACGGTGCGGATCGGAGTAATCTCAGATATCCACTCAAACTACGATGCCCTGCAAGCGGTCTTGTCAGCAATGGGCGACTATGACGCCCTCGTATGTCTTGGAGATCTTGTTGGGTACGGGGCCCAACCAAACGAAGTCGTATCCGAGATCAGATCGTTGAGGCCAAAGGCCATTGTGATGGGCAACCATGACTACGCAATCTCGACTGGTGACACATCGGGGTTCGTACAGCATGCCGTGCAAGCTGTTGAGTGGACACGCAAGAATATCTCACCTGAAAACCTAAGCTATGTTGCGAGCCTCCGTGCCAAAGCAACTTGCACTATTGACGGTACCAAGATCGCCCTAGTCCACGGGAGTCCAAGAGATCCCCTCAACGAGTACGTCTACCCGGATACTGCCGAGTTCATTCTAAGGAGTCTAGTCGAAGACTCGGGAGGGACCATCCTTCTTCTCGGACACACGCACGTCCCTTTCATTCGCAAATTCGACTCGATCCTGCTTGGGAATCCTGGCGGTGTCGGTCAACCCAGAGACGGGGACGCTCGGGCAAGTTACGCAATTCTTGAACCATTTGCGGAACCCGAGTTCCAGATATACAGAGTCGCATACGACATCGATGCGGCTGCGCGCAGGATAATTACAGCAGGGCTTCCGAGATTACTGGCCGACCGTCTGCACCTAGGAGTCTGATCTCCACTTGCTGGCAATAGGAAGGCCCTCATAGAGTCCTCTCTTAGATCCGGGCAAACCCACACTCAAACTAGCAAAAACGGCTACAACATGGTCGTGGCCAGCATTGCTGATCCCGCACCAATGGGAATCGCAAGATTGTCATCAAGGAGTCCGAGAAGCTCGAGTAACATCCCAATAACCGAACCTGCTAGCGCAAGATGAGGAGGCACCCAAAACAGGGCGGCCGCAAACGAAGCAATCAAGCCGGCAGTCAAACCTTCCAGTGTCTTCTTCCTCACATGTATTCGTCCCAACTTTCTGCCCACGTATGATGCCACTGGGTCACCTACCGCGACGATGGTGATTGAAGCGTAGGCAATGTTCTTCGGAAAAACGAGCAAAGAAAGAACCACACCAACTGCTAGGTAGATCGGTGCAACGACCAGACGGGGGCTCTCATCCTCACGACTCATTGCGAGCGTGAATCGCGTGATCAAGGGGACGCTCTTAGCCCTTAGACGTACCGCCTCCGACAGAATGTAGACAACGGTCGTAGCTACAAGAGCCGCGACGACAATGGGTTTGGAGGTCGCCTCCACAATGAATGGAACCAATAGGGCCGACGCGTGGATGCCTGTTCTGAACCTGCTTGCCAACATGAAGCCGCTCTGTCGATCATTCTTCAGGATGTAGTTCGATTGTGGAATCTTATCGGTCCTTCGGTGGGAACTGTGTTAAGTACTGTTACGAAATACCGAATCGGTCACCAAGAAGAAGCATTGCTGTCCTTCTACCTCTTCCTCACGCTGACGTAACCTATCACTATGAGCGCCGAAACGACAACCAGCGCAATTACTGACCCGGCGACAGTCCACAGAGGCGTGGTTGGAATCTCGGAAGGTAGCGTTGTGCTGGTGAATGTTGTTACTGTTGATGTGCTCCATTGAGGCGGATTATTTGGATTCAAAATGAGCGGTTGTCTTGGATGTTGGCTGAAATCGAATTCTCCGTTGAAGCTGTTAGCGTTGGCATCTCGGTTCGTTAGGGGTCGAAGCCCGAACTGGTCTTCGATGAAGACCAGGAACGAGCTGAAATCGTATTGTACGTGGCTGATGTAGCTTTGTTTCGCATATGGTGATATTAGCAGAGCCGGTACTCTGAATCCCAGACCGTACTTGTCTACTTGTGGTGGCGGGACGTGGTCATAGAAGCCTCCCCAGTCATCCCATGTGATGAATATCGTAGTGTCTTTCCAATACTGACTCTGCATGATGGTGTTTACGAGTGTCACGACGTACTTTTGTCCCGCTTGGGGGCCAGCGTTTGGATGTTCACTCACTGATTCTGCTGGAATAATCCATGAAACCTGTGGCAGATTGCCTGATTGTACATCGTCGTAGAATTCGTAGCCAGGGACATCTTGAGAGAGCAACTCGGGATCGTTCATTATTCCCGCCATGTGTGGTAGCGGATTCCAAAGCCCGTAGTTCGGTGTCCTGGCTTGCGCATCGATTCCTTCGGCTCCAATAGGACCACCATCCGCGCTATTGTCCGTACGATTCAGCCAGATGTTTCCGAGGACCCAATTGTCCGTCGGGTCAGGGTCTTCGTACATCGCTGATAGGCTAAAGCGACCTGGAATGTTCGTTCCAACGTAGTATTTCCAACTTATCCCGGATGGCTTCAATTCCTCCATTATTGTCTTGAAATCGAAGACCGAAGGAGCCGCGCCCGTCACATAGCCGCCCGACTGAGCCGCGATCAGGTATAGGTGCGCCGGGAGACTGTAGCTCAAAACAGGCTCGAAGAAATTGTCGAATAGAACGTAGTTTGACGCATACGTCCAATAGTATGGGAGCATATGGTAGTCATAGTAGCCCATAGCATTTCGCCCGCTTGTCCAAACAAACCCGTCCATCTTCCCATTGTCCCAGTCTTCGTGTGCGGCTTCCCAGCTATGCGGTCCGCCCCTCGGGTTCGGATTAGTCTCCAAGTAAGGTTCGACATATTGATTGCCACCCGGGGAAGTGGTGAGTCTCATGTTGGATGGAATGCCGTTCACATTTGGATAAGTGCCAAAGTATTCGTCAAACGAACGATTCTCCTGCATTATGATGACTATGTGCTTTATCGGCAGCGGCTCACCAGCGACAGGATCTACGGTCGTAATGACTAGTAGGAGCATCAAGACTAGACTCAACATTGCCGGATTCAGTTTCTTGAAAGACAAGGCAGAATCGGAGAAAAAACGAGCTGCTTATCGTATTAAGGATCATGGATCATTCGTTCACGGTCTGTGGCAACTTGCTTTGTTTGCTTCTGAATCCTGAAGGGATAATCGTGAGTAATCGTAAACCTCATGATCTCTCGTTTTGTCTTGTTTAGGCTATTGTTGCGGGGAAGTTCCTGGGCAACGAAGCCTGTGCATTGACCAGCCTATGAACGCTTGTTCTGTAACTTTCCGCCTTGGGTCATTCTCTTTAAGTCTAGGATTCGGTCGACTTCATCTTTGGGAATGCCGTCCTCCAACATTGTTTCTCGGATCGTTTTGTTCTCGCTTTGTGCCTTTTTCACTATGTGCGCAGCTCGATCGTAGCCAATTGACGGAGTGATGGCAGTTGCTAATGCATAGCTTTTCTCGGCGAGTTCCTCGCACCGGGCGCGGTTCGCTTTAATCCCTGCTATGCACTTCTCTGCCAAGAGTCTTGTTGCGTTTGTCATGATCTCTATTGATTGGAGTAAGTTGAATGCGATCAGAGGCATCATCACATTCAGCTCGAGTATTCCGGACTGTCCAGCGATTGTGATCGCCAAGTCGTTCCCGATGACCTGTGCGCAAACCATGCTCACAGACTCTGGCGCGACGGGGTTTACCTTTCCAGGCATTATGCTGGAACCAGGTTGGAGCGCAGGAAGTTCAATTTCACCGAGTCCAGCCTCGGGTCCAGAACTGAGCAGCCGAAGGTCATTAGAGATCTTCATCAGGCTGACTGCGACTGATCGAAGCGCCCCGCTCGTCTCAACAGCGGCATCGCGGTTCTGCAGTGCCTCAAACTTGTTCTTGGAAGGGTAGAACTCAAGTTGGGTCATCTCGTTGATTCTCCGCACAACAAGCCCTCCGAAATCTGGGTCCGCGTTTAGGCCTGTCCCAACGGCAGTTCCACCGATTGGTAGTTCCAAGAGTGAGCTTTTCGCCTTCTCGATTCGCTCTATGCCATGAGCTATCATGCTAGCATATCCGCTGAACTCCTGTCCCAGCGTTACGGGAACTGCATCCTGCAGGTGTGTCCTTCCGGGCTTCACGACATCGGAAAATTCATCAGCCTTTTCCTCAAGAGCCAGAACTAGCTTCTTAAGCGCTGGCAGGAGATCAACCACAATCGCTTCCACAGCTGAAATGTGAATTGCTGTCGGGAAAACATCATTTGAGGACTGACTCATGTTTACGTGGTCATTTGGATGAACGACCTGCTTTTCGCCTCTATTGCCGCCTAGGAGTTCTATCGCGCGATTGGCTATCACCTCATTCGCATTCATGTTCGTCGACGTTCCAGATCCTGTTTGAAAGACATCAACGATGAATTGCGGATCGAGTTTTCCGTCGGTAACTTCCTGAGCCGCTTGACCGATCGCCTTTCCCTTTTTCTCATCAAGAAGACCCAACTGCATGTTCACATAGGCAGCGGCCTCCTTGACGATTCCGAGGGCTCTGATGAACCTCCTAGGGAAAACTAGTCCGGAGATCCGGAAGTTGTCGAGCGCTCTCTGTGTCTGAGCTCCGTAGTATGCGCTTGCCGGCACCGCGACGCTTCCCATTGTGTCATGTTCAACCCTAGATGACTCGCCCAAGAGAATACGCCCAGTACTTTCGTTAATGGCGCGGCTGTTCAATTAAGATTCTGTCAGCCTAAGACACTTGAAGGAGCTTCTGCCACTGGCTCATAGGACAATCATGACGCTCCACATCAGGCAGATCACTCAGGAAGATCACGGGACGATCGTCGCCATGGCGAAGTTGCTTCGTCAATGGTTCACTGAACCCGGAATACAACAGATTGCTAGAGATCTCCAGACCCACAAGGGGCTAGTTGCACTGGAGGACGAGAACATCGCTGGCTTCGTCACATATGCTATAGCGGTGGACGAGAGGGTTGCCGAATTGACTTGGATTGCGGTTCACCCGAACCTTCACCGGAAAGGGATCGGCCGGTCTCTCGTGGAGGCTCTCGAGGAGGTTCTCGCGAGGCTCGGTGTCTCGGCGCTCGAAGTATCAACTGTCGCGGACTCTGTCGAGCACGAGCCCTACGCGAGGACCCGAAGTTTCTATCATGCTCTGGGCTTCTCGGACGTTCGGGTTGACAGAGAATGGTACCCGAGCGGCGATGACAGGCTTCTCCTGAGGAAGCTTCTAGCAGAGAGAACGGGCCAGCACGAGCACGACTAGATCCTTGGGGAAGGTTTAATTCCTAATTCCTTCTGCGATAGCCGCTTGCCGGTTCAAGTGATGTCCAGAGAGTTTAGGCACATCGTCCGTGTCTCAGGTACCGACATAGACGGCTCTAAGAAGCTGGTCTATGGCATTACGAGGATCCGCGGAATAGGCCCTAGCTTTGCGGCCGCAGTTGTGAAGGCTGCGGAGCTGAAGGCCGAGATGCGGGTTGGCAATCTCTCGGAAGAAGAGGTTGACCGCCTAGAGGATGTGGTGACGGATCCTGCGAAATACAACCTTCCGCCGAGACTTTTCAATCGCAGGAAGGATCTTGAGACGGGCAGGGATGGACACTTGATCGGCCCCGACCTAGCTTTGAGGACGAAGGCCGACATCGATTTCGTTAAGGAAATACGCACCTGGAAGGGCGTGCGGCACTCGCTTGGACTAAAGGTTCGAGGCCAACGCACCAAAAGCACGGGCCGCAAGGGCCGAGCCGTCGGAGTGAAGAAGAAGGCCGCGATCGAAGCCGCCAGGGCTGCCATAAGAGAAGGAAAGGCTGAGGACAGGAAGAAGTAACAACCAGACAGGGGAACGTGGTTTGGGCGATCCAAAGAAGCAGAGGAAGAAGTACGCGACACCACGTCATCCGTGGCGTCGGGACCAGCTCGATGTTGAGCTCAGACTGATGGGTGAATACGGACTGAGGAACAAGCGGGAGCTGTGGCGATACAAGACGATGCTCTCCAAGATGCGTGGGATTGCTCGTTCACTACTCGCCAAGTCTGGTACAGAACGGGAGAAGTCTGAGCGGGACTTTCTCTCACGGTTGAAGAGGATGGGGCTAGCTGGAGAGACAGCGAGTATCGACGATACCCTCGACCTAGATATCAGAGACTTGCTTGAGCGAAGATTGCAGACGGTTGTCTTCCGTGGCGGGCTTGCGGGCTCTCCCTCACAAGCTAGACAGCTGATATCACATGGTCACGTAGCGATTGGCGGACACGTCGTCTCGGTTCCCGGGTATCTTGTAGCAAGGGCGGATCAAGAGCGAGTGAACTATGCTAGCGCGAGTCCTCTCACGAAGAGCGACCACCCGGCACGCCAATCCCTGAAAGGGCAACCCATGGAACCAGCCTCGCCTGCGCCTAGTTCACAGTGAGGGACCAGATGGCACCTCGGCTAGGTGTCGTCTCTACCAATTCGCAGCGGAACGCTGCAAGAAGAAGGTGGACTGATTGGATCTTGGACTCTTTGTCCAGAACCTTCCAATCGTTCTCCTAGTCGTCGGCTTCGTCTGTCTTGCACCCTTGTTTAGAGGATCATTGAAACCGATCTCTCGTGTTCTCGTGATAGTTGGGTTCTTCCTCGGGATCCTCGCCCTCGTGCTCGCGTACGTGATCTTCTCAAGCGGGCACTATGACCTGTTCACGCTGGCTATCCTTGGAGTTGCGGGGCTGATGCTTTTCCTGAGACCTGTCAGAGGGGTCCGTTGGGCCGCGCTCGTGGCTTTGGCCGTCGGGTTGCTAGCATCATACTACGCATACGATGCGTTCAAAGTCCCAACGACGGTGCTAGTCATAGTGTTCGTCGCGGCAACGCTGCTTCTGTATTTGCTGTTCAAGTTCGCTGAGGATCTGCTCGGAACCATCGGAGGAATATTGTCATTCCCTCCAATCGCCATCATCATCGGCATCATATGTATTCTGCAAGCGATCCTCGTTCTAATGGGAACGAGCTTGATAGGCTACGTTCCACCGATACATTTCTGGCCGTTCTCATAGGATGTCGCATTCTTCACGGATCGGATAATGCAGGCGATGAGTTGTCTATGCCCGAGCGGGACGAGACGACTGGAATGTTCGTGATCATTTGACTTGTGAGAGAAGTTGCTTCCGCATCTTCGCAACCACAGTGTACATGGGGTCGACAATCTGTGAGATCTCAACATCGCCTGCGACGCTGACCAGCATGTAGGCATCATACTCTTCAAGGCCGAAGTCAGCCACGAGCCACCTTACCAGTTCTCGAACGGCAAGCCTTGCGGCGTCCTCAAGCGGCCTAGCGGAGCAGACAGCCATTATCTCGTCTGGGGATTCTATTCTCGGCCACTCGATTCTCTTACCCTTCAACACGCTGAGCTTGACTGTCACAAGAGCTGGGACCTCCACGCCTGTTCCACACACTTCGCCATGCCCTTGAGTGGCGTGAACGTCGCCAAGCGCAAACAGGGCTCCTTTGACGCTTACTGGTAGGTAGAGCCTGTTCCCCACCGTGATTTCTGGTGTGTCCAGATTCCCCCCGTGTCTTGATGGAGTCACCGTTGCAATGGTTTCCGTTGCAGGCGCAACACCAATCGTTCCGATCATGAGTCGAACTGGCATCTTGATTGACTTGCCTCCCGATACTGGGAAAGTCACCACTTCATCCCTAATTTCGCTGAACGTTGACAGAGGAGGAACTTGAGAAAACCAGCCTTCAAGAACACCGAAACCGGGAACGAGAGCTGTGACGCCTCGTTGTCCCACTTCAATGTTGACGATATCTACCGCGAGCGTATCTCCGGGTTCCGCTCCCTCCACATGAATCGGACCGGTGACTGGATTCTCAAATATCTCCTGACCGGACTCTAGCACCTTCTTCCAATCGCGTTCTGGCCGTACGCTGTCCCCAAAGCAGTCGTAGGCCTCAATCTCTACCGTCTCACCAGCCGAGACGGAGGCGATTGGTTTGACGTTGGGTCCGAAGACACAGTCGTTCTGCTGCGTCATCTTCTCTGTAGGTTTCTTGGATATTCTTCTCATGCCTAATCGGGGCTCCTAACGGGTACGTTCCTCAACATCGTTCCACCACTTCTTTTTCGTACCATCCTTTTCTCGTTTCTTCCACTGCTTACTCTTTGGCGTCTCTTCAATGGCCTTCTTCAGGTCGTTGACTCTTATCAACACGGTCTCTAGACGTTCGGAATCCAGCTTACCATCTTCCTTGTATCGCTGCGCGAAATGGGCGACCTTGTCGAGGTTCAAGTTAGCGTCGTACCAGAATCCCCAGTCTTCAGCGAGGACCTGCCCGATGTGTTTGCGACTTATCCTGCCTCGCCCTTCTTGATCACAGTTTTCGCATGATGCGAATAGGGTGACAAGATCTTTGATATCTTTCTCATTTATCTCGTGAATCTGGATCTTCTCGAGGACAAGATCAGTTGGCGAAATGGTAACCGGATCCAAGGATAACCTTCCACTATCCGGGTTAGACCCAAAATGGATCTCGTGGCTGTAACTAAGCTTGTCAAAGAAGACATCGATCGAGTACTTCCCCTCCCGGTGATGGAGTATTGTTCGATCGCGACCATGCATCAGGACAGCATACTGATCAAGCTTGTAACGAAGCGTTTCCTCAAGGAACTTGTGCAGGTTCGAACGTTGCTTGCTGTAGGCGACCAAGTCTATGTCGGTGAAGGTCTTCTCTGCGGAACCTAGTCGGTCGAGTTGATAGAAGAGGTCCGCATGCATACCCGCTTGGACTCTCACTGCTAACGCGCCTAGGAGGCGAACCGTCAAACCGGCTTCTTGGGCCTGATTTACGATGCGAACTGCATCATCGAGAATGGCATCATCAGGGGCATTTGGCATCTCTGTGGTCTCTCCAAATGATCGGAGCCGATTTGTCTCGTTGCCTCACACATAAGCCTGTTTTCTTGAGGTTCTGTTAAGTTGTCGGCACACGCGAACGAGCGTTAACTGACGGCGCATGAGAATTGGGCACTCTATATTTGGCTAATCTGTCTGTTAGTGTCCGTTTGGCTCAAGGATTACGCTAATCTTCGGTGTTACCTAACATTACACCTAACGCTTAAATAGATGCGCATAGGTACACTTAATGTTAGGCGTGAGTTGCGTTGAGGATCATCTACAAGGGCCAACTGATTGAAGGCACCCCAGAGGAAATCAAAGAGTTCATTGATGCTAACCCCTCAGCTTCGAAGCAACTTGCATCGGACAGACAGTATGACCCGGCAAGAATCTCACAGATCAGAGTTCCAGAGGTTGAAGAAATCATACGGTACATCAAGACGAAAGAAAGCTACGTCAACAATTGGGGAGATGTGCAGGATCACTTCATCGGTCAAAGGCTCAAGTCACGGGTGCGTGGGGAGCCAAACCATGACTATCAATTCTTCCAGACACGATACCGACTAGCGAGGAAACACATCGAAGACGAGGAAGGCGGCAAATTCAAGGAAGAAGATGACGGATACAAATTCGTGAAGTAATAGGAGATGAGTCGCGAGGGATGATGATCGGTAGCACCGTTACAGCGTACCAAGCTCCGGGGTTGGAGAGGCCAGGAGGCTCGGCGCGTGACGGACAGGCTGACCTCGCGACTCTATGCATGATGACGGGCCGGTAGCCAAGCCCAGATATGACACAGACCCGCTAAGTCTGGGATCGTGGGTGCAAATCCCACCCGGCCCGCCAACACTTGGCGAAGAGATACGATGACGGCATTGTAAAAAGTTTGCGTATTACGCAAAGCTATACTACTAAGCATGTTTCTTTGACCCCTGCTCAAGCTTCTCTTTTATCATATCTTCGAGTAAGGCTGAGATGTTCCTCTTCTCGTCTATCGCGTATTTCTTGAACTCTCTCCAAACGCTCGGGCTGATCTTGATACTTGTCGTTTGCCGTTCCTCTTCCGTTTCCGATTTCTTTCGAGGCATAAGCATCATGACGCTCTGCAAGGTCGGTTCTAGTAATGTAGCTTTATGGTAGTATTTGAATCTATCTTTATAGTAGTAATGTTTAAATCCATAAAGCGAGTATTACGTAATACTGTGGATGTGCGATGACTGACAACCCCCGCGAGACAAAGGGTTTCGCAATAGCGTCGGCAAGCGACCAAGTCCAGAGAATAGATGATGACGCTTACCGAGTCAAGTCACAGAATGGCAACGGCGCGTACTCTGTTGTCAAGGACGGCTCCGAATGGAAATGTACCTGCCCCGACCACGTTCACCGAAATGTGAAGTGTAAGCATTCATGGGCTGTCGAACTGAGCATTGCCCTACGAGAGAAAGTCTCAAGCCGAATAGTTCTCGCACCTATCCAGATTCACGCTTGCCCGATCTGTGCCTCTGATCAAATCGTGAAGCATGGCATTCGCCACAACCGGAGCGGTGACATTCAACGGTACACATGCGAGAGTTGCGGAAGATGGTTTGTCGTCAATCTCGGTTTCGAGCGCATGAAAGCCTCACCGCAAGTCGTGACTTCCGCGATGCAACTCTACTTCACGGGCGAGTCGTTGCGGAACGTTCAGAAGTTCTTGAAACTTCAAGGCGTGAATGTTTCCCATGTTGCGGTTTACAAGTGGATCAAGAAGTATGTCGAGCTAATGGAGAAGTACCTTGACCAGATCAAGCCGCAAGTCTCCGACACATGGAGAGCCGACGAACTCTACCTGAAAGTCAAGGGCAACATGAAGTACCTATTCGCCATGATGGACGACGAGACACGATTCTGGATTGCTCAAGAAGTCGCTGACACGAAGCACAACTATGACGCACGCCGACTATTCCGTAAGGCAAGAGATACGATAGGGCACAAACCTAAGACTCTCATAACCGATGGTTTACCGTCCTACCGTGAAGCGTATCTGAAAGAGTTCTACACTCATAAGCTCGAAACCCGAACCGGGCATATTCACAGCATCAGGATTCAAGGCGACCACAATAACAACAAAATGGAACGCCTGAACGGGGAAATCCGTGACCGAGAGAAGGTTATGCGTGGCCTTAAGAAGCCCGACACGCCGATCATTCCGGGCTACCAAATCTACCACAACTACGTGCGACCACATGAAGCATTAGACGGCAAGACTCCCGCTGACGCTTGCGGAATCGAAGTTCAAGGGGAGAACAAGTGGCTAACGCTAATACAGAACGCCAGTCGTGTCGTATCTTGACACTATGCTTAATCTCCCATCTAGCCTCTCAAAGATGGTGACTTTCGAGAGAACTACCCACCCCTTGTATCCTACGCTCTCAGGAAAAGTGTAGTTTCCCACCTCAACGATCATACTTACTCCACCTCCTTCGATCATACAAAATGAGAAATACAGAGTGCACGCTCATTATTTCGGGGAAGAATCATGCCTCTTTTCTCTACTCACCGCACGGATGAAATCAACGATGAACCTGCCGTCTATCAATGCCAATCCTGCATGAAAAAGGAAATCCCGCTAGACGTGGGAGAACGCTTTCCAACCTGCGACAGTATAGTTTGCTTTGGAAAGCCTACCACGTGGATGTACATCCACAAACTAATGCTATGAGCCGTCAGTTAAACTCAGAAACACATTCCAGAAAACACCATCGGAATTGATAACTACCCAAGGCGCCCTTATTTTCTGGTCAGTAGATTCGGTCATGATGGCTCAAATTCCTCCTAAGTTTTCGGTCACACATCATCTTGACGAAAAAATGTGGTTCGTATCGGGTTTACTCGGCGGTCTTAACCCCGCAGAAGGACGGATGCAATTGTACAGGCAGAACTTGAAGCAATCCCCAGCGGAGCAATTAGGACATGTGAAGATAACCGAAATAGACCTTGAATTTGTTGCGGACTTACGCATGTCTCCAGCTACATTCAAGACCATCATGCTTTGGATGAAGAAGCACGTAGAGGATTACGAAAAGAGCTTCGGAGAAATCAAGATGGAACCAACGGAAGCCGCCTCAGTAACCTCTGATAAAGCAGCATACGCGTAGCTACTCCAACCTTCACAGCACAAAAGCAATCCATGAGCCGACGGTTAACAGGCTAGACCGTGTGCCGACAACTTAACAGAACCTTTCTTGACAAGCTTTATGAAGTTAGACAGCAGCGGAAGCAGGGAATGTGATCATACTTGAGCAATGCGGGTTCGGATTCAAGCAAGCAACCGCTCGTATATGCAAGAAGAACTTCAGGACTAATACGACGCCTCTCTGCCTGGGACGCTATGATCTACAACGTTGTCTTCATGGCGCCGACAGCGGTGTTCGTCTACGGCATCTGGGCACTGCTGACATATCCGGGAACAGATCTCCCTATCACAGCGATCGTGGGCATATTGATCTCCATACCGATCGGTTTGTTCTATGCGATATACTCAGCCTCGATGCCTCGGTCCGGGGGAGATTATGTCTGGGTTAGTCGAGTCATTCACCCAGCTGTAGGATTCAGTATCAACTTCTTCTTCTTCGTGGCTATTCTCGGAATTGCAGGATCCTACATGCCCTGGTTCACCCAGTATGCGCTCGGGCCGATACTCGAAGTAGGCGGATATCCAGACCTCGCAGCCGTCGTAGTCACTCCAGAGTTCATCTTTGCATTCTCAGTGATCTTCTTCATCGTCTCGGCAGTTATCATCTCGCGTGGAGCCAAAGCCTCTCACAAGGCCTTCTGGATCTTCTTCGTACTGATTGCCATCGGAGTTGTGGCGTACGTCGCAACGCTGCTGTATGTTGGTCCAGAAGGATTCAAGGCCAACTTCAACGCTCAATCAGGGATGGACTACGATCAGGCGATCTCAATCGCGACCGCAGGCGGATATCCAACTGGCATGATCTGGTCTGCAACGCTCTTGGGCTTGGCCTTTACCTTCATGAACTTCCTAGGCTTCAACTCATCCGTATACATGTCAGGAGAAATCAAGGAAGTCCAGAGGTCGCAACTGATCGCAATACCTGTGAGCGTGATACTCTTCGGCGCGATAATGTGGATCATCTATGCCGTAACAGACTACACAATGGGTGCACAGTTCATCGGTTCGCTTGCGTTCCTGTTCGGAACAGGCGACGCCGCCTACAAGCTCGCATATCCACCGTTCTTCGAGAACCTGTTCAGGTTCGCGACTTCCTCACCATTGGTATATGGCATCGCCATATTCGGCTTTGCAATTATGACGCTCTCATCTTCGATGACCTACATCTTCGTATGCGTGCGACTCCTCTTCGCATGGTCGTTTGATCGAGTTGCCCCAACGACACTCTCTAGAGTGGATTCAAAATACGGATCACCATACGTTGCGCTAATAGTGGTCAGCATTGTCACAGTTATCATGACCGCGATCTGGCTATGGACGCCTTGGACAAGCCTCTTCGCCTACGCGGTCTTCGGCTGGATGATCATGCAGGGAATAACCTCAATCTCCGGCATGATCTTCCCATGGAGACGCAAAGACATCTTTGAGGCTTCACCAAGCGTGGTCAAGATGAAGGTGGGTCCCATTCCAGTAATCACGATACTCGGATTCATCACATTGCTAATATCGATCTGGATCGGATACGCAAGCCTCTCACCAGCGATGGTAGGAACAATAAACCCATCCACGATGGAGTTCACGATAGGCCTCTTCATCTTGGGCGCCATACTCTACTACGTCTCGTCGCTGTACCACCGCAAAGGAATACCACTCGAACTCTCGTTCAAGCAACTTCCGCCAGAGTAGGCGCAAGAACTCGCCTACTCCGGCCTCCCATTTTTCTATCACCAAACGACAAAGGAGGCTCTGTCGAACATGCCTCGCACTAGGATATTCTATGCGACTGACATTCACGGGTCAGAAGACTGTTTCAGGAAGTTCCTGGCAGCCGCGAAAGAGTACAAACCCAACGTGCTAATATTGGGTGGAGACATAACCGGCAAGATGATAATCCCCATCGTCGCTGAGACACAATCAGAATGGACCACGACGTTCCTGGGCGAACGCTTGACTATGCGAAACGAGACAGAAGTGCAAGCTGCGGAGAAGAAGATACGAGCCATCGGTTACTACACATATCGGGCGCCCCGGAAAGAAGCTGAAGAAATACAAACCGACCAGGAGAGAGTGGACGCTCTATTCTCTCGACTTATCAGCGAGTCGGTCGACAGCTGGATCAAGTTGGCTGAAGAGCGGCTCAGAAGCTCCGGGACAAGGTGCTACATCTCCCCAGGTAACGATGACACATTTGCGATTGATCCAATCATTCTATCATCCAACTATGTCATATGCCCAGAGGGAAAAGTTGTCATGATTGACGATCAGCACGAGATGATCAGCTGTGGGTACAGCAACATGACACCATGGAGGTGCCCGAGAGACATAACCGAAGAGGAGCTAAGCGAGAAGGTCGTAAGCATGATCTCTCAAGTCCAAGAGATGGAGCGATGCATATTCAATCTGCATTGTCCGCCGTACAACAGCGGACTTGACCAAGCGCCTAAGCTGGACAAGGATCTCAATCCATCGGTTCAACCCGGGGGAGGGTTCGAGATGGCTCCTGCTGGAAGCACCGCAGTCAGAGGTGCCATTCAGATGCATCAGCCTCTCATGGCCCTGCACGGGCACATTCACGAGTCGAAGGGCACATTCAAGATCGGCCGAACACTCTGCCTGAACCCAGGTTCAGAATACGCCGAACGCATCTTGCGGGGCGTGCTCCTGGATATCGACGGGAACCGCGTCAAAGACTTCATGTTCACCTCAGGATAAAGACAAAAAGGGTTCATTCGCATGGCACGTTATCACCTTCGTCGCTCCGAGAAAGCAATGGACGATCCAAAAGAGATGGAGCAGGTCCTTGCATCAGTCAGGATCATGGCGGTCGCCTGCTGTCAGGGAAACGAGCCGTACATCTTCACAGTGGACTTCGCTTGGGATGGACCGGCGCGTGAGCTCTGGTTCCATTGTGCCACAGAAGGCCGCAAGATGAAGATCCTTCAAGCTAACCCACGAGTCTGCATAACGGTGGTCGAAGATCGCGGGTACATAGACAACGAATGCGATCACGCCTATCGCTCACTGATCTTGGAGGGAAAAGCAAGCGTGGTCACAGATCTTCTTGAGAAGCGCCGTGGGCTCGAACTCCTGGCTCGCAAGCATGAACGCCAACCGGAGGCTATTCTCGCTCGCTTTGCAGACAACGACGAAGCAGTGCGCAAGGTCGGGATAGTGCGAGTCTCCGTCGACTCCGTTAGCGGAAAGCAGGGGCCCGCGCCGAAGTGAGACTAGGGCCTCACATGGTAGAGTGTTCTGACGGCTGCAAACCATAAATGAACTAGTTCTGATAGGTATTAGGTAACATAACGGTGGTTGTTGGGTATGAGTGATGATGTCCGGGTTGACGATGCCACAGCAGCCGAGTTTGCGGCTAGACGTTATCTTGAGTCGCAGTACCCGGGCAAGGCGATCGAGGTCAAGTTCAGCAAGATCTGGTTCCTCGGTGGAAAGGGGAAGGATGTCTGGGAAGTCGAAGGTATCCTATCGATGAGGAAAGCAGGACTTCTGAAGGATCGCAAGTCGTTTCGTTTCCAGATCGACGCAGAGACGGGCGACGTAATAGGTTACGAGAACGTGCGAAAGGGGTAGTTTCATAACAATTCACGTCTGGGCCTCAAGGTTTCAGGATCCCCAAATCGCAGCTACCTGGATCCGCGTAATGACGGAGATAACACTGACCGAGTCGTACAACCTTGGACAAGAAGCACCTGTTCTCATGAAACACCGAGAAGCTGTTCACGATTCCGCAAGAGACTGTCTCCTCTATATTCTGAGACGTTTCCCTAAGCCTGGACTCAATTTCTCCAGCCCAAGTTTATTGAGGCCTACCTCTCGTTCGACCCCACACACAATTCGTCGAACAAGACAAGGTAGGCAATCTTTACGATCGCGGGACGAGGCGAGAAAGGTAGCTGCTGAAGCCGAGTTCATGCATGACAACAAATGAGCGTCTGGCAATAGAAGCCGATATCAATCTCGTTTATCGAGATTTTGAGCTTAGGCAACCAACGAACTCCTGCAACGCGTGTGTCAGTCACCTTCTTAGTCACCTCGCTGTCGTGTATGAGGAAGGGACTTTAGTTATCCTTTCTAGTCGCCCGTCTGAGCAAGTCCAAAGAATCACGTTGCCCTCTGATGGTCAGAACGGGAAATGATGAGAGGGTTGACTGTGGTTCATTCAGAGAAATAAGACTAGATAAAGCAACAGAGAAGACAAACCCTACTCAACCAAGTTGTCACTGGTTTGCTATTGATTAGTTGGTGTATGTGTGCTTGTGGTTTGTGGTGCATCGTTCAAGTGGGGCGTGTCTATGAAGTGGATGATGAGTGCAATGCTAAACGCAATGAATAGGCGCAGAGGCAAGGGCGGCGGCGCGAAGATAGACGCAAAGATGCGAATTTTGCTCCCCTCATGTGGTTTATGGTGCACCGTTCAATTGGTGGTTTTGTAATTGCCCAAGAAAAGGGACACTGACGCAGTAGACTACAAGGAGGAGTTCAAGAAGCAGTATTGGACCTACAATTTCTCGACCGAACACAATCAATGAGCGAAGGCTCAAGTATAGTACGTTAGGCGACAGCATAATAGGCCAATCATGTGGCTCATACTCCGCTAGGTTAGTGTAATGGTGTCAGACGTCTACTACGCAACAATGCGCTGCAAGGGTCCAAATGAAACGCTGGTACACAAGCTAAGGAGGCTGTTCGATGGTTCCGCGGTCGCTCAAACAATATCCAAAGGCGATCTTGTAGCTGTGAAAGTCCATCTCGGAACTGGAGGAAACCAGAGGCATGTTCGGCCGCAGCACGTGCGAGTGATCGTTGAGAAGATCAAGGATGCTGGCGGCAAGCCGTTCGTTACGGATACGACTGGCATAGGTTTGACAGGCGAGAACGGCACGGCAGAGTCGATGCTTCGAAACGCAGCCGCCAGAGGCTTCGTTCAAGAAACCGTAGGCGCGCCGATAATTGTTGCCGATGCCCCGAAGGGTCTTCACGGAGTAAAGGTTAGGGTTGACGGGCTTAGGCTTAAGGAAGTAACTCTCGCTGCCGCGATAGTTGAATGCGACTCATTAATCTCGGTAGCGCATGCAAAAGGGCATCCTCGAACGGGCATTGCCGCGTCCTTGAAGAACCTTGGTGTTGGATGCGTAACGAAGTGCGGCAAGGCTCCGATCCACCTGGCGAAGAAACCTAGTGTTGACTTGGCGAAATGCAATGACTGCGGAGTCTGCATCAGCTTCTGTCCCGTCGGCGCTATAGTCAGAGCGAATGGCCATCCCCAAATTCTGCAAGACCAATGCGTGTGGGGCTGTGGATGCTGGACTGTCTGTCCAACCGAAGCGATCACCAAATGGAATGATATGACTCATCCCTCGAACGAGGAGATGATTCTGAGAGAGATCGACGCAGTGAAGGCAACAATTGACCAGTTAGGATCTGATAAGTGCGGATTCTTCAATTTGGCGTATGACGTGACTCCACACTGCGACTGCGCACCTTACGGCGATGTACCGATGGTTCCAGATGTCGGTATCTTCGTCTCCAAGGATCCTGTTGCCTGTGACATGGCAACGGCTGATGCAATCATCAACTCGCCTGGAATACCTGGATCCGCCGCTGAAGAGCTCAATGTGATGACGCGTGGAAGCGACAAGTTCTCGGCGCTGACCGAGTGGTCACCATTTTCGGACTTCAAGAGGCAAGGTGGAACGAAGCATTGGCGGAGCCAATTTGATGCGGCGTCTCGGCTAGGAATTGGCTCACCCGAGTACAGAGTGATCGAGCTATAGGCTCGCAATCATATTGGCGCTTTCTTCTCTTCTCAATTGGAGGTCTACGAGAAGCACAAGACGAAGTAGCCCATCAAGAGTAACTGGCGGAACTCCTAAACCAAAATCACGGTATTAGGGAACATGCGAAAGTAACCTTCTAGCTGCGCATCTTCCTTCGTGCGAGTATAGATACCACCAACACGATCGCGGTGATTATCGCAGCCAGTAGAATCAACCAGCTCGACTCGGGTCCACTTCCCAGGATTATCGGAATCGGTCCTATCAGAATCACCGCGCCACCGCTAGTGGTGCCATGACCTTGCGTGAAGGAAGCGATCATCATCACGACCATGCCAATGAACAAGAGTGCAAAACTAGCAAGAAAGATCCAAGACAACCCCACAGGAAACGCGCTCCTGAATCTTGGCGTCTCTGTCTGAGCGCTCGGTTCACAGGTTGTGCAGACCCACTGTCCCTGTCGGAAATCCTGCAAGCACACTCGCCTGCCACATCTACTGCACACGAAACGTGCTTCTTGATTCCCACAGATCTCACAGCGTTGAGACAAACCTCTACCTCCACACAACCGGAAGCAATGAAAAGAGTACCAACACAATCATCAACACGATCCCAAGCAATATCAGGATCCGTACGGACTCCTTGTCAGTCCCGAAGACTATTGGCACGGGACCTATCATCACAACTCCCCCACCACGGACTTGCCCCGTTCCCTTCGCTGATCTCAGAATCGCGACAAAGATCGCTACTATTGCAAGCGCGAATCCGGCGAGGGCTAGAAGAAGCCCGATGTTGAAGAGGAGGCTGTCTGCCAATTCCGCTCCGGGCCTGACGGGTCTAAGATCTGATATAGGCTTTCCTCGACCAGCTCAGCATGCTATTCGATGATCTCCCAAGACGGCTGATACTTGTCCAGCTCTGACAGACTGTAGCTGTCGAGCGGATGCTCGCGCTCCGGTATCTCAACAGACTTGGGCTCGCCACACAACTCCGTGGAGAAGTATCTCTGACCTGTATCATTGATCATCGTAACGATAGCGCGAAGTCTGGGATGCCTCCGCGCGATCTTAACCGCGGCTGCAACATTGCATCCCGATGAGATTCCGCAGAAGATGCCTTCGGTTGTCGAAAGTCGGCGTGCCATGTTGAGGGCTTCTTCTGAGCTCGTTGTCACCACCCCGGTCATTAGCTTGAGGTGCAAGTTCCGAGGAACGAAACCGTCACCTATCCCTTCGATCTTGTGGGTTCCCCATCTTCGCTTTGCCAGGATAGGGGCCTCTGCAGGCTCGACGGCGTACAGCAGCACCTTCCGGTTCTTCTTTCGTAGGAACTTACCGACGCCAGTAAGCGTTCCGCCAGTTCCTTGGGAGGCTACGAAACAGTCCACTTTGCCTTTCGTTTGCTCCCAGATTTCAGGCCCCGTCGTCTTGTAGTGAGCGTTGACATTGTCGGGGTTTGCGAACTGAGCAGGTTCCCAGTACTTGCCGGGATTGTCTCGCTTCAGTTCCTCGATCTTCTTGATGCAGAGGTCAACGTCGCTTTCGGCGCCGGGTGTGTTGACTATCGTTGCGCCGTACGCTCGAATCAGCTTCATCCGCTCTTGGCTCATACCTGACGGAAGGACGATCGTTGCCGGATAGCCGAGCAATTTCGCAACGAACGCGCACGCAATACCGGCATTCCCCGTTGATGCCTCAAGTATTTCCATCCCAGGTTTGAGCTCGCGTCGCGCGATGGCGCGAGTTATCATCTCATAGTAGATTCTGTCCTTGAGGCTCCCAGTTGGATTCACATACTCTAGCTTGGCAAGGATCCTGGTCGAGATCTTCTCCGCCCGACAGATCCTTCTGAGCTCAACGAGCGGCGTCCTTCCGATACAGCCGAAAACGCTCACTTGAATCGATCTTGTGCGGTCCCACCGGACGGGCATCTCTTGAAACCCAAGAAAGGTTCCCTAAGCTCAGTTGATTAGGTTTCTGATTGGTGAGCAAGGCGGCGGGAGGTCAACGTTCCGTCTGCATTCGCAATGGCGGGACTGAAGAATGCGGTCGGCAGCGTTGTTCTTTTCTGTGGAACTCACTCGTCGGCTCCTCTGTCCTAGGGCTGGGCGAGTTCATCAAGTCCTTTGAGCAGCATCTCAACCTCTTCAGGCGTATTGTAGTGCACGAGGCTGATCCGTATCATTGTGGGGACATCGTAAACTTCGGGAACCCTCGAATAGAAGTTGTCTGCACGTAAAGCAATACCATGCTTGGTCCACAAGTGTTCGACGACGTGTTGATCATGCATGTTCTGGAGTTTGAATGAGAAGGTTGGATCTCGCTCCTCCAAGCGGTTCCGCTGTGTGAGTCCGTAGACCTTCACTTGGCGCATTTGAAGCAGTCCCGGGGCGTTGCCCTGTCCCTCGAGTATTGCTTTGGATAGTTCTCGACCATATTCCTCAATAGCGTACAATGCGACTTTCAGAGACCGCGCACGGCCTGAGTAACCCTTGACACTCATCCCGTATTTCGCGTCGATCTGGTCGGCAAGCCAGACCAAATGGTCCGCAACACCCCCTATTGCAGCAAACATCGCTTGGTCGCGGGTACCCCATTCCCAATTGTGAGGAGGCTTGTTTGTTGCCGGAGCGACTTTGTAGGGTCTGAGCGTCTTCAGAAGATCTTCCTTTCCGTAGAGGAAGCTTCCATGTGAACTGAAGATCTTGTACCCGGAGAATACTAGGAAGTCGCAGCCGATATCTTGCACATCTATGGGACCATGAGCTATGTGATGGACTGCGTCCACCACGAAGTAGGCATTCGCGGCTTTGGCAATCTTCCCCACCGCGTCCAGCTTGGTCTTGGTGCCCAGCGCGTTCGACGCGGCAGTAACCGTCACCACTCTTGTGTTGCTGTCTACTATGCTTTTGAGGTGATCGAGGTCAAGTGTCCCGTCTGTCTTGTTGAGGTGGGCAAATCTCACCTCGCGAATTACGCCCCTCTTCGCTAGTTCGATCCATGGACTAATGTTTGCATAGTGTTCATAGTCTGTTGTCACAACGTTCTCATTCCCAGTGAATTCCCTGGCCATGGCGTAACTCAGGCTGAAGAATAGGCTCGTAGCTGACTCACCTGACGCGATCGTGTCGGCAGATGGTGCATTCAACAGATCCGCGACAGCCTTCTTGCCCTCAAGTATGGTTGCTTTCGCATCCTTTGATTCATTGAAAATCGCCTCAACGTTAGCGCTACAATCGACACGTGCCGCTGACTCAGCTCTTGCCGCTCTTGCCAGAACAAGCGTGCCAGTACCATTGTCCATGAATGCCCTTCTTCGGCCTCTTGCGTCAGAAGCAGCCCTCGGAAACTCAGCCCGGATCATTTTCAGTAGGGATTTTTCAAATACCATGGGTTCTCCGCCATACTCATTTCGGCATCTTGTTGGCATTTAAGCCTCACCCATCAAGAAGTATGACAATCTCAGATCCCAAAAAGCAACTTTGAATTACCCCTGAGCAATGAATCGCTGAGCGATCTTCATGACTGCTGTGAAGCTGGTGGCTAGGAAAGTGGCTCGTAGGCCTTCTCAGACGCAGCTGAGAATTGATACGGAGAAATATCGGAAGAGAGCCCTGGAGCTAGGCGCGGCCGACGCGAAAGTCATTCCCGCTTCCAATGTTGTCGTGGATGAAAGGGTGCGACTGAAGTGCGCGGTTCCAAGATGTCATCTCTATGGGGAGTGCGTGAACTGTCCTCCCTACACTCCGCCGCCGAGTCAGATGCGAAAGATCCTCAAGAAGTACAAGTACGCCGTTCTGTTCAAGACTCATGTTGCTCCTGTAACGGATTTTGTTGACGACGAGAAATGGCACATCGGCCACATGGCACACCAACGGAAAATCCACGACATCGCAAGCGCTATCGAAGGCCTTGCTTTCAATGATGGTCACTATCTTGCCGCGGGTTTTGCAGCAGGCGGATGCAAGACCGCACTCTGCTCCGGCCAAGTCTGCCAGTTTCTGGACAGCGGGAGATGCCGGTTCCCTCTCAAAGCTCGTCCTTCGATGGAGGGGGTTGGCATAGATGTGTTTGATCTCGTCACCAAAGTAGGCTGGGATGTTTACCCAATCGCGGTGAGAGATGTGGACCCAGAGTCCGTTGGATGTGCAATCTCAGTTGGCATCGTATTCATACAATGAAGGCAAGTCATGAGGGAAGAAATATGGAAAAGGACTCGATCAAAGAAGAGAAGGACATCCTAGAGGTTCTCGAAAGCTACATTCCCAGTAATGACCCACGTAAGTGGGCTAAGCTAACCAGTACGATCAGCTACCGAAGACTCGTACTCTCACTTCTGAGGGAGATATTAGTCGAACTGAGGAAACTCAACCAGAAATGAGAGCCCCGCCTGAACACTAGGCTTGCTAAATCTCCTAGGTGTGCAGTTCCGGCAGGTTCTATTTCCTGCGCCTCGACCGGCGGTCCCCCATTACCAGAGCCATTACGGCCTTCTGTACGTGCAGCCGATTCTCAGCCTCTTCAAAGTATAACGAGTAGTCCTTGTTGTCGAAGACATCGTCGGTGACCTCTTGGCCGCGGTCTGCAGGCCCACAGTGCATGTACTTGCCCTTGTTTGTGAGATCCATCAGCTCCTGCGTGCAGATCCAATCCTTGAACTTGTCCTGATACGCGGTAGCGCCTTGCTTGTCCATGGAGTTGCTATGTGGAGGGAAGAAGTTCTTGGGCGACCACGCCTTGGGATACACGACATCAGCGCCTTCAAAGGCGCTCTTCATGTCGTTGACCACGCTGAACTTTCCTCCGTATCTGTCTGCGTTTGACCTGGCTGCATCGAGCACTACGTCTTCCAGTTCGAAGCCCTTCGGATGTGCAAGGACAACATCCATTCCCAGTTGTGTTCCGATGAGTACCTCGCTCTGAGGAACAGCAAGAGGCTTCAGCCCACCAGAATAAGCGTAGGAGACCACGAGCTTCTTTCCTTTCAGCTTCGGAATAGCTTGCCTCATCGCTTGGGCATCCGCCAGCGCCTGGAACGGATGATAGATATCATCTTCCATGTTGAGGACAGGGATGGTTGCATGCTTCGCGAACTCCAGCACAACCTTGTGGCCTCTCCCGATCGTCCATTTCGCCGCGTCGCCATAGATTCGAATCGCAATCGCGTCTCCATATCTGCTGAGGACTCGGCCAACGTCAGATACCGCCTCTGTCTGGTAGGCGACCATGTCCTCGGGGAGCGCGGGCGTGTAGACATCCTGTGGGCTGAGAAAATGTGCATGTCCGCCCAGCTGATACATTCCAGCCTCGAACGAGTTTCTCGTTCTCAGCGAGCGATTATAGAACAGCATGAACAGCGTTTTGCCAGGTAGATATTGATGCTTCTTGTGTGCCCAATACGTTCGCCTTAACGTGTCCGCTGTGTCGAGTACAAGTTTGATCTCTTCTTGTGAGAAATCGTTTGTATCAAGGAAATCCTTTCCCTTCCATAAGCCTACGAAAGAAACCAACTTCCACGCCACTCGGAAAACATGCTTGCCGTTGGCATGTACTTATGGATAACCCTCAGGGGTTCTGTTAAGACTTCGGGTGATGTTTTTTCTGTTAAGCATCGGGTCTTGCGCCTATTCAGTGCATTCTGTATCGTGGACGCCATAATCCTAACCTCACGCTAACCCGTATCTCCATAGACCCAACGAAATGAGTCAGAACGCAAAAAAGTAGTTCAGTCTAGTTCGAGTCCTCTGGTTTCCGAGAAATTAGAGTCCAAAAATCCCAAACCCAAAATCGCTGATTATCCGTTCTTCGCAGGTATCTCCACCAGAACCACAAATTCACTGAGAGAACGAACAGAGTAAGGGCTGTCAGTAAAACTGCGAATCTCGCGAACTCCCACGGTGAACTCAAATATTCTGGGTGCAACGATAGAATAAAGAAACCGACCCCGTCAATGAGAACCGGGACTGAAAGCACACGCAGGAATAGGTGTTCTTTGCTCGTTAATCCTTTCAACTTTCTTCCCTCCTAACGCACATTGAGTACGCCGTATCTCCAGAGGACGAACCAAATGTTGATGAGCAGCGGTATCAACGTAACAACAATGACCAAGAACGTTAATGTGCCATAGCCGAATCTCATTATCTTCACAGATTTTATTGACATCAGGTAGAATATGAGTGCATCAGTAACAGTAATGATGATGATTGCGCGAAGAGTTAAGTCATAAAGTAACGAAAGTGCCATTCAACTCACCTCTTCTCGTTTCGGCTTTGGTGGATTCGATTGACGAGGCTTGACAAAGATAGCTATTTCCCCACCTTGAGCCCGCATCTTTCACAACTACTTCCGACCGCACGAAGGCTTAAACGGGAAAACCCCAGCGGAGAAAGCGGGCATTCAAGTCGAGGGAGAAAACAAGTGGCTAACCGTCATCCAACACGCCAGCCACCACCCGACACTTAACACCGACATAAATCACCCGTCAACTTAACGGAACCCCCTCAGGACTGTCGGGGGAGCAGTCTCCAGCTGAGATAGTTCGTTTTCGCCGGGTATCAGGAGGTGCAATGCGTGTAGGTCTACTTGATCAAGCCTCGGTTGAGTAGGCGCTCGCGTCCCCACGTCGCAAAGTCAGCCGGAGGGTGAACAACTTCCAACTCCGTTTTTCGCTCTAGTTTCGCCACGTTGTTTGGGCATCCTGTGGCGCACAAGCCGCAGCCTATACATCGCTTGCGATCCACCACGCTGACTCCATCCTTCTCGGAGATCGCGTGCACTTGACATCTCTCGATGCATGTCCCGCATCCTAAGCACTCTTCAGGATCGATGACTGCAAAGTAATTGGCTTGAGCCACGGAGTTCTCGATGCCATAATCATTGATTCCTCGAATAATCGCACAGCAGCACCCACAGCAGTTGCAGACGTACCCAACTCCCTTCATCACGTTGCTGACCGTATGAACAAGGCCGATCTCCTCGGCCTTGTCGAGGAACTCAAGTGCCTCTTCCCGAGAAACATCAACCTCAGATGGTGGACGTTCGAACGGTGAGAAGAAGAGGCACGTTCTCACTGGAAAGTCACAACGCCGACGACCGATCCGATCCTGCTGTACTCGACATATACAATCACGGAGACCGAAGCTCTTGGCGGACAACAGAATCTGTCGGACATCATCATAGGGAAGGATCCATTCTGACTTCACCGCTTTCTGTGCGGGTATGACGCGGTGTAGAGCGGGTTGCGGCTTCATGATACCTGCTGCCCCACCGTTCGCCAGGTAGTCTTCTACGAGATGGGCAAGCTCGTGGTCCATCGTTTCGAGCTGTGCTTCGTAGATACCCACGACGAACGGAGCTAGCCTGAACAGTGGTTTGCCTTCTTTCTGAGCAAATAGTGCCAGGCCTCTCTGGGCCATCCTTCCAAGCTTTGTTCCGGCCTCTTCGACAGGAAGTCCGACGCGTTCAGCTATAGCGTCCAAGGGTTCCCTGTGGCCGCTCAGTTGGCAGGCGAGAGACGCCTCCTCGAGCGAGAAGATCTTCCTGAGAATTGCGATCTCAACTTTTGATGCTGTTCGGGGAAAACCGTTTGGAAGCCTGTCTAAGGCGTCCGCAAGCTGCTCATAGACATCACTAGTCATCTTGTCTCGATTCTCCTCTTTCGTGCACTCTTAGGGTCTGTTCGCCGAGCTTCGTATGGAGAGAATGGACTCACCCGGTGGCAGAAAAGATCTCCGTAGCGTTTAGGGAGCAAGCCGCTGATGCTTTTTCGATCTGCCCCGCCACACAAGACCGAGTTCAGATCACGACACGCGCACCAAGAGCGCAGCGTTTCGAGGATGAATCATTGCGTCCGTCTTGGCCCTTCGATATTCTAAAATCTTCGTGAATGATTTCGAGCGGCATGCCAAATGTAGCTGTTTCGTGGACTGGCGGAAAGGATTCTTCTCTGGCTCTCTATGAAGCTGGAATGTCAGGTTGCGAAGTCAGCTGTCTTGTCACTTTCGCTCCACGTCAAGAGAGGTTTCTGGCCCATCCTATCGCTTTCATGAGGCTACAAGCCCATGCCTTGGGTCTCCCACATTATGTAATCAATGTTGAGAAGCCATTCGAGCGAGGCTACGAAAATGCAATCTCCTCTCTCAAAGAGGAACGTGGAATTGACGTGCTGGTAACGGGCGATATTAGTGAGATTGCCCACCACGATTCGAATTGGATGGCGGATCGCGGCGAACGTTGCGGTGTTGATGTGCTCAGGCCCTTGTGGCACCGAGACAGACTTGAACTTCTGGATAAGCTGCTGTCGCTCGGATTCAAGATGGTTTTCTCCTGCGTTAAGAGGCCTTGGTTCACGGAGGAATGGCTTGGATTGGGACTCTCCCACAGTTCGCTGGAACGTCTCCGTGAATTGAGTGAACGAACTGGGTTTGATGTCTGCGGAGAACAAGGAGAATATCATACATTGGTTTCTGATGGACCAATATTCAGGAAGAGCGTCAAGATAGTCTCATATTCGAAACATGTGGAGGATTCGATAATGTACATCTCGATCGAGAACCTCCAACTCGTTGACAAAGACACATGACTTGTTGAGATTGGCGTCGGAGCTTAGCTCTGAACCAGAGTCTAGTGTCAGTAGCGTACCATGGCTTTTTCGCTATTGAATATCCTAATCGCAACCGCCAGTGCGATGACCATGTAGACGAAGGCGGACAGGAATTCCAGCGTCACGCTCGTGGCTGAGGCTCTGTTGAGGAGCGCATCTCTGATGATTATCATGACGTTGAATATCGGCGCAACTGCGAATAGCCGTAGTGTCTGCTCGCTCATGTACTGCATAGCTAATGCGGGAACGACGACAACGATCGAGAGCGGCGAGAGGAAGTTCTGTGCTTCCTTGAAGCTTCGCGCAAAGATGGAGATCACCATCTCAAGCGATGCGCTAGTCATGGCAAGAACGAGCGTTGCAAGGCCGATGAGAAGCAGATTGCCCATCGAGATGGATAGGCCTAGTGCTGAGGATTCACCGATTGCTCCAGAGAAAACGACAACGCCTACAGTCATTCCGACGATTGCAAGCACGGATGAGAGAAGCGCGATCAGGACCGCGATCAGGAATTTGCCTATCACGATTTCTGTGCGCGTCGCCGGCATCGTCAACAACGCTTCCAGTGTCTTACGTTCTTTCTCTCCCGCGGTCGTGTCCATGATGAAGTACATGGCTCCGGTTACGGCGTAGATTCCGAGAAAGAGCGGCAATAGTATTGCGAGGAACACGGCTCCAGTGCCAGTTACCGTGACGCTGTGGAGGTCAGTCTCTATTGGCGTCAGGGACTCGGGAGGTAACCCAGTCTTCGCCAATCTGTCCGAGACTATCTTGTCGGCGTATTTCGTGACCGCGTCCTGCACAAGGGCTAGTGCAATTGTCCCCCGTGTACTGCTCTGATCGACAAAGACCGTTATCGTTGCTCGCTGCTCTGGTCCCTCAAGTATTCGAGAGAAATCTGGCGGAAGCACCATGCCGAGCTCGTAGTCCCCGTTCTGGATGAGCTTTGTCATGTTCTCCGCGCGCCCGATCCTGACTATGTGTATTTGATCTGAGGTGATGTTCGCTAGGAAATCGTCGGATGTGTTGTCGCTTTGGATTACTGCTATTCGTACTGGGTTTCTCTCCGGGCTCGCTAGGAACGCTGGCATGAACATCAGGACGGGCAAGACTATGATTGGAATCACTATCATGGCGAGGATTGTGCGCCGGTCTCTCAATGCGTCCTTGAGCTCTTTTCCGGCGATTGTGATCACTCTTCCAAAGTTCATTGCTCGTCCCTCACTCAGTCACCAACTGCACAAAGATGCTCTCCAGATCCTTCTGGGAGGTCTTCCTCTGAAGTTCCGCGACCGTTCCGACAGCGATGATTCTTGCGTGGTCGATGATCGCTACCCTGTCGCAGAGTTTCTGGGCTTCGGTCATGTTGTGGGTTGAGATCATGATGGCTTTTCCCTCTTTACGGAGTCGCTCCACGAAGCCTTGTATTGAGCGGGCACTCATCACATCCAGTCCTGCTGTGGGCTCATCAAGCAACAGAACCGGCGGATCGTGAATAAACGCTCGCAGGAGGGCGACCTTCTGTTTCATACCTTTCGAGAAGTCCCCCACCTTCGTGTTCGCTCTATCCTTCAATTCCATGATGTCAAGTAGTTCGTCGCCTCGTTTCCTAAGCACGTCCTCAGACATTCTGTGCAGTCTTCCATAGTAGAGCAGATGTTCTCTTGGTGTGAGGCGGTCGTAGAGTCCCGTGTCCTCAGGCAAGACGCCAATGGAGGCACGAACCTTCTGAGGCTCACGTAGCAGGTCATGACCCGCAACCGTGGCTGTTCCGCTGGTTGGTTTCAGCAGAGTGCTGAGTAGTCGCATTGTTGTTGTTTTGCCAGCGCCGTTTGGGCCTAGAAGGCCGAAAACTTCGCCATTGCCGACCTCGAAGGTGACCTGGTCGACAGCCGTGAATGCTCCGAACTTCTTAGTTAGTGAATCGCATTGTATCAATTTCCGCTCGCCGACCTTGAATTCTGGTGCGATGTCAGACTCGTCATAGGTAAATCAAACGGTTGCCAGAGTGACGGAGGATTCTGAATGAGAGCCCTTATGAGGGCGAGGAAACGTTTCGGAAAGTTCGAAGAAGCTAGGACGCTCCTACGGATGGATTCTTGTCGATGAAGACCTCCGCGACACAGAGGCTACGCGTTCGTATTCCCTTGGGTTCGAAAGTCCACTGCATATCCCACAAGGACGATCCTGATGGACTTTCCAGCGCGGCCCTCGTCCGCTGTGCGACTAACTGTTCGTTCAGCCTCACCGGTTACGAAGATCTTGAGCGAGTCCTGGCAGAGGCGCCGCGTGGTCTGGATTGGCTCGTTTTAGGCGATCTCGGCCTCAGCGAGAAGACAGAACTGATTGGCAGTCTCCCAGCGATTGCTCGACATGTGCTATACTTGGATCATCATCTGCTCTCGGCTGAGTCGAAGAGAGCACTGCGAAGAGCAGGGGTGATCGTTCGACATTCGTTGGACAATTGCACGAGCGTGCTGGCATGGGATGCGTTTAGGGATCGGCTTCCTGAGGGCGCGGTCAATCTGGCTGCATATGGAGCCGTGACCGATCCCCCCGTGTCTGGTCGCCTTACCCGTCAAGTGATGTTGATGACGAGCTGGAATCTCGACGCGTACGAAGGCCACCTGCTAGCGCTCGCTCTCTCCTCCCGCGCGTGTACAACCGCATTGAGAGAGACGACTGTCCGGGAACTGGCAACGCTCAAATTGCCTCATCAAATCGTTCCTGTTCGTCGCCTCGCCGATCAACAAGCCACGAGTATGTTGAGAATTCAGCAGCAGCTGTTTGGTCGGGCAGAGGTGAGAAGGCGGATAGCGATCGCTCGTGGAGGTCGCCTATCACTCGGAACCACAGCTGAGCTGCTGTTGGGTGTTCCGAATGTCGTTGCGAGCCTCGTATACCACACAACAAGAACACCCGCGCATACTCGGATATCCGTTCGAAGCACAGATGAATGCGACCGACACTTGGGGAAGTTGTTGTCTACGCTCTCTCGTAGGGTTGGCGGCGAAGGCGGCGGACACAAGATTGCTGCCGGGGCAATGGTTCCAACCAAGCGACTACGGGAATTTCTGCGTCTGTTCGTCAGAGAAGTGGGCCGCTAGTCTCGTTACGCCACGCCAAGCCTGAAGTTTGCTTGGGAACCGCATTTGTTGCACTTGCAGTAACCTAGGCTGTCAACAGCGAACAATGTCCGCTGACCGCATGCGCTGCAGTTGCCCTCGAAGGACCTCAGCATGGTTACGCTTGAGAGGCCTTGCTCAGCTCGCCCTTGCTCTCTCTCCTCGCTCTTCTTCTTCAGAGTTGAGACGCGTACTTGCTCTTCATTCAGTTTCACGATGTACGATTTCGGCAACTTGCGAGGCATGAACCGTTCTTACATAGTATGGATGAGCCCACCGTATAAGCGTGAACTACGATCCTCGCCACATACTTGACGAGAGGCTCGAAAGCCGAGCGGTCGACTTATCGTGGTGAAGACCACAGATTAATGCGAGGACTGTTGTCATGACCATGACGGCATTCAAGGTGGCGCCAATAAAACCCGCAATTTCCCCTGACGTACTCGACAAGATCGACATCCGCGTTGGGACAATCGAGCTTGTTGAAGATGTAGAGGGATCCGAGAAGCTGGTGAAGCTGACCGTTCATTTCGGCGATCGCCAGAGGAGCATACTGGTTGGAATGAAACACGAGCGCAAGAATCCGAAAGAGATCGAGGGCAAACAGGCACTCTTTGTGGTCAATCTTGAACCGAAGAAGATGAGGGGCCAAGTCTCTGAAGGCATGCTATTCGATATCGGATACGCGGATGGAATCAGACCCGTACTCGCAATGCCCGAAATCCCTGTACCGAACGGGGCACGCGCCGGATGACTGAAGGCGCCGAAAGACAGAGATCGCATTCAAATTCAGGTGGCCGATGGGTTTCGCCCATGTGGTACATGGATGTTCCGCTTGCGGAACGCTAATATACCTAACGCCCATGCCAAGTAGACATTAGAAAAGTGGAAGCCATGACGACACAGAAACGACAATACGGACTTGCTCTTGTGCTCTTGACATCATCAGTGCTAGCACTATACCCAACGATGACGCTCGGAAAACGACGTAGCGGATCTGCGGTCGTGTCTATCAAAGCGGACGGCAAGGCATTCCAGAACCAGAAAGGCAAAGCTAGCAGCACCTTCTCCAGCGCAGCACTGACACTGTACGGATCAGTCGCCGCCAAAGGTAACGGAGGACTCCAACTTGACGACCTTGCCGGCAGCCTACAAATCGGTCTGGCAAACTACACCATAACAAGCGGTAGTGGAGAAGTCAATAAGAAAGGCGCGATTGAGATCAACGCCAAGACAAGCGACGCAGGGAAGGCACTGGAACTCAAATTACACGGCAGGAATCAAGGTGACAGTGTAACCTTCAACTTCAAGGAAAGCAAACTCTCCTCACTGTACTTCCTCTCGTTCACAGGAAAGGCAATCGTAACCATGCCAGCCACGAGCATAAGCACAACATGGAGCGACAACGACGACCACTACGCAAACAAGACAGGAACAGTCACAGTATCCAGACAATCACTGAGACTATAACGCAGACCATTACAGAGCCCCCGTCGACCGCAACAGTAACCCTCCGGAGATTGTGACTAGCACGGTCGCAAACTCCACCATAACCGTGACAGCCCCAAGCACAAACACGACCCTGACAACGACTCAGATCTGAATAGAGCGAGTCCCCTTCCACCTTTCCCACCTTTTTCTATCCTAGTTCTCGCTATGGACGTGACCGTCTTGAGAGTGCCTCAGTTGCCAAAGGTGTTAAGGAGTCAGCACACTCAACTGAATACTCATGCTCGAGTCATGGGAGATCAAGTTCCAGCCCGAGGCTGAATCGATACGCCGGATGGCGAAGGAGTTCGCTGAGAAGGAGATCGCCCCGATCGCGGACCGAATCGACCGCGAAAACAAGTATCCGATGGATCTCTTCGACAAGATGGCGAGGCAGGGGCTCTTCGGCATGTGCACCCCCCCAGAGTACGGGGGGTCCGGCCTGGACCTATTGTCGACAGCGGTTGCAGGGGAAGAGATCGCTAAAGCTAGCATGTCGGCTGCAGTGATGATCGGAATTCAAGCCGCCGTCACAGCCTCCCCAATCGCGAGATTCGGAAGCGAGGAACAGAAGGAGGCGTACCTACGCGACCTGGCGACTGGCAAGCGAATCGGTGCTTTCTGTCTTACCGAGCCTGTTGCAGGCTCAGACGCAGCCTCCATAGAGACGAAGGCTATCAGAGAAGGCGACCAGTACGTCCTGAATGGGACGAAGACTTTCATTACACAAGGTGAAGTCGCTGATCTGGCTGTAGTCTTTGCAAAGACACACGGAAAAGACGGCGAAGAGGTCACGACCTTCCTGGTCGATAAGAGAAAGTCACCATTCAGAGTGGGATCGAAGATTGAAGTCATGGGGCTAAGGGGAACCGGCACCGCCGAACTGATCTTCGAGAACTGCCGAGTCCCGAAAGAGAACGTGTTAGGTAAGGAAGGTGAGGGCTTCCTGATCGCCATGATGACACTTAACGAGTCGAGGATAAACGTCGCCACAGGCGGCGTCGGACTCGCCCAAGCCGCATTCGACATCGCGGTCGACTATGCAAAGCAGAGGAAGGCGTTCGGCCGACCGATTGGAAAGTTCCAGGCGATTCAGCGTATGCTTACGGACATGCTAAGTCAGATTCACTCGGCAAGACTGCTAACATACCATGCCGCCTACCTTAGGGACCGTCAACAAGACTTCGTTAAGGAAGCGTCCATGGCGAAGGTGTTCGCAAGCGAAGTCGCCGTTGAAGCCACACGACGCGCAATCCAGATCCTGGGCGGGTATGGGCCCACAAAGGACTACCCGCTTGAGCGATACTACCGCGACGCGAAGGTGCTCGAAATTGTCGAAGGCACCTCAGAGATCCAACGACTCATCCTAGCTAGGGAAATCCTGCAACTCTAGGAAAGCAGCGGTCCGCGCCTTCAGGATGCCCTGTCACAAATGAGATGACAATTGTGAGGACCAAAACGAGGACTGCCGGTGACACCGCTATCGCTATCTTGTAGAACGTGCCCAGCCAAGTCACCATCCCTAATCGTCGTTATTCTAGCACCTTCCTTCATCCCCGCGTTGGGGAAATTCCCAACACTCGTTTTTGGACCGGCTCTACTAGATCACTTTCTCTGACCAAAAACCATAGTGCCAAGCAGGATCATGGCTGCATCGAATACGCAAAGTGCGAGAAGATCATACTGCCATGGGAAGAGCGGAGTCCAAGCACTCTTGAGGATCACGATCCTCAAAGCATCAACCCCATAGGTGACGGGATTCACGATGCTTACCCACCTAAGCCATTCAGGGACGTGAGTCAGCGGAAACAGCGCCCCGCTCAGAAAGAAAAGTGGCAGGTTCACGAAAGTCTGAATCACGCCGAAACTCTCGAGGCTCTCCATGCGCGAGGCTATGGTTAGCCCAACGCTCACCAATCCAAAGGTGATCAGGATCATTATCGGCAGACAGATCAGATACGTTTGGATATCGACAAAGATGCCGACGACGAAGCTGAGGACAAAAACGAAGCTTCCCTGTATTACGGCGTCTGTGGTTGCGCCGACCATTTTCCCGATGAAGATTGAGGCTCTTGAGATTGGTGATACTAGGATCTCCTTGAGGAAGCCGAATTCCCTGTCCCAGATTACTGATATTCCCATGAACATGGATGTGAATAGCAGCGTCTGGGCCACGATTCCAGGGAAGATGAACTCTTGATAGCTGAGTTGGCCATAGCCTGACGAGGAGAACTGCATCCCAGATCCAAAGATAACCAGCCATAGAAGCGGTTGGATGAAAGAGCTGATGAGTCTCGTCCTCTCCCTCGTGTAGCGTTTGACCTCCCGCAACCAGAGGGTGTAGATCCCTCGGGCTTCACTCATCTGATTTTCCTCCTTTTGATTGCTGCCATTCCGTGGTATTCCTCGCCGCCTTCTCCACGTATCTCTCGTCCAGTGTAGTGCAAGAACACATCCTCGAGTGTAGGCTCGTGAATGGAGATCGACTCGACGTGGATTCCTGAACTCGCTGCGATCTCCATGACTCTGGGAACGATTTTGTCACCATCCTTCACGATGAGCTTCAACTCGCCCTTCTGTTCTTTCATGTCTTTCACGAAGTTGGTTTCCTTGAGTTTGGCGGATAGTTCTTCGACCATCTCGGTCTTGACTGTGATGATGTCTCCTTCGAGATCGCCCTTCAGTTGCTTAGGTTCGTCGAGGGCGATTATCTTGCCGTAGTCTATGATGGCGATTCGATCGCATAGTTTGTCAGCTTCCTCCATGTAGTGTGTGGTCAGCATCATCGTGATGTTTTCGCGCTTGCTAAGTTCCACGATGTAATCCCAGATGTGCTCCCTGGTCTGGGGATCAAGACCCAAGGTGGGCTCGTCAAGGAACAACACTTTGGGATGGTGGATCAGTCCCCTCGCTATTTCGAGCCTACGCCTCATCCCTCCGGAGTAGGTTCTCATCAGAGAATCAGCCCTGTCCTCGAGTTCGACAAGTTTCAAGAGCTCGTCGATGCGCTTCCCTTTCTCACTCCCTGGAACCGCATACAAGTCAGCGTGCATCTCGAGGTTCTCTCTGCCCGTAAGCCTATCGTCGATGCTTGGCTCCTGGAAGACGATGCCTATGGACCGCCGGACCTGGGATGGCTGCTTTGCCACATCAAACCCGTTAACGATTGCCGTGCCAGCGCTGATCGTCAGAATCGTGGACAACATTGAGAGCGTTGTAGTCTTCCCAGCACCGTTTGGACCAAGCAACCCGAAAACCTCACCTTGCTCAACCTCGAAACTGATTCCGTGCACTGCTTCGAGGCTTCCGAACCTCTTGGTTAGGCCCTTGACCTCAATGATCGGGTTCATGATTGCGCCTAGGCACTCCATCGCCTTAAACCATGATGAATAGATAGCGTTCCGATCCGTTCCTGTCGCGTTGAATCCACAATTCACAATTCAAACCCTCCCGTGGCTCTTCAACGTCCACTGGGGAATTGCTCGCCTCAGTGATTCGACAGCTCATGAAAAAAAGGAAATCAATGCGAGTTTGGTTCGGGGTCAGATGTGAGCTGCCAAGGTAGTCCGCTGCCATCCTTGTCGAAGACAGCAATGTCACTGTAGGACTGGAACGGGTATGCGGCGATCACCATGATTCTTCCATAAATGTGGTTCAGATCTTGGACGGAAGGCTGGGGATTCCCTGAGGGATGGGAATGCGAGACGCCCATGATACGTAAGTCCATTGGAAGCATGTAACTCGGAAATGCGGAGAACCGAACCCCATGCGTAGCGAGAGGAGGCACCACGATCTCATCGATCAGTATCTCATCCTTCTTCTTCTTACCGCGCAGGAGCAGAATAGCCTCTCTAGGATACATGTCGAGGGCATGACTCAGTATGCTATCGACTACGGACTTCTCGAACCTGACAGTCGTCAACACGATACACCAATCAACGATTCATCGTGGAAGATAAGACGAATATGAATGCGTGGTGGTCTCTTGGTGCGCACACACCACTAGTGATGTATCAACCCGTACCACCTCCTCTTGGGATTTGTGGGTGTGCACCAAGGCCTCGTCGTGCGAGCGTCGTAATTTGAATCGTCGTCGGTAGCTTGGTGCGCACACACACAAATCCAATCAAACGACGACGGGATAGGGGAGGAATCCCCTAACAACCCCTCTTCCACTCTCTCCTCTACCTAGTTCCGGAAAGCATCCAAAGTCTGAAATCCTGCGCAAGTGAACTAGTGGAGTGGCTTTCCGAGATTCACGGTCTGCCTGTGCGGAGTTCACTGCTTTCTTTGCTTGGCGGAGCGCCGAGGAGGGGCGCGATGAGAAGAAGTACCCAACGAGTGAGGGAGATCTGAAACTGAAGACTCGCCTGCTACAGGTAATCCAACCTAGACAATTTCTACCCAGCTTGGCAGGAGGCTTGGTCGCGGGCATCCTCGAGGTGACCGAGGTGACCGCCTACGCTGCATTGATTTTCTCGGGTGACCTGGGCGCTTACATTTCAAGAGGCATCGGCCTGATGCTCATGGGTGAGGTGGTCGTCGTAATCCTGACCGCCCTTTTCTGCTCTTTGCCGTGGGTAACCGCCGGCTTGCAAGATACTGTGGTTGCTATACTAGCACTCTTCTCAGCCGCGATCGTCAGCCAGATGCCCGCTTGGGCAACACATCAGGAAAAGTTCACCACTGTCGTCGTCGCTATTGGTCTGTCTACGCTCTTGACGGGGGTCGTGTTCCTATCACTTGGGCAATTTAAGCTAGGAAACCTCATACGCTTCATCCCCTATCCTGTTATCGGCGGCGTTTTGGCCGGCTCCGGGCTGTTGCTGACATTCGGTGGAATTTCCGTTATGACAGGAGTATCGGTCAGCCTCTTTCACTTGCTTCCCATCATCCAACCCGGGCTGTGGGTGAAATGGCTGCCCGGTTTGCTGTTCGCCGTGTTCTTGCTAGTGGCATTACGGCGCCGCAACCACATTTTGATTGTTCCCGGCACTTGATAGCTGCCATTGTCGTCTTCTATATCTTGCTTGGACTGACGAATACATCAATTGCCAAAGCCACTGAGCAAGGTTGGCTGTTGGGTGCACTACTCTCCGACCATGGCAGGCTTTGGCAGCCACTGAACGTCTCCGATCTCGCGCAGGTCAACTGGTTGGTTATAAGCCATCAAATCGGCAGTCTACTCGTCATTCCAATCATAGGCGTCATAGCAATTCTGCTCAACCTCACCGGCATAGAACTGGCGACCGGCCAGAATGTTGACCTGAACCGAGACCTCAAAGCGGCTGGGCTTGCCAACCTTGTCGCCGGGCTGGGGGGAAGTATGGTCGAGTGGCATACGTTGAGCAGGTCGATGTTGAACTACAAAATGGGAGCGAGAAGCCGGCTAGTTGGGTTTGTTTTGGCAGCTGTGTGCGGTATCGTGTTGTGGCTGGGAGGGTCCCTGCTTTTGTACTTCCCGAATCTCGTCCTAGGCGGATTGCTGCTGTTCGTCGGTCTGGATTTTCTTGTCACTTGGGTATACGACTCGTGGTTCAAACTGCCTATCACAGACTATCTTATCCTGATCCTGATTCTGATCGTCATCAATACGATCGGATTTTTGGAGGGGGTAGGCCTGGGCCTCGTGCTGGCGGTCGTCTTGTTCGTCGTAGATTATAGCCGTATCAATGTCGTCAAACATACGCTTACAGGGGCGACTTTTCATAGCAATGTCAGCAGACCTCGCCTGTATCAACAGTTGTTGCGTCGAAAAGGCGATTGGCTATACATCCTGGAACTGCAAGGGTTCATTTTCTTTGGCACAGCACAGAGAATACTCGATATGGCTCGCCAACGAATTGACAATCGCGACTTGCCACCTGTGCGTTTCTTAGTGCTGGATTTTCGATCGGTCAACGGGTTCGACTCGTCCGCGTTGTTTGGATTCGCCAAAATGAAGCAATTAACCAAAACACGAGGGATCACCCTAGCATTTACCAATCTCTCACCCAAGATGCAGCGTCAAATGAAAAAAGAGATACTGCGAGAGGGAGAGAAGGACTCTATACAAGTCTCTCCCGATCTGGATCATGGCATTGAATGGTGCGAAGATCATATGATAGCGAGTCTCGAGAGTCTTGACTTCGGCTCCACGCCTTCGACCCTGATGAAACAACTGGAAAAAGCCATGCCATCGTCCGTCAGTGCTGCCCAACTGATGACCTATTTTGAAGAGAAAAAAAGCCGAACAAGGAGAATATATCATCCGCCAGGGCGACGATTCGGCCCTATATTTCATAGAGACAGGACAGGTGACGGTTCAACTGGAGAGTGGGGATGGCAAAATTATCCGGCTGCGCACCATGCGATCAGGTACCGTGGTGGGAGAATTGGGATTGTACCTGGACCGGAAAGCCTCCGCATCGGTAATCGCCGATGAGCCCTGTACACTCTTCTATCTTCCAGCGAAGAAGTTGAAAGAAATGGAAGACAATGCGCCTGAAATTGCCTCCGCTTTCCATAAATTCCTCGCCGGAATCCTAAGCGAGCGTTTGATAGACACCAACGATACGCTGGAAGCTCTGACCCATTCGCTCTAAGGTAGTTCCTCTAACACCCATGAAACATAGTCTCGGTCTGCAAAAGTACTCGGACTCGTTTGCGTTTCGAACCTGTCGTTCTTTCCATTCAAGACAGAGACTGTCAGACAAGCGAAATAGCCCATGGGTGTCGTAGTTTCCCACCTATGCAATCACACGACGATTGGTGCACTGAACATCTACGTCTACGAGTTTATTCCAAACACGAGAAAAGGTTGTCAAACTTTCCGTGTAGAAATGCGGTAGAGTTCTGTTGGATACTGCACATTCTTGAGTTCCTGTGTTCCAAGCTCGATGATCTCATAGTCGATCTTGTTCCAGACCTGATCGTAGACTTGACGGGAAATACAAATTCCGCCAGGTAAAGCTAAGGGTGTTATGCGAGATGCGATATTAACCGCGTCCCCAAAAACGTCCCCCTGGCGATGTATCACGTCCCCAACATGAATACCAATTCGAAGCTTCGTTTCCTTCCCCTTGTGCACGAGCGGCTTTTCTTGCAACGTTCTTTGAATATCAACGGCGCACACAGCAGCGTCGAGGGCATTAGTAAACTCCACCAAGAAGGCGTCTCCGATTGTCTTGATCTCTCGTCCGCCGTGTTTTTCGAAGATCGGGCGGAGGATCTTCTTCTGAGTCTCTAGGATCTGAAGTGCGACTGCTTCATTCTCCTGCGCTAGCGCCGTGTATCCTACAAGATCCGTAAACATTACGGCTACCAGCTTTCTCTCCTGCTTCAATTGCTCTTCCAATATGGGTTGGAGAAACCTGTAGGCGACCGGAATGACGGCCGAGGCAACGAGCGCGGCACCTATCTCCAACAAAGGAGTCTGAGCGAAGACGAAGGAGACGATTACCGCTGGGAGAACTCCAACGACTGATGACGCAAAGTATGTTTTGCCTTTCATTTTGGATGCGAGGAACGCGGTCAGATAGCCGGCGATAGCCCAGGTGGCGATTAGGAGGTAGATGCGGAAGTCGCCTAGGCTTGAGGCTAGAGGCGCATAGTAGTCAGTCAGCCGAGTCAAGCTGAACATATCGACGTTTGGTATGAACGCTGTGAAAAGCCAAGGGTCTGGGATCGCTTTCGTAACATAGTTGCCTGGTGATGGGACGAGCATTAGGCCGGCTTGCATCATATTCCTTGTCCAGCTTACCAGGAAGATCGAGAAGCCTGAGACGACTCCGATCTTCAATGCGTCCCCACGGCTCTCATGAAGCCCAGCAAGCATCGTCGGGGCGATAGCAAGGGACGGTACGGGGGTCAAGAAGGCCAGAATCCAAGTTGCGACTACCGACGCCAAATCTAGCCAACGGGTCAACGTCAACGCGGCGAAGAAGACGACTAGAAACGTTAGGCCAACCAAAGCATCCTGATACATGGACCCAAAGACAGAAAGCAGGATCGCAAGCATCAATCCAAGGTACGGGGACTCCAGGCCTACCGCCCCGAGCCCCAAAGCGATGACGATCGTAATGTAAAGCGGGTAGAAAGGATAGAGCGTTAGAAGTAATCCGGAAAGAATGGCGACTACGCCAAAAGTTGCGAGGCGGCTAAGCAAAGTCCTCTTTGCCATGAGAAGGTAGTTACTCTGAGGACTATTCTCTATATGGCTTTCTATCCATGTGGCTATTGGGGCGTAGGAACATTCGGAACATGCTCGTCTACGCAATCTTGTTGACTTCCACGACAACCAATTCGTCTCCAGTTTGCAAAACACGAGTCTCTATCATTGAATCCAAATGCTGGAACTGCTAATCCTCTGCTTCGAGAGCCAGGCTTCAGGAACGCAATGGTTGCCCGGGTGTGGACGTAGCGTGATTCATGAGTCCCAAAAACTCGCCCGTAGCGGTGTGAGACCAGGTGGCCGCACCATCCAATCCACCAAAGAGATTCCTGTTTCCTCCTTGGCCCTATCTCACGCCTTCTGGACCCTATTCGAGGACAATTGCTCCTTCGGGAGTCAGTTCGTTACGGAAACCATAGCTCTGAGGAGTCGGGCATGCCCAAATCTGTTCCGGAGACAAGAAGAGGTGAAATTCTATAGGAGGCCCATAGATTATCCCACTTTCAAAACGTGACGTATCTGAACTCTTGCAGAAAGATTCGGTGTAAGAAGATCGACATTCAAAGATGGAGTCAAGCTGCTAGTGGGGGTACTGAAGGAGATCCAGAAGCTTGTTTCAAAGCAAGCAGAAGGAGTAATCACTTCGGACAATGCGTTGTCCATAGGAAGGAGGATCAAAGATCCTGAAAGACAACTTGCTCTTGCCAAGGCTATAGGTCAAGAAGGAGTCTCACAAGCTAATGCAAGGAACATAGTCAAGGAGGCTGCTCGTTACCCTGGAGAAGCCATACCAAAGATCATCAAAAGGGTAGTTGAGACTGCTCCTGAAGTCAGACTTACGCCTGAACATGCTGAGATAGTCAGGATGGAAGGCCAAAGTCAGGTATGTTTGACTAGGGTTGATCCAATTATACCAGGTGCAAGAGTCGACCTTTACGCCAAGTTCGCTGAGATCAAAGTGGCCTCTATAGAAAAGAAGGCTCTACGTGACCTTACTGAGAAGCATGCAGAGGCTGAAGGAGGGTACTCCCTCAATGAGTTCAAGACATTTTGGAAGCAAAGCCATACTGTCTGGAACCCTAGGCTGAAGGTCTTCCTGGTCAACTTCCAGGTTGACAAGCTAGCCAAAGGAGGCAAGGTGAAGTAGAATGAGCCTTGATACTCTAGCAGCCCAGATGAACGTAACCGATGCTGAGATAGAGACTTGGGCTCATAAGAAGTACCCTCAGTTCATAGCTAACAAGACCTTGATCAAGAGGCTGTTCCTGATAGAGAAAGGGATTAGGTTCTCAGCTCCCTTCCAGCCTAAGGAACTACGCTCAATCAACCAGCTAGTGGTAGGTGAAACCGCTGACATCCAGGCTGTAGTAGTTCAGGAGTTGTCTACCAGAAGCTACATAGGCTGTCCTAACGACTCAAAGAAGATCCCTGAAGCGATAGAGGGTAAGGAAGCTGTCTGTCCCAAGTGTGGTCAGATAGTCAAGCCTAAGTCCTTACAATGGGCCTTGTTCCTGGTTGGGGATGCTACAGACGAGATCATAGCGTCATTCCCACCTTCAATCATGAACAGGCCTAGTGAAGGCATGATCATCGTTGCTCAGGGCTTGTTAGGTGAAAACGAGGAGTTCCTAGTCTACAGGTGGACTCTACCTAGTGACACTAAACCAGGTGCTAGTAGCTCTGAAACACCACTGCAGAGCTTCTTCAAGCCTACTACTCCATCTACTACTAGTTCACTACCAGTGACTACTCCTCCTACTACTACACCACAAGTCACTACACCTACTACTAGTGCTACTACTCATCCAACTACTCCTACTACTACTCCCTTGTCTAGTACTACACCACCGACTACTGGAGCCTTGATGTGTGATCAGTGTAGTGCAGGGCCCTTTGTTAATCAGCTAGCACTGACAGGTCACAAGGTTACTGCTCACGCTAAGAAGACAGTCAAGAGACTAAAGAAACCAGGCGTGACAGGCTATACTCCTGTAGCGAGTCAGCCAGTAGCTAGTCAAACGACAGCTCCAACAACCCCTACTGTCACCCCAACTACAGTTACTACTACAGATTCTAGAGAAACGACAGCTAAACTAGAGGTGACAGCTACTGACAAGCCAAATCAGTCAACTCCAGGAGCTGTAATTGAACCTGATTCCAGGCTCATCAGCTTGGTAGCAGGGGCTGATCAAGCTGTCATACCTGAACAAAAGGTAGTTCCAGGTGAACAAACTGTAGTTTCACCTGAACAAGCTGTAGTTCAGGCTGATCAGAGAGTAGTTCAGCCTACACAAGGGGCTAGCAATAGTGTGATCAGTGCTAGTCAGAGTCAGTCACCTACAGCTAGCGTAGTTCAGCCACCTGTCACCACTGTCCCTGGGACACTCAAGGAAGAGCTGAAGGCTGTCGATGGTGCTAGTTTAGCTTCAGTCAAGTACACCAAGCTGTCAGGGCTGATAGCTAAGTCACTACAGGACTTCAAGCTCCAGTTCGAAGCTTCCTTCCCTAAGGATGACATGGTCAAGGCACTAGAAGCCTCCCACTGCAGCATAGTAGATGGAAAGGTAGTGTTTACTGGAGCGTAAACGGGAAACGTAAACAAGAAGTGTAAACAATGAACTTTGAAGCAAGGATCAAGACCTATTATCTCTAGGATAACGAGTGATAGTGACTTAGAACAACCTTGAGAATGTGACGATCACAAGGATATCGTCAAGATTACAAGGTTGTTTCCCGGATAGAGCAAGATCTCAAGGTTGATTATGCCTCCAAGAAATTGGATAGAACCAAGGTAGAGCGTTAGAAGAAGTTGCGAAAGCTCTTGATTAGTGGCACTAAATCTCAATGAAAGTATGGATTGCCTGGGCCTCTTTGGCTGCGCATAAGCAAACAGCTAGCCAAAAGCTAGAAACCACAAATGTCCGTTCGGAGTGGCACGAACAGGTTTCCTGTGACGAACGACTTCCCATGATAGGAGAATGGCTACCACTGCGAGAATCGCGGCTAAGTTCTCCTTAATCCTCTTGGTTCACTCGACGAGATGAGGGTACAAGTCACTTGTTATCCCGCTTGCTTCTGCCTCGGTTTTGGTTTCATCCTCAGTGTTCGGTCCCCAATCCATGTAGCGGACAACTTCGGGATCAGAAGCGTAACTATGTACCGCCTGCCAATCGGCTTGCTCAAAGTCTCGCAACAAAACCCGGTCTGCCTGAATGAGCTCCAAAGTTCCACCCAAACCACAATATCAAAGCTCCAGTCTTTTCTCATTTGTCTACTTAGCTATGAATTAGACAAAAGTCAGCTTCGAACTCCGATCATAGTGTGCGCCAGAAAAATCGTACACATATGTACATTCTGCCCAGCAAATTGCGCCATGACTCTTGAACACGTACGTGGAAGGAGGAGTTGAAGTATTTTTATTGGGGTAGGCTGGTGCGCACACACAAAGCGCTTCAGATGATGACGACGGGCGGAACGAACGACTCGGAATGAGCGATGAAACGCTCTCCTCTAGCACTACGCCCTAGTGAACGTGACGGGATCATAATGAAAATAGTAGTTGGAGTCGCAGGAATAGTTTTCATACTGTTTCTCGTGACCTCGGTTGCGGCTCAAATTAGCGGTTTGTCGCAAGCCGTCGCACCGCAGACCGCCACAACGCAGTATGATTCTGGCGATCCGACGCCCGAAGAGCAGCTAGTACTTGAATACATCAACCGGGCGCGTGCTGATCCTCGGGCTGAGGGTGTGCGTTTGCGCAATGATGCAAACTATCTTTGGCAGAACCTGCCCAACGCGACTGGCCCTAGTGCGGTCGGAGTTCGCCCGCCTCTGGCCATGAACAAAGCGTTGCTGCTTTCAGCTCGTTTCCACAACTATGACATGTACAACAATAGCTTCTTCGGCCACCAAGACATGCATTATGGAAGCATACCGAACCGCTTGTTAGCGTTTGGCTACTATCCGTGGAATTGGGGTGAGAACATTGCTGGGTGGGGTAGTCCCACGGCTGCAGAAGATATGCTGATGATAGATAGTGATTGCCTCTATAGCGCATGTGGTCACCGCATCAACTTGTTCTCTGACTATGAAGAAGTCGGAATCGGCTGGCTTGCAACTTCAAGATATCTCACGCAGGACTTCGGGTCACAAAATCTTGGGCCGTTCCTAGTAGGTGTGGTCTACAACGATCTGAACGGCAACAACTTCTACGACATCGGTGAGGGCATCTCCGGGGTTACGATCACTCCCAGCACTGGCACTTACCACGCAGTCTCGTCTACATCCGGTGGCTACGCGTTCCCAATCGCGACGTCGGGGACGATCACTATCACAGCCTCAGGTTCTGGCCTTGGCTCGATCTCAAAGACGGTCTCGCTCACCGACGCAAACATCAAGCTGGACTTCACACTCCAAGACCACTCGACATCCATGACTACCACGAGTTCTAGTGAAACGCAGGCTACCACGAGTTCTAGTGAAACGCAGGCTACCACGAGTTCTAGTGAAACGCAGGCTACCACGAGTTCTAGTGAAACGCAGGCTACCACGAGTTCTA
>Ga0187878_1000396_pt1 | contig 50984 bp, 55 predicted proteins | sample June2016WEW_17_1_FD_132979 | JGI IMG/M metagenome (GOLD analysis project Ga0187878, IMG submission 132979) | Peatland microbial communities from SPRUCE experiment site at the Marcell Experimental Forest, Minnesota, USA - June2016WEW_17_150 | ecosystem: Environmental > Terrestrial > Soil >... | reverse complement strand
CGTCAATAAGCTCCATTATTGGCTGAAAACGGGAATGTGGATTTAAAACCATTTTACACCAATAACGGGACAAGCCAGCGCGCGCAATTTTGTAAAAAATTTTTTGGTGCGAGTAAATAATTTCATAGTTTATGAATCTACTCTGAAGTTATGTCTTGGAGCGAGAAATTTTTAACTGATCATATTGAAATCGAGTACGCATAAAATTATATGAGGATTTATTCTCATAGGTTCATGATGTATGGATTTAACGGTAAAGTATTGAAGGTAAATTTAGACACGCAAAAAAATGATGTAGAATTATTAGATGAAAAAATCTATAGAAAATATCTTGGAGGCCGCAACCTAGGGTTATACTACCTTAACAAGGAGATGAGTAGCGGCGTCGACCCGCTCTCACCTGAAAACACCCTAGTCTTCGCAACGGGTGTCACAACCGGCGTCCCCCTAACAGGTTTCTGTCGACACAGCGTTGTAGCGAAATCACCCCTAACAAACGGCTTCGGCGAAGCCGAAGCGGGCGGCTTCTGGGGAGCCGAGCTCAAATTCACCGGCTACGACGCGGTTGTGATCAAGGGCAGATCACCTAAGCCAACCTACCTATGGGTCCACGATGGCGAAGCCGAGCTAAAGGATGCCTCAGCCATCTGGGGTCTACAGACGCTAGAGTCACAGGAGGCAATCCGCGAAGAATTGAAGGACAAGCTAGTGAGGATCGCCCAGATAGGTCCAGCCGGGGAGAGACTTGTCAGATACGCATGCATCTTAAACGATCTAAAATACGCCAATGGCAGGAGCGGCCTCGGAGCAGTCATGGGCTCGAAAAACCTCAAGGCCATAGCTGTACGCGGACACAACAGACTGGAGTTCAAGGATCCCGAAAAGATAAAGGAGCTCGGAAAGTGGTTTAGCGAAAACTGGCAGAAGTACCCGGGCGCCCTCTCAAGAAGCAGGCTGGGGACAGCAGACGCGTTGCTCGCTTCAAATGCTGACGGTATTCTGCCCACGAGGAACTTCTTGAAAGGAACATTTGATCACGCCGAGGACATCTCAGGCGATAGGATGAAGGACACGATCCTCATGGGAACAGAGGGCTGTTACGCCTGCTCAATAAGATGCAAACGCGTCGTGAAAGCCAAACCACCATACGAGACGAATCCAGCCTATGGAGGTCCAGAGTATGAGACACTCGCAGCGTTCGGCTCCCTCTGCGAGGTCAGCGACATAAGCGCCATATCATACGCCAATCAACTCTGCAACGCATACGGACTAGACACCATAAGCACCGGTGTCACCATCGCCTTCACCATGGAGTGTTTCGAGAATGGCATACTTATGAGGGACCAAATAGGCCTTGAGCCCAGATTCGGAAACACTGAAGCCATGGTCAAACTGGTTGACATGATAGCCAAGCGAGAGGGCTTTGGCGACATCTTAGCAGAAGGTTCGATGAGAGCATCTCAAAAAATCGGAAAAGGTTCAGAAAAGTATGCCATGCATGTGAAGGGAAAGGAACTCCCAATGCACGAGCCAAGAGGAAAGACAGGCCTCGCGCTGCAGTATACACTATCACCATCAGGCGCAGACCACATGCAGGCAGCACATGACCCGGTCTTCCAATCAAACGTCGAGAACATCAAACCGTTGGGTATCCTTGAGCCGGTTGATAGGCTGAGCCTCGGACCAGATAAGGTGAGGTTATTCAAATACCTGCAGTTGTGGTGGAACCTCCTCGACTGCCTATGCGTCTGTAAGTTCGTCATAGTTCCACACGGAGCAGGGGTCTTCAAGATCAATCACATGACCGACATCGTCAACGCTGTGACGGGTTGGAACACTAGCCTCCTCGAACTCATGCTATCCTCTGAGCGTTCAATCAACTTAGCTAGGGAATTCAATCTAAGGGAGGGAATAACCGAGGCAGATGATCGACTCCCCAACCGATTCTTCGAACCACTCGAATCAGGTCCCAGAAAAGGAGCCAAGATATCTGAAAGCGAGCTACAGCAGGCAATTAAAACCTACTATGAGATGATGGGGTGGGATGAAGCAGGCAAACCTGAGACAGCTAAGCTCCTAGACCTCAATATTTAATACAATTTATGCGTAAACATCAAGCGAGAAAAAAGGAAGGCGTCTCGATCTAAATGCGCACGCACAAACGGTTCACCGAAATTACATCTACCGCATAATCGTCTCGAATAAAATTGTTGGTTGCAGGTTACTGATTAGCTATACATTCCTCGCCGTGAAGAAGGCTACGAGGTCCAGACCTTTCGGGAGCTTTTTCTCTTTTATATAGTAAGTGAGTGTGGCGAGGGAGGCACAAGATGCGGGGAGAACCAAGAGGCCCTCCTCGCGCGCTAGGATGTCCGAGTACCGGATCATCTCACCATCAGTTACATGAGCTGCCCAGCCTCCACTCGCCCATAGAGCGTCGAGAGCCTCTTGCCCGTCGAGACTCATCCAACTAACGAGAGGCTCGTTGATGGTTGTTTCATTGATCCCTTCGGGCCTTAGGTTCTCGATACTTCTCTTCCCAGCGAGGAAACTGGAGACTATCGGGTTCCCCCCGCTCGTGCTCGCGGCGATGATCATAGTGTTTTTCTTTGTCTTACCGCTCTTTCGGAGACTCTGAAGGCCGAAGTTAATCCCAGCGAGGGTTGTGCCATTACTTGTTGGAACAGCCACAACATCGGGGGCTCGTCCCATCCTCTCAACTATTTCGTAGGCTATTGTTGCGTATGCCTCAAAAGATGCGGCTCTGTTCTCTGATGTGCCGGGGTTAGCATTGTACCATCCTCTCTTACCCGCTTCGATCCCGGAATACTCAACAACTTCCTCGTAGGTCCCTGGAGCGCGATGAATCACGCCACCTTGCTTCTCCATCTCCTCTATCCGTGGAGTATGATACTTCTCAGGGATGTAGACGTGTGTCGTGATTCCGAAGATGCGAGAGAGGTGGACGAAGCTAGCGCCGAAGTTACCACAAGAGGCTATGACGAGTTCTCCGAAGCCTTTTTCCTTCGCAAGCTTGAGGCACGCGTAAGCGGCGCGGTCCTTCATCGTCCCAGTTGGGTTCCCTCCCTCAAATTTTATGTAAATGTTGCTATATCCAAGCAACTGTTCGAGATTGCGGGAATGTGTGAATATCGTGTCGCCAATGCCGTGTGCGATTAATTCTCCTTGCAACATTGCCGTCAAGTTCTGAGTCTAACCTGATAGTAAGCAATAATAAGTAGGATTAATGATTATCGACTCCGGATACAAAGTCCACGCAGGTATGTAAATAGTGTCGAGCCTCTCTATAGAAGCGAGACAGATCGAGACGGGTTATGAAATAAATCTCCGCGGTTCGCGGTATGTCGTAAAGTACCCCAACGGCTTCTGGAAGAATTATCCCCAGGAGGCGAAGGATGTGCTATTCGACAATCTCGTCTACGCAGAGACCGTCCATCTACCCCTTACCCTAAGGAAGAGCGAGTTGAGGTACAATACCTCTGCTCCCTTTTTCCAGACCCAGTTCTTCCAGAACCTCCTGATGGACCTGCCGAGCTGTGCAGATGTAGACGGAACTAGGACGTCGGAACTGATTAAAGATTTCATGAATCTTAATATCAAGTTCAATGACTATAACGTCAAGTTTCCAACCTATAAGCAGCCAAGCAGGGACGACAGCAGCGTTGTTGCACTCAGCTTCGGTAAAGACAGCCTACTCACTTGGGCAGTCTGCCGCGAGCTCGGCCTCAACCCACAGGCTGCGTACGTCGTTGAGCCCCTCCTCCTATACGAGGAGAAGCACAAAGATGTACTCGCCAAGGAGTTCGAGAGCGAGTTCAAGGTGAAGCTAAACAAGATCATACACACAACTGGCCACTTACGCGACGGTATACGCCTCGGCGTTGGTAAAACAGAGATTGGTTGGGGACTTCAGAATACACAATACGCGATGATGTTACTCCCCATTGCCAACACCTTCCAGGCGAAGTACATTCTCTTCGGCAATGAGCAAAGCTGCAGCGAGTACTACTACGATAAAGAGGGTTTCATTTGCTACCCAGCCTATGACCAGAGCCACAAATGGACGATAAACATCGACATCATAACTCGTCTACTAACTAATGGTGGTGTGCGCACGATGAGCGTCATCGAGCCTCTTAATGACATCGCGGTCGTCTACAGCCTGTACAAGAGGTACCCTGAGGTAGCCAAGTACCATATGAGTTGCTTCGTCGAGACCGAAGCGGGTCGAGACACAAGGTGGTGCATGAGTTGCAGCGTCTGTAGCAAGATGTATCTCTTAATCAAGGCGTGTGGCTTCGATCCCAAGACCGTTGGGCTAACGAAGAACATGCTCACAGAGGATTGCAAGGACTACTTCAGCCTCTTCGGTGGAAGTGACGTCAACACCTACGCCCTAACAGGCAGGGGTCGCGACGAGCAACTCTTCGCCTTCTACCTTGCATGGAAGAACGGTGACAGAAGCCCACTCACACAAGAGTTCGAGCAGAGGTTCCTCGATGAGGCAAAGGGTAGGGAGGATGAGCTCTACAAGCTCTTCTTCGGCGTCCACGAGGCGATCACAATGCCCGAGAAGATCAAAAACGAAGCCCTCAGCATCTATAAGGAGGTCCTCACGGACGTCCCCTAACCAGAAGAAACTGAGAATCGCTTTTTGTTGTAACACGCGCCAAAATAAGGGTGAGTTTCAGGTCGAGTACGAGCCGGGGCACACAATTGATCTTGTAAAGCACGCAATCGAAACCGCTGGGTGGGAGTATTTACAAATAGAGGCGGACGAGACTTGCTTCGAGACACTCAACAGGGAGAGACCTGACCTCGTCCTAAATAGAGCAGAGGGTGTCAGGGGCGAGAGTAGAGAGAGCCAGATCCCTGCCTTCTGTGAGATGCTCGGCATTCCATACACGGGAGCAGGCATCATGGCGACGGCCATTTGCCTCGACAAACCCACTACGAAGAAGGTGCTCGAGTGGCATGGTATCAAGACTGCGCCATTCACTGTGCTCTTTGAGGAGAGCGACCCAGTTGACTCAAAGCTTAGATACCCTCTCATTCTCAAGCCCAGCCACGAGGGCAGCAGCATAGGCATAAACATAGACAACGTCGTTCACGACGAGAAGCAGCTCCGCAGAAAACTCAGTGAGATGCTGAATGTTTACAAGCAGGGCATCCTAGCCGAGGAGTTCATTGATGGTCGCGAGTTTAGTGTCGGGATAGTAGGCAATTTCATCGGTGAGGAGAAGCCTCGTGTCCTCCCAATCTTCGAGATGGATTTCAGCAAGTTCGCTCCCGAGCTTGGCACCGTCCTAGGCCAGAAGGCTAAGACAATCTATGACACATCAGCCAACTATATCTGTCCCACTAAGCTCCCAGAGAAGCTGATGAAGGAGATAGAGGAGACGACACTAAAGGCGGTGAAGGTTCTCCAGTGCTATGACTGGGGTCGCCTTGACTACAGGTACAATAGTCGTGGCGAGCTCTACTTCCTCGAAATTAATCCGCTACCAGGCATCGACTGCGACGCCTCGATTGACGATTTCAGCTTCTACCCCTTCATGTGGCTTAGGGGCAGCTGGAGCTTCGACGATATGATCCGTGAGGTAGTGGGCGCAGGTCTTAAGCGATACGGGATCAAATAGATTCATGATGAGCGAAGAGCCACCTTTTTTCGAGGAAGCATCAAAACTGGTCGAGGATAGGCTAAGTAATCTACTCGGGGAGTCCATCAAAATAAACGTTCACGTCTCCCTTGACAAAAATCTGATCGAAGAAATAATTAGTATAGAGTCCAGCATGTTCAGGGAAGAGCTTAGATACAGCTTCGAGGAGCTGATGGCTAGAAGTGAAAAGCCTGGTTTCGTCCTCATCAAGCTTATACGAGGTTGTGAGACTCTTGCCTTCTTCTTCGGGTATGAAGACCCGGATCTCCCAGGTAGTTACTATGGGGATACACTCGCGAGCCTCATTGAGGGTAAGGGAGTTGGGAGCAACCTCTTTGCACTCGTCCACATTTACTGCTACGAAAAGGGGTATAGCCACTTCACCTGCCACACCGAAGAGGTAGATGAAAAAGGGAGGAAGCTCAGGGACTGGTATATCGCCATGGAGATGAAGCATATTAACACAACCAATGAGTATGGTGACCAGATGAGGGTGACCCTATCAAAACCGCACATAAACTGGATGTACCATCGCTATATCCTTGGTGAGAAGCAGTATAGGCGAGTCCCAGATTGAGTCAGCCATCACATCATTAGGCAAGCTTTTAACTGAATCAATATCCTTCAGCTCCATGCTATACTTTTCATACGGTTCCTTCCTGGACTCAGAGACACTGATGAGACATTGCCCGAGGGCGGTTTACAGTGGGAAAGCCATGCTCCCAAACTGGGAGGTTCAGTTCAACTTCCTCAGCCGAACTTATAATGGAGGTGTTACTGGTATCGAGCCCGCAGTGGCTAAGCTAGTCAAAGGGGTACTCTATGAGGTTAGCGACGAGGAGATTCTCCACCTTGATTCGATAGAGGGAGTTCCTGAGGGCATCTACTACAGGCAGACAATCTATGTGGTCGATGAGTCGGGTAAGGCGGTGAAAGCGGCAACTTATAGAACCACTAACCCGAAAGGTCCCTTCAATCCAACTAAGAAGTATGTCGGGCTCATGATTAGTGGAGCAAAGGAACATGGTCTCGACCCCGAATATATTAATGAGTTAGAGTCTATCAAGACCGTCGATTAATTGATATTGTTAGATTATTTGTTTTTTAAAGTTTTATCTCACAACTAGATATTTGGTAATAAACGGATAATCAAAGATATGTGAGAAATAGACGTTAACCTTCTTTTCAGACAGTAATAGTTACCGGATTAATATGGCTATTTTCTAAAACATTTTCATATGTGTGATTTTTGTGACAACATATATAATTTTATACAAAATGAGGAGCTAAAGCTTATTTGCCAGTTAAAAAAAATTGGATTAAAGGCCTTTGTGATATAGGATCTTTCCATTTACTATCGTCATGTAGACCTTTGCGTCTCTGATGTTCTCCGCTTTTGTTTCAACTAAGTCACGATCAATTACCGTCACATCAGCAAGCTTCCCCGGCTCGATGCTACCCTTGAGGTCCTCCTCGAAACTGGCGTAGGCACCGTTCAGTGTGTAGCATTTTATTGCTTCGGTCAACTTGATCCGCGCATCCTTTATTCCGTGGTTGAGCGCGCTCCAGATACCATAAATAGGATGGAATGGCATCCCATCACTTCCGAAGGCTATGGTGATTCCTTCATCGATCATAATCCTATAGGGGTTGTTCAGGCGGTTTCTTTCCTCACCCAGCCGCTGCTCATACATGCTTCCAGGACCCGCCCATTCACCTACGAAATTGGGTTGCACTGCGGGAATGATACCGAGTTCCTTGATGCGCTCAATCTGTCCCGCCGTTAGAATCTCACAGTGTTCGATGCGGTGACGGTGATTCTTCCTAGGACTATCTTTGATCGCGGCCTGAATACTATTGATTACACACTCTATCGCGTAGTCACCAATTGCATGGATCGCGAGTTGATTTCCATGCCTATGCGCCATTTTCGCCTTTTCATCAAGCGTCTCCGGTGGCATGCTGAGGAGGCCCTTTGTCGTGGGCTCATCTGTGTATGGTTCGAAGAGAGCGGCTGTATGTGCTCCGAGGCTCCCATCCATCAGAAGCTTAGATGGTCCAATTTTGATCATGTCGTTCCCAAAACCAGTGCGTATACCTGTCTCGTAGCTCTGCTTCTGAATCGTCTGGTCGAGGAAGAGGTAAGCACGCACCTTCAAGTATCCCTTGGCTAGCGCCGTCTGGTAAGCCTTTATGGCGTTTTTTCCTAGTCCTGCGTCACCTATACTAGTGCAGCCTAAACTAAGGGCGTAATCGGAGGCGATTTTTATTCCTTCTACAGCAGTCTCTTCACTGACTGAAGGTATGCTTGACTCGATTAGTTGACTGCAGTCTCTGAGAATACCTGTTAGCTCACCATCCGAGCTTAGGTCAATATGCCCTCCCTCCGGCTGGGGCGTCTTCTTTGTAATACCAGCTATGTTGAGTGCCACTGTGTTTAAGGTTAGAAGATGACCACAGATACGAACAGCTATGATCGGGTGCGTTTTGCTAACAGCGTCAAGGTCCTTCTTCGTAGGGTACCTGTTTTCAGGCCACTTGGACTCGTCCCAACCCTTACCGAGTATCCACTCACCACTCTTGGTTGTCTTGGATTTCTCCTTCAGACGCTTCATGGCATCCTCGAGGGTAGAAGTGTCTCGAAGTTGGACGTCCCGAATCATCGAAATGCCCATATCGTAGAAGTGGCAGTGGCTATCGATGAATCCGGGCACTACAGTCATGCCAGTGACGTCGTAGACCTCAGCTCCCTTCGGGATATCGATTTTTCCCTTCTTTCCCGCGTATATGATATAGTCGCCTTGCATCAAAACGATGCTGTTTTTGATTGGTGGGTGGCCCGTTCCATCTATTAGTGTGCCGCCCATCAGAACTCTTGGACAAGGTTCCAGGGACAATACTGTCGTTGGACTCCTTGAGGATAGCGCGTGGGTTTTAGAATATAAATCATTGTGGGAAAACACATCAGTTTATCCCTCGAAGAATGGCACACATCTCTCAATGGCTAGAGTACATTTCTACCTTGCAGTCAGGTAACCGTTTAGCATCAGATTCAATGTCTGAACAATCGCTACTACGACGAAGTCCTTCGCTAGCACCTTACCTAGCGCCAGTAATCTATTGACTTCTCCAGAGCCCAGGATCATTCGGCTAAACCAGAGGCGCATAGAGACGAACGCAGTGAGCCCAAACAGAATAATGTAGAATATAAGAGGTAAACCGAACATTACACCAACGAGAAACATTAAAGGCACCAGGGCATAGCCCAGAGCTATTGTTAATAGAAGCCCTCGTCCAGGCCCTAGTACTATAGGAATGGTCCTAGCGCCATTTTCGAGGTCGGGGGTATAATCCGCCAAATCCTCCCATAAGCTGTTCACTGCCGTTGTAGTTCCTATTACTACCACAAGAACCAGAACACGAGTAAATGAAGCGCCAGCGAAGGCAGAAACGATCAGCACCGGAACTGCACCCACGGTAAAGTTCACTACCGGCTTCCAGAGAGTCTGTCTCAGCCTGAAAGGTGGCACTGAATAGAGCACACCAAAAAAATACCAACAACGACCCAAAAAACTACATAAAATGAAGTCGTCAGCGCCCCAAGTAAGGAGGAAAGGACACAAAGCCCCAGAGCCACAGGCAGCCCCAGCTCACCAATCTGTCTCGTAAACTCTGCACAAGATTTATGAGATAGGGCATCAAGTTCTTCATCGAAGACGTTGTTTAAGGCATCCACACCACTCCACCCGAGAAACACAATAACACCAAGATAGGAGACCTGATTCCACGCTACAGAGTCAAGCATAAGGAAAGCGACTCCGACTGCGATGGCGAAGACCATCACACCCCTCTCTGCGGAGATAAAGTTAGCAAACCCCCGCAATTCACGGAGCATATGCACTGATTCTACTCTACTCATTTAAAAACCATGGCTGAATATATGTCCTAGGCGTAAAGATGGATTCTAACCGACGGTGACGATTCCAGTCGTGTACTTCTTTATTGCTACCTCGTTTATCTCAAACCCGAGCCCGGGCCCTTTTGGAGATGCGATATAGCCCTTCTCGAGATTCACGGGCTCCTTTATCACATCCTCATCGAACCACTCCGGGTAACCAGAGAGCTCACACTTCTGGGTTATAGCCTTACCACACCCAGCTATGATGTGAGACGCTGCGGAAAGGCTCACACCCATCTCCAGGTCATCGTGCATCAGTGTCGGGATGTTCATGACTCTCGCCATGTCGAGAATCCTCTTCGCGTTGGTTATGCCGCCGGCTGGGCGATAGGTCTTGAGTCCCAATACACCGATAGCTCCCATATCGATGAGGGTCTTTACGTCTGCCATAGAGAACAGGGACTCGTGTGGCATGATGGGCGTATCGACAGACCCAGCCACCTTCGCGATGGAGGCAAAGTCCCACCATACTGTAGGCTGCTCAACAAGCTCAACGTCGAACTGTTCTATGTCTCTGATCATTTTGATAGCATCAGTAGTGTTGTAGCCCTGGTTACAGTCGACACGTAACGTCACTTCGGCACCAATCGCTTCCCTCATCGCCTTCACACACACAAAATCTCTCTTAGGCCCAATCTTGAGACGGATACCAGTGTAGCCCTCCTTGACTAGGCGCTTTCCCTCCGATGCCACTTTGGCGGGAGTGTCGATACCGATAAGGGCGACATTGGGTATCTTCGAGGGATTCGAGCCGCCTCCAAGGAGCTTATAAACGGGGGCATTGAGGCTCCTGCCCATTATATCCCAGAGGGCCATGTCTATCGCAGCCTTTGCCATGGGGTAGGTTGGGGCCCAGTAGTCCATCTTCTCCCATACTCCCTCTAGGTCGAAGGGGTCCAAACCGAGTATATTTGGGGCTATCCAACGCCGAATCATCTCTGTTACAACGCCCTGGTTTTCTGGTGACAGCGGGGGTAGTGGTGGACATTCACCTACTCCAATGACACCCTCGTCTGTGTGGATGCGTGTCAGGATAAACTCAAAGGGCGTCCCCTCTCCCAGTTTACCATATCTCGAAAGAGCTAACACCTTCTTCTTTTGCAGGTTAACCGGAATTATCTCAACCTTAGTTATCTTCAAGCAGGAAACACCGACCGGATCAATGTCGATTCACGAGTTGATGAGGTTTATCAGTGTTCTAGACTTAGAAAGTTAGAAACGAGAAGATCAGCCAATCGCTTCATATCAGGCTCGCGGGCTTCACAATCGCTTAAGACCTCCTCTCTTGTTTTACCTACAGTGTCGAGCTCTTCGGGGTAGGCTGAAGCCCATCTACTTGCTTCAATGTGGTTAATCTCAAGGTGAAAAATTATGCCTCTAATATTCTTACATGCGTAGGCCTGGATTGGGCAGGGATCTCCTTGTGCCAATAGTTTGCCACCGGATGGAACAAGGAACATTTCACTGTGCCAATGGAATACGGGTATCTCACGCGGGAATCCTTTGAATAGTTGGTCGGCTACTCCATCATCGGTTAGGGTAACCGTGTAAACTCCTACCTCCTTCTTCGGGCTTCTAATGACATTGGCCCCGAGTAACTTTGCGAGTATCTGTCCTCCACAGCAGACACCAAGCACTGGCTTACCGCTCTTAATTACCTCCGAGAGGTACTTCCACTCCTTTTTGAGGAATTGATGTTTACCGATATCGTTAGCAGAAATGGGTGTCGGGCCAACGATGAATGAAGAGTAGTTCTCGATCAGAGGAAACTCCTTTCCACTATCCATAGAGTAGGCTTTGATCACATCGACTTTCGAGTGTTCTCTGACGAACTCCTCGTAGAGTCCGAGGTTCTCCGTAACATCGTTTTGAATTATTAGTACACTGCTCGACTTCATGCATATTGATCGTTTCAAACGTTTAAAACGGGCTCGGGGGAGGGAACCGATATTTAGAAGAAGCACAGGAGTCTCAGGTATGGACCCACGAAATATTAGGCCTGCCTGGGCTGAGGTCAAGCTTGAGGCCCTTGCTCACAATATTCGAGAGGTCAGACGACTTATTCACAAGGACTCCATGATCCTTGCTGTAGTCAAGGCGGACGCCTATGGTCACGGGGCAGTAAAATCGTCCAAGATCTTACTCGAGAATGGCGCAGATATGTTTGGTGTAGCTAGACTTAACGAGGCCTTAGAACTTAGGAATGCGGGAATTGATGCACCTATCCTTAATCTCGGTTATACACCTGAGGACCAATATGAGAATCTCATCAGAAGGGACATAACCGCGACAATCTATACTCTCAATCAGGCTCTTTCCCTCGATAAGACTGCCGCTGAAATTGGTTCCAAAGCAGTTGTTCATATTAAAATCGACTCAGGAATGAACCGCATCGGGTTCCAGCCTAACAATGATACTATTAGGGCGATTACTAGGATCAGTTCACTACCTAACATAGAACTGGAGGGTATCTTCACACATTTCGCTGTCTCAGACGTAGTTGACAAGACATACACGCATAAGCAGTTTGAGCTGTTTATGTGGGTTCTAGATGAACTTAAAGCAAGAGGGGTCGAGCCACACATTAGGCACGTTTCAAACAGCGCCGCGATAATAGACCTCCCCGAGTACTCGCTGGACATGGTCCGACCTGGAATCATGCTCTACGGTTACGAGCCTAGTGAGGAGGTTGATCTTAGTCGAGTGAGTCTTAAACCTGCGATGGCGCTTAAGGCTAGTATTTCAAATGTCAAAGTCGTACCCGAGGGTATAGGAATCAGCTATGGACTCACTTACAAGACAAAGCGCCCAAGCATCATTGGTACAATCCCTATCGGCTACGCTGATGGCTATAGGAGAGCATTATCCAATAGAGGTTGGGTTGACTTCCATGGTGAGGTAGCTCCGATAGTTGGGCGTGTTTGTATGGACCAGTGCATGATTGATTTGACAGATGTCGATGGAGCAGAGATTGGTGAGGAGGTCACACTATTTGGAGGTGGATGCGCGCCAAGCGTTGAGGAGATGGCCAGAATGCTTGACACTATACCAGACGAAGTTATAAGTGCCATAGCCCGCCGTGTCCCCCGAGTATATCTCAAATCGGGTAAGATAATCGAGACACGAGACTATTTAGAAGGATAGAGTTAGTCCCATCTCCTGGTCTAACGTCTTTTATCTCTGCTTCTCTCCTCTACGAAGAGTTCAACACCAACGAAGCTGGCAGGGTCACCATGGGGTTTCACAGCTATGTATGGAGCCTCGGCGGGGCCGAAGAAATCGAAAACTACTCCAACTCGTTTTCTCTTTGAGTCGTAAACGAAGTCCCCAATGCTAGCCTCCTCTTTGGCCCTAATTATCATCTGCCCAGTACTCTTGGAGACATGCATAACGGTGCCTATGCTGTGTGGTTTTTGGCGTTCCTCTCTGTGGGGCACGCGTTAAGCGATGTATGGGAGACTTATATTCGTTGGGTGGCTCAGTTGCCGCGTGGTAGCTTAGAAGCGATGAGTCTTAGAACTTTGGCCTTAGACTCCTTCGTCTCTACCAATACATATCCAGTCTTGATCCATGGATAACGTGGGTGAGCCACTGAGGGTTGCAGCTCCGCTTTGAGTCCAGCTAAGATGGCTGCCTTAACAATATCCTCAGTCTTCGGCATCCTGATAGCCATGCCCTTGGGTACGCGGCGCCCACCACCCCAAGTAAGAGCCGAGTCAAAGTAGATAGGCCAAAGAACAATCATGGCCTTTGATCTCAATTAAAGTACACCATAATCCTCTTAGAGGGGTTTGTGTGAAAAAGGTTTACTCCTTGTGTATAACAGCGCTGAGGGCGCCGCTCTGACCGGGACGAGAGATGATTCTGGCTAGGCCTTTTTCGGTCCTTACGATTGTACCCTTTGTAATCACACCGCGGCGATTATAATCAGCGTTGGCTGGGTTGCTTATGACATCGAGTATCTCCAGTTTCTCCGTCTTCCCTGTCTCGGGGTTAGAGACATTGACAATGTTTGCGCGGACTATCTTTACCTTCTCGATACCAGCACGCCCGCTGACCTTCTTGAGTTTTTGCTCACCCTCGATGGTCTCGACGGGGTGCCTACCGACGTCGAATATCCTGTGAGCCCTGTAAGCTTTTTTCTTTCCGCCCGTCGGCTTCCTTTTCTTTAGAGTGTCATTCCAGACCATAGCTTGCTACTCCTTGTAGAGCTCGAGTTGCTATAGCCGTAAAAGAGGACGGGGTATAAAAAAGGTGTGGTTTTCGTCTACTCTACACCCTGATTTAGTCACTCTTTTGGATAGATATATCTCTCAACGCTCTACAATAGGCTGGGAACAAGGTTTGGCTGGCGATGAGTATGTGAAGCTCTCCCATGGTGCGGGGGGGACAGCGATGGACGCTCTCATCAAGGAGTTATTTATAGGAGGATTCACGAGGAGGCAAGCCCTAGGGGGCATTGCCCTTGACGCGCTCGACGATGGAGCATCCATCAAGGTGGGAGACAGAGAGGTAATACTCACAATCGATGGTCACACAGTTGACCCACTATTTTTCCCGGGTGGCGACCTAGGTAAGCTAGCTGTCTGTGGTGCAGTAAATGACACGGCTGTGATGGGAGCCGATCCCATCGCGATACTTGATTCAATAATCGTCGAGGAGGGCTTCCCGATGAAAGATCTGAAGCGGCTTGTCGCTTCCATGAACGAAGTTGCTGAGGAGGCTAAAGTCGCGGTAATCAGCGGTGACTTTAAGGTGATGCCGGTAGGCACTTTGGATGGCATTGTCATATCCACGGCGGGAGTAGGATTACTGCGCGGTCCTAGAGTACTCGACAGCCTCGCCAAAACCGGTGACAAGGTCATAATAACGGGCACTGTCGGGGACCATGGCATCGCCCTGATGAGTGTACGTGAAGGACTAAGTTTCAAAACGGAACTCATCTCCGATGTCGCGCCCATAACCGAGATAGTCAGTGCTGCTTTGCATGTTGGAGGAGTTCATGCCATGAAGGATGCCACAAGAGGTGGCCTGTCATCCGCCTTAAACGAGTTCGCTGAAAAGTCACACGTCAGTATTTGGCTAGAAGACGGCAAGGTCCCGGTTAAGAGAGCGGTGCGTACTGCGTCGGATATGCTCGGCCTCGATCCTTACGAGGTCACATGTGAGGGAAAAGCGGTCATCTGCGTCGCTCCTTATAATGCGGATGCCGTGTTAAGCGCCATAAAAGCCACTAAATATGGAGAAGATGCTGCCATAATCGGTGAGGTTAGAGAGGACCACCCAGGTATGGTTCTCATGAAGACCCTAGTCGGTGGCACTAGGATACTTAGAAAGCCGATTGGGGAGCCGATCCCGCGCGTCTGCTAATCTCCTGTAACTAGTTCGGGGTGTAGACTGCTGAAAAGTTCAATTATCTGTAGCTTATTTTTCTCTGGATCTTGGCTGAGGTCGAAATAGTCGGCGAAGAATGATGTTGTCTTTATTATTATTCCCCTCTCTGTACGTTCTCTGCTTATTAGGGCCATATCCTCTAGGAGTCGAAGTTGACTATAGATATGGACGCCACGGTAATCGAGGACTTGCGACTGCTCTATAGGCTGGTTATAGGCGATGTATCCGAGGGTCTTGAGGGGCCCGAGGGTGAGCAGTGGTCTATTGGTGAATTGAAATACCATCTTCTCATATTCCTGACTGAGTTGCATCACAACTCTGTTGCCAGGAAGGGACTTGACTTCTAATGCCCCACCACGCATTTTTAGTTTCTTTGCGAGCTCATCGACGTATCGTAGAACAATCTTCTCCGACCTGCTACCTATGGCCTGCATTAGATCTTCTATGCCCAATGGATGCCCAGCTGAGTATAACGCAGCTTCAAGTTCTGTCAGTTTAACCTGTCTCCTATCAGATGTTGTCATCAAAGAGTCTTCGTCCTCACTTTGATTGTGATTTCTGTTTCATCCTCGTCTTGGTCGAGATCTATATCCATTCTCTGTGCGAGGAAGAGAAGCATCATAAAGAGTCTAACTGACTCGAGCCAACTTTTCCCTCGGATCATCCTGCTCAGTCTTAGCTCAGCGTCAGTCGATATCTTCATTTTCTCAAGAAACTCGTCGCTACGCGCCTCAATCTCTAGGAGGTACTGCTCGAAGTCTAGGAAGTTAGGTACTGGGATTGGTAGAGTCGGTAACCTAGGTGCCTCACCATGGTTACTTTCCTCCTGGAGAGCACGTTCTAGGGCATTTATCAGGTCCTGCACTGATGTCGTGGTGAATTCGAACCGGAATGGGAGGGGAACAGGAGGGGGTAGATAGATGTCGCCCTGAACCTCCTGATGCATGGGGGGTTCCTCCATTGCAAGCAGGAGCTCAGCTTTCTTCAGGTAGATGTAGACGGAGCTATTTACTGCTGTCCCTGCGATCCTGTAATCTATTCCTACACGTTCCATTTCTTCGATTAGACTCGCGAGGAGCTGTACGAGGTTGATATCCCAAGGGCTAACTTTTTCAAGTTTATTCTCCTTGAAGAGGATGTCCCAGGGCTGACGGAGATAATACGGCTTTTCTTTTCTCTCAGTCAAGGCGCGGTCTCCTCTACCTTCTGGGGTCCCTTCATTGGAAGGGCTAAAACACGGCTCCTACCACCCTGAGCGAAGACACCATAGATCCTGTCGGCCTTATGGACCATCACATCTTTTAGGCTGACCATGAGGAACTGGGCCTCGAAGCTGTTGTCCTTGAGGAGCTCGGCGAGTCTGCTAATGTTATAGTCATCAAGGTGAGCGTCTATCTCATCGAAGAGGTAGAAGGGAGCTTTGAGGAACTTCTGTATAGCTAGCAGGTAAGCGATGGCTGCTACGGATCTCTCTCCGCCTGAAGCTCCGCTTCCAAGTCTCATGGGTTTACCGGGAAATTGGAGATAGAGGTCGACGCCACCGCTGAAGGGATCCTCAGGTTTCTGTAGCTCGAGTCTGCCATCGCCTCCACCAGTTACACGCCCGAATAAGGCATTGAAGTTCTCGCATACCTCGTTGAAAGCCGCCATAAAGTGTAGGGTTTTATCCTTCTCCACCTGCTCGATGAATTTGAGGATGCTCGCTTTCTCCTCCTCAAGTTCGTTGATCCTTGTACTCTGGTTCTTGTAGTTGTTCATATATTCGTTATAGTGTTCAAGGGCGAGTTGGTTAACAGCGCCGAGGCTGTTCTTTTCCTGCCTCACAAGCTGAAGGCGCCCATCGATTCGCTCGGGTTCGATCCCAGTGATATCTACTATATCTTCATATCCATTAGTGGCGAGCTCGTCTAGGCGCTGCTCACTTTGCAGTTTTAGGCGCTCTATGTCGAGGTTGAGCTGGTTCATTCTCTTGTCCTCAGCCTCGCGACGCCTTTCGAGGTCCTCCATTCTCTGATTGACCATTCTGAGTGTCTTCTGATGTTGGTCGAGGACTTTACTAGTCGCCTCTACTTCGGTGGAAACAGCGTCTAGGTCTCGTTCGACGGATTCTATCTCTTTGTTGACTTCGACTACACGCTGGTTGGATTGTATTTGCTCGTCTTCGAGAGCTTTGACCTCTTCGAGCATTCTTCGTCTCTGCTCTGAGGCTTCTGAGAGACGGAGGGCAAGTATGCGCTCTATATAGCTTCTTTGAACTGCGATCTCGTTCTGGATTTTGTTTAATTGCTCCTGCTGCTCGGAGATGAATTTTGATAATGAAGCATTTTTAATCTCAAGGTCTGTGAGGTCGCTGGGCTTGAACTCCTTTAGATGTGTTATCTCCTTCTTTGTATCCTCGATTTGTTGGAGTATACGTTGCTTCCTTTCATCGAGGGCGATGATGAGTCCTTCCTCACGTTCTGTCTCTGCCTTGAACTTTGTTATCGTCTCGTTGGCTTGTGTGATATTTTTCTGGAGGCGCTCGATCCTCTCATTCGTATCGACTACCTCGACATCAATCTTCGCCATCGTCTCCTTTGAGCCATCCATAAAGGAGTTGAATCCGCGAAGACTGCCCCCACTTGATTTTAGCTCAGCCATTCGAGTTTTGAGTTTTTGACGGAGGTCCTTGATTGTCTTCGATAGACTATCTATCGACTCCTCGGTTGGGATGAGTTTTGAGTAGTCGGGGGGTCTCCTATAGAATCCGCCCTTAATGCCTCCGCCTGGTTCGTAGACATCGCCTGAGACAGTTACGGCTCTGTGACCAGTGGCCACGACCTTGAGTGCAGCAGAGTCATCTTTGACTAGATATGTGTCTCCCCAAATTAGATGGATGACAGAGCTGTAAGTTTCATCATATCGAATGAGTTGGTTTAATGGGCCTATGACTCCATCCTCAATGATATCAGGAAGGATCTCCGGTTTACCTAGTTGATCAAGGGGGATGAACTTGGTCATCCCGAGTTTCGTTTTCTTGAGTCTCTCGACACAGTCGAGAACCGTAGTGACGTCGTCGACGACGACTGCATTTATCCACCCCTCTGCTGCCGAGTAGACAGCGCGTTGGTTTGGTAGGTCGACTTTTATTAGGCTGCGAAGTGGACCATGATAACCTGTTAGGGCTCCTGCTTCACCGATCTCTCTGATTCTCTCGAGTGAGCGCTCCTCGACGACTATATGTCTCCATAGGTCTCGCTTCGCCGAGAACTCAGTTATTGTGGATTCTGCTTCTTTAGCGAGGTTGTTAGCACTCTCGATTGTATTTCTTAGGTCACGTTGACGTTTTATCTGGTCCTCTATGTTGCTGAGCATCTCCTCGAGATGTCCTGCCTCCTGAGATTTTAGGGAGGCATACTCAGCGAGTTTCGCCTGTAGACTCTCAACTGTTTTACCGTATTCGAGTTTACGGCTTTCTATATCTATTATCTTGTCTCCGGATGTGTTGATGCTCGATCTGTGACTGTTAATCTCGATCTCCATCCCACTGAGGCTTTCCTGCATGGGGACTAGACTCTCAGTGAGCTCTTCGTTTCTCCGTTGATTCTCACCTGCAGATTCTCTTACATCGTTGATAGTCTGGCGATAGTCTTCGAGTTCTCGTCTATTGGTTCCGAGCTCCCCAATAAGTTGGGTCTCAGAGGACTGAAGTGATTCAAGGGAATTCCTCCGCTCGGTTATCTCCGCCTCTGTGGCCTTCGTCTCTCGCTCTTTCTGGGCGATGAGGTTATTTAGTTGGCTGTTGCGGGTCTCAATTTCTCTGAGGCGGTTACTGAGGCTTGTGCATAAGGTCTGCCGGCTTACAAGGTCAGACTTGAGCATGGGTAATCGCGTGTTACCGCGTTCGGATGCCTCACGGTTGAATTCTTCTATCCTGTTACGTGCGGCTTCTCTTTCCTCTCTGAGTTGAGTCTTCTCCTCATCAAGCTTTGAAGCCTCTTCCTCGCGCTCCCTCATCTGTGTCATGAGGACGCTGAGTTTCTCCTCGAGTTGTTTGATTTGGAAGCTGAGCTTAATAGCTGTAAGCTTTTTTTCTTCTCTAGTAAGATGGTTGAATCTTAAGGCGTCGTTCCTTTGTCGCTCCAACTCAGAGACACGTTTTTTGACCTCATCGATGCGTGCGGCGGAGACCTCGATCTTTCTCTCTGCTTCGGTTAGGCGTCCCTTTGCTTCCGCTTTCTTCTCATCGTATTCTTTGATTCCGATGAGGTCTTCGAGCGCGTCCATACGCTCGCTGGGAGACAAGTCACTCAGTCGAGTCGCAGTTCCTTGGAGGACTATATTGTATCCACCGGGTGTAATGCCAGCTAGGTGGAGGAGATCGAGAACTGCTTTACGGCTTGTGCGTTTTCCATTTAGGTAATAGTCGCTCTTTCCCTCTCTATCCACTTTTCTACCGATGCTGACCTGCCCTCTGTCTGAGGCGAGGCCACGGTCGTTGTTGTCGAAGTAGATAGTAACCTGGGAGATCTGGGGCTTGTTCTGGTCCTCCTCGCCAGCGCCATCGTAGATGAGTCCCGAAAAGTCTGTGACTCTCATTCTTTTTGAGGCGAGTTCACCGAGAACGAACTGGACCGCGTCTATGATGTTGCTCTTTCCGCTCCCATTGGGGCCGGTTATAACATTGAACCCGGGTTGAAAATTTAGCTTGATCTGGCCGCCGAATGATTTGAAGTTCTTGACCAGTATCTTGCTGATGTATACCGTGTTCAGTTCCCTCGTGTGGCTAGTTATTTCCTCATTTGACTAGGGCAACTACCCTCAGGCGATCGCTGGAATTACCATAATCCTGTAAATGATTCAAGTCTGATGTTCGGGATGGGCTTATTTGTGGCAGTATTATTACGTATTACTCGGGGATTATGGTAGATGTTCATCGTCTCCCGTGGGGTTGCTCTCATCAGTTGAGAACATCATACTCGTCGCTTTTTTAAACCTTCCCCACCAGAATTAATCTATGCCTAACAGGATCACAAAACTTGAAGATAAATTAGTCGAGAAGGGATTTGATGCCTACATTGTCGCGAGGCCTCAGAACATTCGGTATTATACGGGTAGTGTTGGGGGGAGTTTCCTTTTTGTTACCCCTGATTCGGATCCTATCCTGCTCGTGACTGTACTCGATGAGAATGTTGCTAGAGATCAGTCTAGGGACTGTCACATCGAGCTGTTTGCTCAGGAGGGTCTTCTTCATTGGTTCGCTGATTTACTTAGGGGGGAGCATTGTCGTTCTGTTGGATTTGATGATTTATCATTGTCCGTCGTCGAACGGGTTGGGATGAGGCTTCCTGAGATTGGCTTTAAGCAAGATCAGGATGTTGTTTGGGCTCAAAGAATTGTGAAAGATGCGGGGGAGGTGAAGCTTATGGGTGAGGCGGGAAGGCTTGCGGACGTTGCTATGGAGGCGTTATGGGGTAAGCTGGCTGTCGGGGTTACTGAACACCAGCTTGCTGCGGAGGCATCGTATGCGATGATGATGGGGGGTGCTGAGGCACATGCCTTTGAGTTCACGGTTGGCTCAGGACCGAGGTCGGCTTATCCTCATGCTTCGAGTACGGGGAGGAAGATCTCAGCGGGTGACCTCATAGTCGTGGACATTGGGGTCTCATACCAGGGGTATTGCTCGGATATTACGAGGACGTTCATGGCGGGTAAGCCTGAGGGGAAGAGGGCTGAGTTGTATGATACGGTTTTGAGATCCCACGACGCCTCTTTCGCTTCGATGAAGTCAGGTATCAGTTGTAGGGAGGTGGATGCAATCTCTCGGAGGGTCATCGAGAATGCTGGGTATGGGAGTAACTACACACACTCCCTTGGCCACGGGGTAGGCCTCGAGATACATGAGCCACCATCCGTGAGTCAGAGGAGTAATGAGACTCTTTTGGCTGGCAACGTAGTGTCAAATGAGCCTGGTATCTATTTACATGGTTTCGGTGGTGTTAGAATTGAGGATACGGTCTTTATAACCAGGAGTGGGCCTCGAAGACTCACCGACTTTCCAAGGGAAATCGATAAGGCTACGTTTTAGCTACTTTCCATAGCGCCTGTTCCGTAGCTGGTAGTTTCTGATTACCCTCTGGAGGTCTATCTCTCTGAATTCCGGCCAGTACACGTCCACGATGAAGAGCTCGCTGTATGCAGCTTGCCATAGTAGAAAGTTGCTGAGTCGAGACTCGTTTCCGGTTCTTATTATGAGGTCTGGCTCTTGTTGTGGGAGATCCTTCGTGTAGAGGTGCTTCTCGATGAGTTCTTCGTCTATCTCTTCTGGTTTGAGCTTTCCCTCTTTTACTAGCTCAGCTAATTCTCTCGTAGCGTCAACTATTTCGGCTCGTCCACCGTAGGCGAGTGCGATGCTGAGGTAGAATTTATCGTATCCCTTCGTCTGCTGCTCCACTTCAGCGATGAGTTTTTGAATGTTCTCGGGGAGGAGGTTTCGACGGCCTATCGCTGTGACTCGTACCTGGTATTTGTTTACGACATCTGAGGCTAGGACGTCTCGGAGCGCTTTTTCGTATACTTTCATCAGTTCCTCGACCTCCTTCTCGCTGCGTTTGAAGTTCTCGGTGGAGAAGGCGTAGAGTGTGACCGTGCTAATGTTGAGGTTGATGCACCACTCGAGGAAGGCTTTGACGTGCTCTCCACCCGCCCAGTGTCCCTCCCAGGGGTCCATGTTTTGTCTCCGAGCCCATCTCCGGTTCCCATCGAGGATAATGCCTATGTGGCGGGGCATCTCGGAGCTTTTGACCTGGCTCTTCAACCAACGCCCGTAGATTTTGTAGACGCCGAGCGAGGTGAGGAGGTCTTTGAGCATAACTCTTCAAGGTAGGGATGTGGTCCGACGATAAAACATTGACTGAGGTTTCTAACTAGGTGAAGGGTAAGCGTTTGTATCGTCGATAGAGCAAGTACACTAGGATTATCGTCGTGAGGACACTAGCGAAGGTGTAGAAGATTATGGGGGAGAGGACACTGAGTTGCTCTTCTGGGTTCTGTAGTATCTGGGCGGACTCGATGAGGATGAACCTTACCCATATGGACAAGTTTAGGCTGACTATGCTCTGGCCTAGGTGTTCATCTTTACTTAGGTAGTGATATACAGCACCACCTGTCAATGCGACCATGACACCCAGGATTATAAGGTCTATACCCTTCAGGAGGAACACAGATATGAAGATCGGGAGAACGCCCGCCCACCAAGCGAAGTTCCAAAGAGGCTCAATAGGTTTAGGGACTAGTATAGCTGCTGAGCTAGCTCCCTGGTAGGCACCGATGATGGCGACTAGGATACCGATGACTCTGGATACGAATACTATCTGTTCTTCAGGTGGTGGTAGCTTGGGTTTAATGGTGGTTAATCTGTCGTATATGCCGAAGCCTTTGAGCAATAATACGAATCCGACGACGAAGACTACGGCGAGACCGGCGTTCTGTAGTTGATTTGAGGCTATGAGGAAACCGAAGATTAGTAGTAAAACTCCGGGTACTCCGAGGGCGAAGCGGGAGTAATATGGGTCGTCGATTATCATCCTCAGGTATTTTCCGAATACAGCGTAGGTCTCTTCGATCCTCTGGCTATGCTTCACAACAACATGGCGGACGCTAATTATCGGTACCCTGGTCTGGATTATGGGTTTTAAGACGTCGTCAGCGAAGCCGTCGGTAACAAGGACTATCGCGGTGGCAGGAAAGCTACTCAATACGGTTTGTAGCTCCTCGACCATTCTCCTGTCGGCCTCCACTCCACCTGTTGAAGCACCTGCGACTGTGGCGACTTGAAATTCTTCATCGGGGTGCTTAGCGGTGAGTTCCTTGTAGAGTTTAACGGCGCCGAACATTGCATTAGAATCCGCTTCCTCGGGGTCAGCTATAGCGAGGTTCGCGGCGGCCTCCTTGTTTTGTTCAACACCGATTACTGGTGTCTCTACTGTGGCCTTCCTTCCAATGTCGTCGTCCTGATCGATGCAAAGGATCAGGGTCTTGGCCTTCACCGCCATACAGTCTCTCTCAACCGATTACGCATCGAGGATATATATGATTCTTCAATTTTTGTTAGGCGTTTAGACATCTAGGCCGAGGGATTCCTTTAGCCCCTTGTACCTGTTGCGGATTGTCACCTCGGTAACCCCGGCTGCGTCGGCGATTACCTTCTGTGTGCGTTTCTCGTTGTTGATGACGCAGGCTATGTAGAGGGCAGCTGCGGCGAGCCCCATCGGGTCTTTGCCTGCGGTTGTGCGTATCTTCTCGGCTTTGCGGAGTATGTCGACGGCAGTTTGCTGAGTCTTTTCACCTACGCCAACCTTTGCGGCTATCTTTGGGACCCTGAGCTGTGCGTCGGGTTTCGGCATCTGGATGCCTAGATCCTTGAGCATCAGTCGATAGCAGCGAGCTATGTCCTTCTTATCTATGGGACTCTGGTAAGTTATCTCCCTGAGTGTACGGGGAGTCTGTGTAATCCTACAGGCTGCGTACAGGGAAGCAGCGGCTATCGCGGATATGCTTCGCCCGCGGACGAGACCACTGTCCAATGCTTTATGGTATATTACAGCGGCTCGCTCCTTGATGTTTGCGGGTATGTGGAGTTTGTCGCAGAGTCGGTCTAATTCGGCCATTGCCTGCGCTAGGTTGCGATCGTTTGAGCTGTGAACCCGTGACCTTATCTGCCACTTTCTCAGTCGCAGCATCTGTAGTTTGGTGTTGAGGGGGATGCTTCTACCGTAGGCGTCCTTGCCGATTCTACCTATGACTGTTGTTAGGCCTTTATCGTGTACAGCGAAGCTGAGGGGAATACCTACCCTGCTTCTGCTCTCCTTTTCACCTGGTGTGAAGGCACGCCACTCGGGGCCATTGCTAATCATTGACTCTTTTAGGACTAGGCCGCACCCGCCGCATATTATTTCCCCTGAGTCCTCATCTTGGATCAGGTTCCCACTACCGCATTCGGGGCAGTGGTCTTCACCGTTTCGACGGTTTTTTTGGCGGGGGTTGATAGTCATCACTCCGTTTTTTTCTCCATTACAGTGGCTACGCTGTCTCGTAGTGTTAGAACTGATCACTTGGAGCATAGAAATTCTTATAAACTGATCATTTAATCTTTTTGCTTTCACTTTAAGTTACATAAAGAGGATTATCGATTTTATTTTGGGGCTCAGCTCATCTAATATCTCTATTTATCGGATTTTATTGCTTTGCTTGGATACAGCAGCTCTGATCTTATTTGTTAGTACATTGTAGTGGATGAGATCAGGTTCTTTGCGAACGTAGTCGTCGATGCATGCACTGAATAAGTCCTCGGTTATATCCTCGCTTTCTCTGCCAGAGTATAGTATGAATGGAATGTTAAGAAAGGATTTTATCTCCTTGCAGAGCTGGATCCCGCTCATTCCAGGTAGAATTAAATCTGAAACGACGCAATCGATCCGTTGTTCTCTGAGGATCTTTAGAGCCTCCTTCGGTGTCGAAGCGTTGACTATGTCGAAGCTTCGATTGGTTCGTTTTAGGTTATAAGTGGTCAGCTCGGTCTGGTTTGGATCGTCATCTATTAGCATGATACGTATTACTTCCTCGGTGGAATGGGGAGGCTTGTTCAATACGCGTCGGTGTAGACTCGATGTAATTGGACATTTATAGTTTAATAGGTGTGTAAATGGAATCTCTTAATTCATTTGAAATTATGTGCGCGACTGGAGTGTGAAGTTTAGTTTTTAAAATGTGTGTAATTGATATACATCTAATTGACGTTGGATTCGACGCATCTTGGGCATAGGAGAATGTCATGATACCCATGAGGGTAGCTCAACTGGTATCCATGTTGGGGGCAGTTGATGATATAGAAGGGAAGGCTCTTTTTCCAACCATCAAAACGAGCCCAGTCAATTAATACGGAACCACGTAATCTTAGCACTATAAATTGTAGCAGGCTTAGGCTCGAGATGATCTTTAGCATTGTTTCCGCGTTAATTTGGCTCAGACTAATAACGCTCATGAGACCGAGTCCGGCTAGAAGTTTGCTGTCTATTCGGTCCATGTTTACTGTTCACGTATCACTATTATGGGGGATATATTAATTTTTAGTAAATCGGGCACGTTAATATTGATTTAATGGATCACGTTCGGGATATCATCCCCACTTCGTATCGCGGGGGTCATCAGGTTATTTCTACACTTTCTGGAACTTGCCAGTGGGAGATATTCCGAGCGCGCTGTCGTCGATACGATTCAACACTCTACTACATGACAGATATAGATACGTCTGAAATTTGGTAGTCTTCACCTAATCTCATCATAGAATAATATTGTTTAATAAAAAATCTATTGTGCATCTTAATAAAATAAATACATATTAATCATAATTCATGAGCATAAAATTAAATTAAATAGATACACATCACTGATACACACTTATAATATTTTATTCATATCAATAATCCATAACTCTTTTTTATATTCGTTAGTAGTTCTTTTCAGTGCTACAATGGACAAAATAAAATATGCATTGATTATTATTGCCCTTTGCTTGGCGACTTCCGGCGTAGTCTTAACTTCGGGTGTATTGACTATGAGAAAAACTGTCACAGGCTTAGGTACTATTTCTACAATTACAGGAGGTGGCGGCGGAGGCTCGGTTGGAGGAACTAATTCTTCGATAAATATCAATCTTTACAGCGACTCCGCTTGTACGACACCGCTCACATCGATTTCTTGGGGAGCTTTAGCCCCTGGAGGAATAATGACTCAGACAATCTACATAAAGAACAGTGGAAATGTTCCTGTTACCCTAAGTATGGTCCCTGACGGCTGGTCACCGAACCAAGCAACAACCTATCTTTCAGTTACATGGAACAAGGAGAATTCTTCACTGGCAGTTGGCCAAATTGCTTCTGCTACGGTTACGTTAACCGTAAATTCGAATATCACGGGCATTACTAGTTTTTCTTGTAACATCAACATTGTGGCTACAGGATAATTCGCTTACAATATACGCAAGATAAAACTACCCACCGCTGCTCGCATATCTGATGATCATGCGCGCGCGTCGAAGACAGCGCGAGATAGTTTAAAATTGATTTCTTAATAGTTCGCGTTATCCAAAATGTGTGGATAGTTATTAGTTCTTTATATTAGAGTCTTCGTTTCATGGCCATTTATTATTTAGTAAAATTTATTATAATGATGTGTGATTTTTTTATAATATTTAGAAATAATTCATTTTAACTGAGTGTTTGCGTTTTTCATGACTACCTCGTGTCAATCAGCCTCAGCAGACTCCTCGTCGAATCATCCGACTCCCGCAGCCTGTGAATGAACCCATGCATCGCCTTCCTCCGCACCCACTCAACCACCCCCTCCAAGGACAAAAGACCACCAGTGACCGAATACCTCAGAAGCCTACGCCTCAAAACATCGAGGAGAGCACAGGCCAGAGAGACTAGGTGCGCGTGTATAAGCGCCGCTTCGCTCCCCCTGAACCTGTACTCCCCAAACCCCAATGCCTTAGCATCCTTATAAAAATCCTCCACCCGATGCCTCTCCAACGCATGCCCCAGCAGCTCACCGACTCCGCATCCCACCATGTCACTGCAGAGGAGATGAACATCATTGGATCCAACCTTCACGTTCACCAGGACCGAGACCTCTCCCACCTTCGGCATAGTCACCTCCACCTTACACGCTTGGTAGAGCTCCCCACCCACCTCCACGTCGTTGAAACACCCCGTACTGCACATCTCCTCGACGAGATCACGCAGGTGGATCCGCTTATCCTCAACGAAGGCTATTCTGTTGCCCTTGATCTCACCGATCCAGCTGTACCCGCGGGCACGGCACTCATCGATCAGATCCTGACAGGTGAACCACGAGTCCCAGAGACAGATGGTACGCCTCGCCCGCGGGACGTGGTCCCTGATCAGGTCGCATGCGAGCTGCACCCGGGTCCTGAACGGGACACCCTTCTCCATGCACCTCCTCTCGCTCCCGTAGAGCTTCAGGCCGTCCGTGACGGCGACTCCATTGTTTACGTATAGCGATGAGACGTAGTCGTGGCTCAGCACGGTTCCCATGGTTGAGCTGTGGTTGTAGCAGACCATCTCGGTTCGCTGGCTGTACTTCCTGCAGACCGTGTCGTCGATTATCTCGTACTCGATCTCAGGGTCCCGCTCAGCCTCGCTGAGGAGCAGTTCTCTGCCCTCCCTGGTTACGGCTTGGATGTCCCATTTTGATTCGGTGATGAATCTGTTCAGGCTGCTCTGGTCCTTCTTGTCGATGAAGAGCTCGTTTATGCTCTTGACGTCGTGTTCTCCCTCTCCTGCGACGATGAGCCCGAGGATGGTTCTGCAGAAGTTTCGGTACTGTGGTTTGGTGAAGTGCTTCTTGAATCTGGAGAGTAGGTGCCTTACTCTGTGTGGGATGCCTGCTATGAAGCCGAACACGGGTTGATGTAGGTGAATTTAAAAGATAAGCTTTGGACACGGTTATGCCTGAAAACGCAAACAGTCAGTTAATTTGCTTTTATGCGCGCGCAATTAAGAATCATCAAACTCATATAGTGGGATTATCCATCCATACCTACCCTAGGTCTCATAAACATGATGTCAACGCGCCAAATCAGCATTATCGCGGTCATGACCGCGGCGTGTGTGGCGACAAACTATCTGCTAATAAGCGTTCCTAACATCAAATTCATGGACTTAATCGTATTCGTCTCCGGGCTCACCTTCGGCGCAACCGTCGGCTCAGCGGTTGGAGTACTCACCTGGCTGGTCTACGGGACTCTGAACCCATATGGGTTCTCTCTCCCAATCCTGTTCACCACATCCCTCAGCGAGACCCTCTACGGCTTAGCTGGAGGAATACTGGGGGGGCTAGGATCACCATACATTGTAGATCGAGGTAGGACCCATATGATGACGGAGGGACTGAAGTACGCGACGGTAGGCTTCCTCCTGACCTTCGCATACGACATCATCACCAATGTAGCATCGGCGTACACGCTGGGCCTGCCCCTCATCCCAGTTCTTGTGGCGGGTATACCCTTCTCGATTCTCCACGAGGTCTCGAACGCCGCCTTCTTCTTCCTGGGGGTCACGCCGCTGCTGAGGCTGATCAAGAAACTACCTGAGAGTAACATGGAAACGAGGGTGAAATCGATTTGAATGTAAAAACAATATTCCTGTGGTCAACCGTCCTGCTCCTCTGCACAACGATCGTCGGAGGCTACCTGTCTCTTTACTATTACTCGCAGACTCAATCCTACCTGAGTGAGGTCGAGTCCCTCTCAAAGGAGCTGAATGGCGTCACGATGCTTGTTAACTTGAAGCTCGACTATGGGAACGGCACGTTGAGGTGGTTTAACTCAACGAGGGTCCCGATTGATGCGACTCTGTTGACGGTCTCAAAGATCGACCTCAACGCCAACTACAGCGTAAGTAGCCTCGGGGCGTTCGTGACCTCGATAAACGGGGTTAGCGGCGACCCCCACCACTACTGGGCTTGGAGCTATTATGATAAGACTTCAAGGACATGGGTTTCGGGTCCCGTCGGAAGTGACAAGTGGGTTCTCAATGATGGAGACTCGGTGGCGTGGACATATACAAGCTACTAGATTTATGCCAAGCTGCTGTTGAATATATCTCTGGTGTTGTGTTTGGACGCTGTCTCGATTCTCTACGGCATCGCGGAGAAGGCTGCGCCGGGTAGGTTTCCAAGCTATTCTCCTGCTCACGCCTTGAAGGCGATTGAGATCATCTCGTCCGGATCCGATGTTGGCAGGCAGCAGCTGGCGAGTGGCTTGGGGATAGGTGAGGGAGTGGCTCGGACTCTTGTTCGGCGTCTAAGGGGGGAGGGGTTGATCACAATTAGCAGAGGAGGGATGGCTCTGACGGAGAGGGGCAGGGCGCTGCTCGTGAAGCTACATGGTCGGATTTCTGGCGCGGAGCTCTCGCCGACCGGTTTGACGGTAGGTGCATACGACTACGCTGTGCTTGTGGTGGGTGTCGCTGGTCGGATAGGTGGTGGAGTCGAGCAGCGTGATTCAGCTCTCCTGGCTGGTGCAAGGGGGGCGACTACTCTGGTTCGCAGAGGTGAACGGTTTACTTTGCCGGGTCTTGAGGTTGAGCCTTCGCCTATGCTTTCTGAGGAGCTCGCTGAGAAGTTTAGGCCTAGTGATGGGGATGTTGTCATAATTGGGACGGCTGATGAGATGCTTGATGCTGAGATAGGGTCCAAGTCAGCTGCTCTCGAGCTGCTTAGAATGTAATGATCGTTGCGCGCGCGCCCACCCAAACATGGGCATTCCATAGGTGTACGGGTACCACACTCTGCTCACCAGCCATAGACCACCGAATACTATGAGGATTAAGCCCAGCGCTGCGCGCGCGATTATGAAAGGAAAATCTTTTTTCCAGATGCTCTCAAAACGGTCATATGAACAATATTTTTTTCTTCAACATTTTCGAAACAATCTCTAAGTAATGCTAGGGTGGTTTTCTTATCCGCGTATTCTTTCTCTCTTATATTCTCTCTCTCATGTTTCTCTACAAAGTCGCCTATTGTCAAAGGGTCTTCATAATTGTTTATGTTAACCGTAGGTATTAGAATTGCGAGTGTACCACTTTTTTTCAACACTCTACACCACTCTCTCATGGCTGCTTGTATAGAATCACTTTTAGGCAAGTAGGTAATTACCTCCAGATCTGCGTATCCTTCTTTCAGTGGAATATCCCAATATTCGCCATCTAAAATAGATAGATTATCCAATTGTAGGTTAGTTTCAACTGATCTAGGCTTCACGAGGTGAATATTTCCTAAAGGTGCACTGCTTCGAAGAGATAATAGCGATTTCTCGATGATTGTTGAGTATATGGGGGTGAAGTAGACGATATTAACTATGTTTTTCAATTTTTCGGTGATATAGCTGCCAATATGATTAAAGACGCTAGCCTCAGGAGGTAGATTCAACAGGTATTCGCTATAGAAGATGTGAATTGTCTCAATAGCATCTTCAAGTATATTGTCGAGTTCCTTCTCTCCATTCTTACCGAGTCTATACACCCTCTTCTTGGGACCGATTTGGCTCTTCTGCCAAAGGCTCTCAAGCAGCCCATCCTTCAGCATCTCGTTCAGGATCCTGTAGAGTCGGCTCATCTCAACCTCGACGCTTTGTGATTCGAGTCTTTTATGGACCTCATAGCCGTGGAGGTCATTTCCCTTGAACATTATTAGGATGATTCTCTTGAGATCGTCAGTTTTCATTACCTCAAACCTCACTATATGCATTTAGTACTATAGCTAAAACACCTTATTTGGTTATTACCTCGTGTCAGGTTAAGAATATATGTAGTGAAAAAAGGAACGCGCATGCACAATGAAACTTTTAAGGGATCCAAATTTTCTAGTCGCACTGGCAATAATTCTGGTGACCATAATTCTATCAGCTGGAGTATCCTTTCATTGGTTTCAATTCAGTTTCTTAGTAGGTCCACTAACACTCTCTCATTGGCTAAGTTGGATTGGAGCCATGTTTATCGCATTTTATACGCCTACTTACACTATCCTTAAGCGACGCCGCCCAAAGAGAACCAGAGACTTACTTCAAATTCATACCTTGGGTAACCTGTTTGCCTTCATGCTCGTATCGATTCATTATTTCCAGATGACCCCACATGGAACTGGTTTAGCGCTTTACATCACTACGTTAATTTTGGTTGCAACGGGCTTCATTTCTAGGTTTCAGTTATTGAAGAATATTGGAGGATATAGCTTAATTAAACCGCACATTAATAGATTTATACATATTAGTGTAACCTCAACATTCTATATCGTGATAGTTGTGCATATATTTCAACACTTATTAACTCCATAATCAACTTTAATGTTACTGATTTATTCGAGATATACGTTATGCGCGCGCATGTGAGGATATGTGATTGAGTTGGACCAGGTTTTCCTGATCATTCTTCTAGTGGTGAATTTTGTTTCTCTGGTGTTCTTTGGGCTTGATAAGCTGTGGGCTATGAGGGGTGGGATGAGGATCCCGGAGTCTAGGCTGTTGTTGCTCGCGTTTCTGGGGCCGTTTGGTGCTTACATGGGGATGCTACTCTTCCGGCACAAGACTCGCAAACCCAAGTTTCTGCTGGTGCCATTATTTTTGTTGGTTCAGCTTGTTTTGATGTATTATCTTCACTTGATTTAAGAGGTAGCTATTTGCGAACTTTAAGTACGCTGACAATTTTAATTGGTTGCGCGCCTTTATGCGTGAACATCGCTAAGTCGACCTTTGTGAACGCTATAATCGTCGTGCGCGAAAATGAACTCTTTTTTCTGAACATATATGAAATAAATGGCGTTAATCTCGACATATTGTATAATAAATGGCATAATATTCTTACAAATGTATAAATTTAAGTATGTTAACTAAACAATAGGGAATATTTTGTTAGAAGAGGCAATGGTGTTCATAAAAATCCAGCCGGACCTAGATAAGAGCGTTCTTGGTATACTAAGAGCCCGAAGGGATACTAAGAACGCGTGCCTGCTCTACGGTCCCTATGATGCCTACTTTGAACTGGTGGCTGAGACTCTTAGTGACATTGAGACCATTATATCGAATATAATCAGAAAGATACCCGGTGTTCGTTCATCTATGACTTGTTTCATTGCGGATTAGAGCTTTTTTAATGAGAAAATCTAAAATCTGAAAAAGAGGCCTCTTAATAGGGAAGCTGTAAGCAATACTTCTTCTCTAGGTATATACAATAAATATTGTAATGATCAAGCTACCGAGCATCATTCAGCGGGGCGGGGTTCCATTTGAGCAGTGCAACCAGTGTGGTAAGTGCGTGAGTGGTTGCCCAGCGGCTAGGTATCTTGAGTTGAAGCCCCGGAAGGTGGTTCTGATGGTTCAGCGGGGTAAGGTCGACGAACTTTTGAGATCGGGTTTCATCTGGGAGTGCACCCAGTGCCACCAGTGTATGGAGAGGTGTCCGAGAGATGTTACTCCTTTCGACATAATTATCACCCTCCAAAATATGGCTGTGAGGGCGGGGCTACCATTCCCCGAAAACCTTAATATGATTTCAAATGCGATTAAGAGGCTCAGCACAGTTCAAGGAAACCAGGAAGTCCTCGATAGAGACTTCGAATCCTATGATAGGGTTAGCCTTGGGTTGCCTGAGCTTCAGCCTCCTGGGGACATTGAGGCATTCAGGAGGGCTCTTGATGAGAGTTTTAGGTGGGAATTGCCGTGAGGTACGCTTTATACCTCGGGTGTTGGATTAGGACCGAGTTATATAACATCGAGATGTCGACGCGGGAGGTGATGGCCCGGCTGGGGGTGGAGTTAGTCGATGTGCCAGGTTTCAGTTGTTGTGGCTATCCTTTGAGGAGCTTGAATATGCCGACAATGTTCTACCTCTCGGCGAGGAATCTCGCGCTGGCTGAGAAGGAGGGGCTCGACCTCTTCGCCCTCTGTAACGGTTGTCACGCCTCCATCTCGGAGGTTAAGCACGCGCTTGACAGGGACCCTCAATTGGTCAAACAGGTAAATGAAAACCTTTCCTCTGAGGGTCTTGAGTACAGGGGTAATAGCAGGGTGTTGCACCTCCTGGAGATTCTTAATGGCGAGGTGGGTGTGGAGAAGATACGCGCCTCGTTGACGCATGATCTTGAGGGTTTCAGGTTCGCCCCACATTACGGGTGTCATGCCCTCAGGCCCAGTGTGGTGGGGAGACCCGAGGACCCGGAAGACCCAAAGATTCTCGATGGCTTGATCCGGACGCTCGGGGCGGAGGCAGCGTACTATCCGGAGAGGCTCGACTGCTGTGGGTCTAGTCTAGGCCTTCACGATATAGAGGCAGCGCTCAAGATTGCGGGAGGTAAACTAAACTCAATCAAGGGGAGGGGCTTTGATGGGATGGTTGTCGTTTGTCCCTTCTGCTATAAGATGTATGACGCTAGGCAGGACATTATAAAGAGGGTCCTCGAGGATGAGGAGATTAGAATCCCTGTCTTCTACTATACTCAGCTCCTTGGTTTAGCGATGGGACTGGATGCAAAGAAACTGGGACTCCATCTCAACCAGAGTCCGGTTGAGCTTGCGATCCAGAAGATGGAGGCGAAGTGGCGTGGATAAAGCGTCCTCGGTTGTGGTTATTGGTGGGGGAATAGCTGGCATACAGGCGTCTCTAGACCTCGCTGACAGGGGTGTGAGGGTCCACCTAGTTGAGAAGTCGCCCAGCATAGGGGGGAAGATGGCGCTCCTCGATAAGACGTTTCCAACCATGGATTGCGCCATCTGCATACTCGCTCCTAAGATGATAGAGGTCTACAGACACCCGAACATCGATCTGCTGACCCTATCCGAAGTGACGTGTATGGAGGGAGATGCAGGAAACTTCAAGGTCACAGTCACAAAGAAGCCGAGGTACATTAACGAGTCTAAGTGTATAGGGTGCGGCGTCTGCGCATCCAAGTGTCCAACTAAGGTTCCGGATGAGGCTCAGATGGGGCTATCCATGAGGAAGGCGGCCTACCTCCCGTTCCCGCAGGCGGTGCCTCTCATCTACAGCATAGATGAGAGGAGTTGCTTATTTCTGACTAAGGGGATATGCAGGGTCTGTGAGAAGTTCTGCGAGGCAGGAGCCATCGACTTCGAGCAGAAAGCGGAGGAGAGGGTGATAGATGCCGCGAGCATCATTGTTGCCACTGGTCTAGAAACCTACGATCCGTCCCCGTTAAAGGAGTATGGGTATCGGCGCTTCAAGAATGTGGTGACTGCCCTCGAGCTGGAGAGGATGGTAACCGCAACGGGTCCGACGGGTGGTCAGCTCCTCAGACCATCGGATGGGAGGCACCCAGATAGTGTCGCATTCGTCCAGTGCGTCGGGTCGCGTAGCCTCTCGGAGGGTTATCCGTACTGCTCAGCAGTGTGTTGCATGCATGCCACGAAGGAGTCAATCCTCGTCAAGGAGCACTCCCCTGAGTCGAAGGTCACCATCATGTACACGGATATGAGGGCCTTCGGTAAGGGGTTCAGGGAGTTCGTGAACAGGGCGAGGGACGAGTACGGGGTGGAGTACATCAGGGGTAAGCCAGCGGAGGTGAGGGAGGAGCCTCGGGACGGTGGGCTCTCATTCTGGTACGAGGACACCGAGACCGGGGAGATACATCTGAAGCATGTCGACCTGCTCGTCCTCTGCACGGCCCTCACACCGAGCCACGACAACAGGAGGTTAGCGGAGATCCTCGGCGTCGAACTCGACGAACACAACTTCTTCGTCCAACCCGACCACATGCTCTCACCTCTAGCAACCACGAAGGAGGGGGTCTTCGTCTGCGGTTACTCACAGGGACCGAAGGACATCCCCGACACGATAGCGGAGGCAAGCGGAGCCACCGCCATGAGTGCGGAGGTCATAAGGAGGGCGATGAGAGGATGAAGGGAAAGGCGATTAGTGGCAGGGCCACGAACCCCCGGGTCGGGGTCTTCCTCTGCCACTGTGGTACGAACATCGCAGGCGTCGTAGACGTGCCAAAGGTCGCAGAGTTTGTCAGGACGATACCAAACGTCGTATACGTTGGTGAGAATATTCATACCTGCTCCTCTGAAGGGTTGAAGAACATCAAGGAGGCAATAAAGGAGCAGCGACTCGAACGTGTGATCGTCGCTGCTTGTACACCGAGGACTCACGAGCCCATATTCAGGGAGGCAGTCGAGGAGGCGGGGCTCAACAAGTACCTATTCCAGATGGTGAATATCAGGGAGCACGACTCCTGGGTACATAAGGACAAGGCCGCGGCGACTGAGAAGGCGAAGTACCTCGTCCAGATGGCGGTCTCCAAGGCGGTGTATCTCGAGCCAGAGGAGGAGACGGAGATCGACGTCCTACCCTCATCCCTAGTCATTGGAGCCGGAGTTTCTGGGATGACTGCTTCGCTATCGTTGGCAGAGCAGGGCTTCGATGTTGTGCTCGTCGAGAAAGAAAAAGAGACCGGGGGTGTGCTGAGGGACCTGCACACCCTCTTCCCTGGTGTGAGGGAGGCTTCGGAGCTCATCCAGACCCTCGGGGACAAGATTAAGGGGAATGACAAGATCCAGCTCCTTACCTCCGCGAGGGTGAAGAGGGTCGACGGGTTCCTTGGGAACTTTGACGTAGAGGTTGAAAAGGATGGAGCCGACCTGAGTATGAAGGTGGGGACGATAATCGTCGCTACCGGGGCTGAGCCTCTAACCCCAACCGGGTACTACCTTTATGGTGAGACCCCGGCTGTGATCACCCAGTATGAGCTTGAGAGGAGGCTCAAGAGCGCCTCAGTGACTCCACCTCAGAGGGTTGTGATGATCCAATGCGTGGGGGCGATGGAGGAGAGAGGTAGGCTCTACTGCTCGAGGATCTGCTGCGACATCGCTGTGAAGAATGCGTTGAAGCTTATCGACCTGAACCCCTCGACGGAGGTCTACATGATGTATAGGGACCTCATGACATATGGCCTCGAGGGAGAGGTCACCTACCAGGAGGCGCTGCGGCGGGGAATAAGATTCGTAAAATTCCAGCAGGAGAAGCCGCCAAACGTAGTAACTACAACTGGCGGTGCGACTGTTTCCGTTTACGAGCCCTTGCTCGAGTCGGAGACGGTCATCGAGGCGGGGCTAGTGGTTCTCTCGACGCCACTCATCCAGAGGGAAGAGGGAAAAGCCCTGGCAAAGGTGCTACGCGTCCCGCTAACATCGGATGGATTCTTCCTCGAAGCGCACCCGAAGATGAGGCCCGTAGACTTCAGCTCAGACGGCATATTCCTCTGCGGCACGGCGCATGGACCGAAGAACGTCTCTGAGAGTGTAAGCCAGGCCCTCGCGGCGGCTGCTAGGGCAGCCATCCCAATGAGCAATGGGAAGGTCAAGACCGAGGCCGTCAAGGCGACCCTTGACGAGGAGATGTGCGTAGGCTGTGGTGCCTGCGCCAGCGCTTGTCCATTTGACGCGATCGAGTGGGGCGCCACCGGTCTCCCGGTGGTAAACGAGGCGTCCTGCAAGGGATGCGGCGTCTGTTCCGTCGAGTGCCCCATGGGGGCGATGCAGTTGAAGTACTTCAAGGACAACCAACTCATCCCCGCTGTCGACGGTCTACTCAGCCCGACGCGTTGGCTCGACCCGGGGAAGGAGTCTGAGCCGGTTGTCATATGCTTCGCGTGTAGGTGGTGCAGCTACGCTGCCGCAGACTTCGCCGGAGTGATGAGACTCAACTACCCTGTGAATGTTAGGATCATCCTCGTCCCCTGCTCCGGTAGGGTGGACTTCAAACACGTCTTCGAGGCCTTCCAGAGGGGTGCGGATGGCGTCATCATTGCAGGGTGCTTGAAGGAACAATGCCACTACGTGGACGGTAACATCATCGCGGAGAGGCGGGTGGATGCAGCGAAGAAGACCCTCAATAACCTTGGGGTAGGTGGCAACAGGCTCGAGATGTTCTTCTGCAGCGCAGGGATGCCTAGAGAGTTCGCTTCCTTCATGGTGGAGTTCACTGAGAGGATCAAGAGGATGGGCGTACTGAGCAGACAAGATGTCCCCGCCCTGCAGGTGAAGGGAGTGGAGCATCAATGAGCCATAAACAATGTAGCGCCCCCTTCAGCAACACCCCGCCATACAGGATCGTTAAGAAGCGGACCATGACCCCAAACGTGAAGATGCTCGAGGTTGAGGCTGAGGTCGTCGCGAAGCGGGGGAAGCCTGGACAGTTCGTCATCCTCAGGGTGGATGAGAGAGGGGAGAGGATTCCGATTACCCTCGGTGGGACTCATCCCAAAAAGGGCACCATCACTCTATACATCGCGGAGGTCGGGTCTTCCTCTCAGCAGCTCGGAGCCCTCAATGTGGGCGATAGCATCCTCAACCTCTCAGGGCCCCTCGGGAACCCGACTGAGGTTAAGGGATATGGAAACGTCCTCTGCGTCGCAAACGGCGTCTTCATCGGCGCCCATGTATTCCTTGTCAAATCCCTAAAGAGAGAAGGAAACAGGATTTTCTCGGTGATTGGGGCGAGGACCCCTGATCAACTCTTCATGGTTGACGAGGCGAGGAAGGCAAGCGATGAGTCCCTAGTCGCTGAAGACGGGGAGGGCTTTGGCTTACTCAAAAGGCTATTCGCCGAGAAGCGGTTCGACCACGTCTTCACAATTGGTTCAACGAGCATGCAGCGGTTCGTCTTAGACCTGACGAGGCCGTTAGGTATACCGACGACGGTGAGCCTCTTTCCGATAATGGTTGATGGTTCCGGTATGTGCGGCGCATGCAGGGTGACGGTTGGTGGCCACACGAGATTCGCATGCGTTAATGGCCCCGACTTCGACGGCCACGATGTCGACTTCGATGAACTCGTCTCGAGGATGAGGTACTACACGCCGCAGGAGAAGATCACGATGGTCCTGAGGGAGAGAGGGGTGCTCTGATGCCAATTGGACCTCAGATAGAGATGCCGAAGCAGAGCCCGGAGCAGAGGACTCGTAACTTCGATGAGGTAGCGTGTGGATATGACGAGGGAATGGCGGCAGCGGAGGCGTCTCGATGCCTCACCTGCCCGAAGCCACAGTGTGTCCCAGGATGCCCAGTTGGGGTGGACATACCTGGCTTCATACGCCTCGTCAAGGAGGGAAAGCCGGTGGAGGCTGCTCGCAGGATAAAGCAGATGAACGCACTCCCGGCAATCTGCGGTAGAGTCTGCCCCCAGGAGGAGCAGTGCCAGAAAAACTGCGTCCTTGGGGTGAGAGGGGCCCCCGTTGCCATAGGGCGCCTAGAGCGCTTCGTCTCAGATATAGAGAGGGTGAGCGGCGTCGAGATGCCAGAGATCGTCTCCTCGACCGGGAAGCGTGTAGCCGTTGTCGGTTCCGGGCCAGCCGGGCTCACAGTTGCGGCTGAGCTTGTCAAGCTCGGCCATGAGGTCGATGTATACGAGTCACTTCATGAGGCGGGGGGCGTGCTCATGTACGGCATCCCCCAGTTTAGGCTCCCCAAGGAGATCGTCCAATCCGAGATAGAGTACGTTAGGAAACTCGGTGTGAAGATGCACCTCGACTCCACCGTTGGGAGGATCGCCACGGTCTCGGAGTTGCTTGGGGGCGGCTTTGACGCCATCTTCATCGGGAGCGGAGCGGGGCTCCCAAATTTCTTAGAGGTCCCCGGCGAGAACCTGAATGGCGTCTACTCCGCCAACGAGTTCCTGATCCGCACGAACCTGATGAAGGCGTACAAATTCCCCGAATATCGGACACCTATTCAGGTTGGGAAGCGGGTTGCAGTGATCGGCGGTGGAAACGTTGCAATGGACTCGGCGCGGTGCGCGCTCAGGCTCGGCGCTGAGAAGGTGTACATTGTCTACAGGAGGGGGCTCGAGGAGCTACCAGCGCGGCATGAGGAGGTTGAGAACGCGAGGGAGGAGGGGGTCATCTTTGAGCTGTTGACTAACCCGATGAGGTTCTTGGGTGACTCTCGGGGCTACCTGTCGAGGATGGAGTGTGTGAAGATGAGGCTCGGCGAACCCGACTCATCTGGTAGGAGGAGGCCAATACCTGTGGAGGGGTCGAACTTCTTCATTGACGTGGAGAACGCTGTAGTTGCGGTTGGGCAGTCCCCGAACCCCATCATCCAGCAGACGACGGTTGGACTGGAGGTGAGTCGCCACGGTACGATCGTCGTGGATGAGGAGACGATGGGGACAACCCTTGAGGGGGTCTACGCTGGAGGTGACGTTGTGAGCGGAGCAGCGACAGTGATAAGCGCAATGGGAGCCGGGAAGACGGCCGCGAAGGCTATCCACAAATACGTCATGGAGAAGAGGGCCTAGCTCTCTTCGCGGATGTAGCAAGTCATCGTCGTTGATACGCCATAAATATCCCTGATCTTGTTGAGGACGAGGTCCTCCATGTCCTCGAGGGTCTTGACCTCGATCTTCGCGCTTATGTCGTAGGGGCCGTAGAGGAAGTGGGCCTCTTTTACGCCGCGGAGGTGTCTGATTTCGTCGAGAACCTGCTTCTCTATCCTCGGGTCTACCTTGATGAGTGTTATTGCGCGCTCCATGTGACTCCCACATTTGTGTGGGTATTTACAGTATTTATCACTATTTTTCTGGGGGACTGGGATAACTGGTGGTTACTTCTTTTTCGTTGGAAGAACGAGGCAGGTCATGGTTTCCTTGATGCTTTTTATATTTCTTAGTGAGGTGACGGTCTTATCGAGTTCTTCCTGGGTGTCCACCTCAGCTATTAGGTAAAAGTCGTAGGGGCCGGCGATGTACTCGGTGTCCTTGACCCCGGGTAGGGAGGAGATCTTCGCAAGGGTCTCAGGGATCTTCACGCCGCTGGCTTGACTTTCCAGTTGGCCAAGGATAAGCGCCTTTCTGACCATCTTGATCATCAGTGGAATTCTTGAGGATTTAAGAATTCCCGCTTCTCGCGCGTGCACTCGAATCAGATGGCAAAGCCTAGTCTCGACTGCGGGTAGTAAGGTATACTAATAAAAGACATATACACAAATTGATTGATAAATGACAGAAAATCGCTTTATCGAAAATGAAGAAATAAAATGGCTAGTCGATGAAATCCCTGTTTACGGGACCTTGACGCGCCCTAAAGACGAAGATTCTCACTCCGCCATGGTCTTCGTCGCAGGCAGTGGTCCAACAGACAGGGACTGGTGTTCCCCACTCCTACCCGGCAAAAACGGCAGCGCTAAACTATTAGCCGAAGAACTAGCAACTCATAGAATCCTAACTCTACGTTATGATAAACGCGCCTCCGGGCCACATGTTCGAGAGAACATTCCTAAGATGATGGGCAAAATCAGTATGCAAAGCCATGTAGATGAGCTATCCGGCGCAGCTGAGACACTAATCAACAGAAAATACACGACCAAGGATAATCTCTTTGTTCTGACGAGCAGTGAAGGAGCAATCCACACCCTAAACTACCAACTGCAGTCAAAAGTCAACCACTTCAAAGGACTGATACTGACCGGTGCCCCCGGGCGATCGATCGGGGATTTAGGGCGCAGCCAAATCTACAGTCAAATTAGGTCTTTGCCTGACGCAGATAACATCATGAAGCGTTATGACGACGGCATCGCCGCATTCGTCTCAGGTAATCCAGTGGTACCAGATCCTTCACTGCCTGATGGTATCAAGCAATTGCTGCTTGCTTTGGCGACCCCAGCTAACTTGCCTTTTGCTCGGGAGCTGTGGAAGTATGATCCTTCGGAGTTTTTAGCGAAGGTGGATGAGCCCGTACTGGTCGTTATCGGTAAGAAGGATATACAGGTCGATTGGCGGGTTGATGGTCAAGCACTAGAGGTGGCGACTCATGATAGGAATAATGTGTCTTTTGTCTATCCAGATAACGCTGATCATGTTTTGAAACACGAGGAAAGACCCCGTGAACAACTTAACGCTGAGGTCTCCTTACGTTACAACGCTCAAGATCGGAGTCTCGACAGTGATGCAGTAAACGCGATTCTAAACTGGTTCACTGGAAAATGATGAGCGAATGTTTCATAGATCGGTCGAGTCTAATAATTTGGATTTAATACAAATATTCGCGCACGCGCATGCGATATTATGGCTATACTTCTTATAATAAGGGTTCATGCCTTACGGTGATGAAATCCGGTGACGCTGGTAAGCATCCACGCCTTCACGTTGACTCACAGATGTTTCCCACCATTGCCCTGGCCGGAATCTCCTACTTCGGCTTAGCTGTCCTAATCCTCCATGCGCTGCCAACAGGCTACAGCCCTCTTAACCAAGCCGTAAGCGATTACGGCGTCGGGCAATATGCGTGGTTAATGGATACTGCCTTCATCGCCATAGGAATAGGCACAGTGTCTCTAGCGATCTCCCTGTCCAAATTCACGCTGGGAAGCTATGGTGGTTTTGGTGTTCGGTCACTCTACGTATCCGGCGTTTGCTTCTTTTTAGTCGGGTTCTTCCCCACCGACCTTGAGGGGACCTCAGTGACATTCGTAGGAGCGATGCACACGCTCCTCAGCGTGATCGTGTTCCTGGGAAACATCCTGGCTGCGCTTACGATATCACGCGGGTTTCTCTTATCCGAGCCACTGCGTCCTTTCTATAAATCCTCGCTGATTCTCGCTGTGGCAGAGGTTGTTATCCTTGTGATTACAAAGCCCTTCATGGAACCCTCAGCGAGCATTCGCGGCCTTGCCGAGCGCGCCTTCATTTTTTCATTCTACCTATGGCTGTTGTTGGCTTCGATCAGAGTTCGAAGGGTATTTCATATGTCCGGCGTCTCCGCCTAAAACAGGTGCGCGCGTACAGCAGAATCTACATTGAATACGGGATTACATGCGCTTCAGTTAGTGTAGTAAAGGAGTGAACGCTATAAAACCCCTGTTCTCATGCACGCGGGGTACAGTCTTCATAGTCATATTGCCGATGAATGGATCGAATCTCGTTGAAAAAGACTCAGAAAAGATCGCATCGCTCTTTAACTAAGAACTTTTACGCACTTGATATAACAGGTAGCCAATGGCGCCTTTAATCAAATTTGCGTGCGCATCTTTTTTTCGGAATGAGTTACCTGAGTTTTTACATGTATAACTTGTTTATTTTAAATCTCGATAAATATCCATCTAGTACAAACAATCGATAGGGGAGACGTAACTTGAGTCTGAAAGGCTATGAGACGAAGCTGAACGTGGCTAGGATTAGCATCTATGATTTACCTCGGCGAATAATCTTCGCCACAGGTGCTGTGCAGGAATTTGTTGGTCCCGAGACACAGAGGCTCGGAGGTAAGAGAGTTCTTGTGGTCACTGATCGGGGCGTCAAGAAAGTCGGTATAGCTGATGCAGTTGCGGAACAACTGAGGAATCGTGGCTTAGATGTTGAGATCTACGATCAGATATCCGCTGAACCCACTTCGGATAGCATGAGGGCTGCTGTGGCGTTCGGTCGGGAGGTAGACTACGACCTCGTCGTTGGAGTGGGGGGTGGCGCTGTGCTGGACACGGCGAAGATGGTGGCTCTCTGTCTGACGAATCCCGGGGACGTGATGAACTATATGGACCCTGTGGAGGATAGGAGCAAGGTTGCGGCGAGGCCAAAGATACTTATCCCGACAACCTCTGGCACAGGCAGCGAAGTTTCAAACTACTCAGTCGTAATCGAGGGCCTATACAAGACGTGGGCAGCCAGCAGTAACCTCCTGGCGGATGTGGCTTTAGTCGACCCCCTGATGGTGATCTCCTGTCCACCCAAGCAGACGGCCGGAAGCGCAATGGACGCCCTGTCACACAACGTCGAGGCCTTGATAGATAGAGAAGCTAACCCTATATCGGACTCTCAGGCGCTAGAGGCCACGAAGATCGTTTTCGGATACGCGAGAAGGGCTTACCACACGGGTGATGACCTAGAGGCGAGATGGTACATGGCCGTTGCCGCGAACTTGGGAGGCACGGTGATCGCCTACCCTTGGATCGGGGGCCCTGCGATCCTGGGTCACTGCATCGCGGAAGCCCTGGGGCCTCGTTGGAAAGTACCGCACGGTGTTGCGTGTGGAGTTGTCCTACCCTACATACTCCAGTTCAATCTCCCTGCATGCATCGAGAAACTCGCATATGTTTCGAGGCAGGTGCTGGGTGACGAAGTAATTGGCTTATCTCCGCGTGAAGCGGCTAACAGATTCGTCTATAGGGTAAGGGAGCTACTGGAGGACCTGGAGCTGCCGACGAATCTGAAACAGATCGGCATCCCAGAAGGAGAGATCGACGGGTTCGCGGAGTATATCTTCAAAGAACGCCAGCACCTGTACAGCCTCCACAGATTCAACCCTAGGAAACTGACTTTGGAGAACACGAGGGAGCTGATGCACGAGGTGTACGATGGAACTCTATCGGGTTGAGGCTTCTTTCCCGCTAAGGAGGGGTAACCATGTGCCTCGTCTCGCCTCGTTCTCTTTCACTTGTGTGCGCAATCTCTCTTCTCTAGCACTATTATCAGTGTTCAGCGACGCGACCAGTTAATTTTAACCTCTCATCTCTACCTATCGGGCACGCCCTCTGGCATGTACTGCACATCAGCCACGTGTTTTCAGTGAGCGATGGATTATGTTCAAAATAGATGTCCTTTAACCCATCAGAGAACCTCTCCTCCCAGGTAATTCCTAGAAGACATTTATCTGGATTCACTTTATAGGGTGTCAAAGCGGCAACGGGACAGGACTTTACACACGCCTCACACTGTCCACACAGATCCTCTTTGAAGGGCTCATCTGGTATCAACTCGGCATCGGTCAAGATGCTCCTGAGCCTGATCCAGGGACCATAAACTGGGTTAATTATCAGGCTGTTTTTACCGAAATTCCCCAAACCCGCGAGCTGAGCCATACGTTTCTTAGATAGGTGATCGGGTTCGAGAATAGTCTTGTATCCCTCTCCGTTCAGGAACCGCATCATCCTGCGTGCGTATAACCGTCCTCTCCATTCGTCAGGGTACTCGTTGTTATCCCCAACCTTTATGACTACGTCGAAGAGGTTGTCCCAGACCCTTATGCCGAGGATTATCAGGCTTTTGGCGTCTTCCATATAGTCCTTGGTCTTCTTAGTCCACAGCCTGTAGTCGCGGTGGGCTATGTAGTGGCTGGGTACGGCGTCGAGTGTCTCAGCTGAGACAATTCCGACAAGGTTGAATCCGTACCTTGCTGCATTCGTTTTCACCGCTTCTGTTAGGCTACGAACCTTGGGAGAGTTTGACATTGTGGAACATATCGTCTATTAACTAAAAAACTCACTGCACACGTGGGTTGATGAGCGCGCATTTGATGCAGATACACAAGAAAAACACGACAATGATCTTACTCGTTTATGCGCGCACACATGTACGTGGTAAAATTAGGTTTTTTTAAGACCCTAAGGAGCAGAAACATGGTTTTGGACAGTTTCGTGCGCACGAATCCTCAAAAGTGTTACGGGAAGCCTTTGAGCTAAGGTTTATTTTCATTGTTTCCCATGCGTCTCGTGATTGTCTTATGAGTAAGATTGACGTCAAAATGTCGGAGAAGTTCAAGGAGATGTCTAAGGTCGAGAACGACTACGCGGTTAAGCTCGAAGGATAGGTTCGAGGTTACGGTAATGAGGTCCTTCGAGGAATCATAGGGTCGGTCGCTGTAGACAGCAAGAAGCATGCTGGGCTCTTCGAGGCATGCGCCGCAATAACAGCCGGGGATAGCCTCAGCATCACCGAGGACGGATATAACGAGCTGGTCGAGAGCCTCAAGAAACATGTAGCCATCGAGGAGAATATGCTAAAGATCGTTAACGAAGTTCTAGCCAATACGAAGGATGATCGCATCAAAATGATGCTTAGACACATAAAGAGCGACGAGATCAGGCACAACTCCCTACTCAGGAACATGACGAAGAAGGTTGTGAAGAGGGAAGTGATACTCGAGGAGGACGTGTGGAACCAGCTCTTCAGGGACGCCCTGACTCATGGTGCCCCTCAGGGTCAATGGGAGTAGCCAGATTAACTCTCGGTCCTTAAAACACGCGCACTATACTCTCCCTCTTATTCACATCACTGAGTCACGTGTATTCCCCATATCATACGCGCGGATCAGAGTAAAATACTGATTTTTGGCTCAATTTCTATTTGTTAATAATCATCGAGGGGGAGCAGATCTGTATTGTCTGCTCGAGGACACCGGCCTCTTTGAACACCTTCTGCATTTCGGGTGTCTTCGCGAAGTCGGCGAAGTCGTGAGCCTCCACGTCGCTCCACTCGAAGATGATGTAGTGCTTGTTAGGATCATTATCGAACTGTAGTATTTCACCGCCTCTGGATCCTTTCCTGTTAGGGGCGTCACCAGTAAAAGTCTTCAACCATTTAGAGTGATCCCTCACCTTCTCATAGATGACTACATGAACCAAGCCACTCTCATCCTCAGTTTTACCTAAGAAATCTATTTTATTAAACGTTATCAGGGCTGCAAGCTTGTCTTAAATTCATATGCACTGCATGTTCGCATTAAACAAGATCTTCATGCGCACTCCGGTGAGTTATTCGCGCGCGCGTAAAATTAGAAATATTTCAGATATCTCTCTTGGCAAAATTTAAAATAGTCACCAAATCTTTGAAACTTTGTGTAATCTATTTTCCTTATATCCTTCCTAAACTCGACAAATCGATTGACAGATTCTAGTTGTTGATTCATTATTCTGGAAATCGCGGGATTTATCTCCGATACTATCGAAGCAAAGTGAATCGTATAAATCCCACTTTCTTGAACTTTGATATCGGGGGGAACGAAAACATTTTGCATTACAATTGTAAGGTTTGAGAAGGAATATTCTGCGTATGTTGCCTTATTCCGCTTCTTTAATTTCACTGGAAGAAGCATGTGGCCTACAAACCAGGTTGGAATATTTATTATGCTCTTGTAGCTAGATACTAGTGAATCTTCAACGACTTTCCAGTGATAAGTACTACAAAAATGTCGGTAAACATCTTCACATGTAATAACGACTTCGTCCAAATCATTCTTAGAATATAGACAAAAATCTCTCAATCTATGAAGACCCGTGTCACTCCCAGATTCTTCCGCAATCGTAACCATTTTTTGAAAATCGAAGATTTGTTCATTCTTTTTGGACAAATAATAATCGATTAATTTTTTCTCTGCATCTTCTCGAATAGGATCTTTACAACTGAGTAAAACATTCAATAATACTTTGGCAGCTTCTCTTTCGATTTTTAGATCCAATATCCCATCCATTTAATATTTAAACAAAAGCTGAAAAATAAACTTATTTTTAAAAATACGTGTTAAATCGCGTTACTGAGCTGAGCGCAACGTGGACATCAAACGCTACACGTGCGTAATAATGATCATTTGAAGAGGAGAATGATGATAAGTGTAAACGGGTCGTCGTCGATGAGTTAAACGAGAAGATAGTCGTAATCTGCATCGTGCAATCGGCGAAGGTGGCGTATTAATAGAATGTGGGCTGATCCTCGTACTTGATCTTAGGCGCCTCCATTCCAACAGTCTCGGACGGTGGCAGGATCTCGATTAACCGATATTTTCTGCTCCCCAGCCCCAATTCCTCCGCGAACATCACCTGATCATAAGGGTTCTTGAATCCACCCCAAATACGCTGGAAGGGATGTAGATTCTTATCGAGGTTAACTATCCCCACGTAGAGTGGGATCATCTCGGGTAGGAACGTCGCCCCAGCTATGAGGTCGAGGGTCGCCTCCTCGATTGCCACTATGTCCTTGCTCGCTGTGACTCCTATGTCAGGGACTATCTGCGGCTGAATCATACCGAGGCAATTACACTGCGGCGTAATATCAAGGAGGAAATTGAAGAAGAACCGCTTCTCCGGCTTGAAACCCTCGAGAACCTTAGCAGCTGTGAAAGCCATGATTTTGCTAAAGGTCTGGAAGTTCTCGGCCTTGATCTCTATGCACCCGACCCCCTTGTCTGCTTCCATACACTTCATGCAGTTGCTGTTCCTACAGTTGTTCCAAACCATAGCCATCTTATGCTTTTTAGCGTCGTACCTCAGGGCGTTGCTCGGACATACCTTAACAAGTTCTTCGGCATGCTCAGGCATGCATTTAACACCGTCCCACCATGGGATGTGGTTTTCAATACCGTGCATCTTGTGCCAGCGACTACCAGCAGCGAGGCCGCCAATGGCGATGTTCTTTATTGCGCCTCCATAACCGCTCACCCCGTGTCCCTTGGCGTGGCTGACCTCAATTAGGACGTCACAGTCGTGGAGGACCCCAGCGAATCCTATCTCACCGACTCCGCCATACTCAATATTGCTTTGATAGACATAGCGGTCCTTCAGTCCTGCTATAGGTATGAGGGGGCAGCCGCATGTCTCACTCGTGTAGCCTCGATCCACAGCGTTGTAGATGGCTGTTGGGTTATCAGTAACGAAGGGATAACCTCCAACATCCTTTACAGCCTTCACGATCTTGCGGACGAAGTAAACAGGCACTGTCTGGAAGTCCTCTTGGAATCCGAGGTGCATCTTGAGGGCGACCTTATCGCCCTTGCTTATTGTATTGAAGTCGAGTTTCTTGATCATTTCATCGAATTTTGAGCCGAGGCTAGCGAAGCGTGCGGCTTGTCCGTGGATCATCGAACCGTAGTAGACGATGGGCTTCTTTGCCATGTTTACACCTGAAGCGTAGGAGAAGACATTTTGGGGTTAATAAAGAAAATCCATGTAGAAAGCGAAATTATTTCTCAGGTGCGCGTGCGCTATTTGATAACTGATTTATTCTCTTGGCGACCGAGCATAAATCAAGGCTGGACCCCTATTGATGATTTCGACCCATATGGGGTATGGCTTCGTAGTCGCTTACCTCATGTTCCTCATCCTGGGACCCCTCGGTGGCTTCTTCCCTAAGATGCCAGTATCCACCACAATATTGGTTGTGATCGGGATGCTTGGAGGGATCTTGCCAGACATCGACAGGTGGGAAAGTCTCGGTCTCCAACATCGTAAATCTCTGCATTACCCACTGGGCTATGGTCTCGCCGCCATTGCAGTCATCATTATCTTCGTGACCCTGATCAGGGACAGCGCCCTGCTTGGATTGGCCTGCTTCCTATCCGCTGCTTGGCTTCACTCCTTCATGGACATCTTCGACGACTACTGGCTAAGGCCCGAGCAAGGTGTGTACGAGCACATTCGGGGGAGGTGGATCAGGACATTGGAATGGGTCCCATTCGCATCCACGAAGGAATGGAGCCTACAGTCCGGTGCGGATGTCCTCGCCCTCCTTATCTCCCCCAACCTGCCGATGTACCTTGGGGTCCAGGGCTGGCTAGTTGGGGCGGGGTGCTTCACACTCATCTGGTTGCTCTCGAGTTTCTACGAGCTTAGGAGGACGGTCCCAGCGAGGGCTAGGATGGTTGCCGCCTACAATGAGAGCGTGAAGAGATCGCTCGGCTGACAGAATGCCCTCACAATACCAATAGGTCTTTTTTATCAATTAGGACCTAAGATAAAATGGCAGTCACCGAGGAGACAAAACAGACGTGGATAAAATAGAAGTGGTAAATAATTTCATAGAATCCCTCGCATTGAAGGCACTCTACAAGGTTAAAGGCGAAAAGCCAATTGCACTCATCTCGATTCTCAGCTACCTATCAGACAATAACTTGGAGGGAATCCGACCCCTAGATCTTCTGGCAAGCCTGCGACACTCATTCAAAATAAAGAACGAATTCATTAAAATTGCCTCACAATATGGTAAAATCGCTGACCCAAGTGCCTCATGGGAAGTAATCACTGGAAGTGAACGTGAACTTCAAAGAGCAATAGAAAACAATGGGCTGGTGAATAATGCTTTTTCAGAGTTAGATATTGAACAGATTAAAACTCTGACTAAATACTGGATCGAACGACTATCTGAGGTCAGTCAAACCAATGATAAAACTCCTATAATCAACCAAGCTAAACCTATGCAAACCGTAACAAAAATAGATCCTCAAATCAAGCCTGTTCCCCCACCCTATCTAGTCTTAAATAATGTACCAAACAAAGTTGAGGTTTGGAGCGAAAGAAGACTGCCCTTCGAACCCATCGGGTGGCTAAAAGATCTAAGATCCGATATTTACAATGCAGTCGAAAGACTCGAAGCTGACAACAACCAGGTGCTCCGTGGTGTCTACTCCTCATCAATCGATGAAAAGGTTGACACCGAGAACGTGCTCTTCTACAACGTCGGCTTGGACTGCTTTACGAAATCCACTCGTAGAGGTCTCATCTTTGAGCGCTCATTCTCAATACCAAATCCCACCAACATATCCCTACAACAATATCTTCACTATCACAAATACGAAGTCGTACCTATCATGAGTGAATTTGCACACTGGTCCAAAGGCAACGTAATCGCGAGATGGGCCTCAGTAAAGTGCATGTCACTATTGAGCGCGTCCTCAATCTGGTACGACATGACTAATGGCCAAAGGCAGAAGGTCTCGGATCCGAGTGGAGATCTCCAACGGTTTGGATTAGAATTAATAATCACAGGTCCAAACTTTATGAGGAGCGCACAATCCTACGTTAAACCCCTATTCGATGGAGTAGTTTCTTCCCTCCACCGACACGACGGATCAAATAACGCCGCAGTATCTCAACGCCTCGCCACCGCCCTGAACTCTACCCCTCAACAAATTGAATCCCTTCTCAACGACGCCTCCTTCAATGTCCTCGGTAAGCGAAAACTCGTTTGGCCCTGGAGGGAAGGAGTACAATGGAACCCGAGCGATGAAAACTGCGTTGCTGGAAAACTACTGTTAAATCAAGATAATTCAAAAAACAACTATGAGATGAATGGTGAGCTTTATGAAGTAAACGTGACAAAATAAATCCGAATTTATCGGGCAAGTCGGACCTGGTCTTGAACTATCCCTTGTTCATTTCGCTGGGAAGCTGCTTATGTTCATCCGTAGGAGAGCGTCTGAGGCGATTCTCCCTATTTCCAGTTTGTCATGCTTAGCCTCTTCAAGTTCCTCTAACGTCAAATGCGCGTGCGCAATACATAAAATCCTTAGCCTTAACATCGAGGCGTAGTGCGCGTACAAACCCACCTCTTCAGAGGCGGGTAGTTAAGATGCAGTATCAGATTAAGGCAATTTTACCTATTTATTTTCATTAAGCGATCGCGAGCTTCTTTTTCTTCGAGAGTCTCTATCGAATATTTCTTTTCTTTTTCTGCTTCTTTCTCCTCATGTTCTTTCTCGTGTTCCTCCTCGTGCTCGGCTGCGCGCGTGCCAGCGATCTCATGTAACTGGTCAACACGCGTCCTGACCATCGAGCTCACCTCCTCCCTTAGCTCATCGGGAGAGATGTCCTTGCCGCGCAATGCGGCGACCTGACCCGCCAGTGATTCGTCTCCCAGCATCCTGAACCAACTATCAAAGTCTCCACGTTCAACGTGGAAACTGACTGAAGATGGGTCGATACCTTTCACAATGGTGGCAAATTCGTCCAGGCTTTTTGAGGTAGCACCGGTAGGTTGTCCGATTTCCCTGTAGAAATAAAAAGCCTCGTCGGGCATTACTGATCTGAGCGCATTGGCTGCCTCATCTCTTCTAATATTCTTGTCAGCCATATTTATCCTCAACATCCTCATTCATTCGAATAAATGGGTGGGATATAAAGGGTCACGTCACGCGCACATCTTCATTTTTATCCTTACTTCACACTTGGAGCTATTCGTAGTCTATCTGCGCTGATGCGCGCGCGTTCTACTTCTTTGGAACAGCACCCTCGGTTTCGCTGGACCCGAGCAGCTCCACCCAATCCCAATGGTAACGAGTGTTCGGACTCTTCTCCGCTACGAATTTGTAGGCCGCTTCGTAGCTCATATTGTACTTCTTGCTCACATACACCATCGCCAGGAATGGCGTTCGGTCGATACCCACGAGGCAGTGTATCAGTATCTTCGCATCGAGATCCGATAAGGCGACGAGAAGCTTCGCGGCCTTAAGGATCTTGCCGGGGACGGGGCTGTTTTCATCGAGAAACCCAATATGCACAGTCTCAAACAGAGTCCTTGCGTCTACGATGAAGTCGACGCCGTTCCCTCAGATCATCGACGTCATTCGCATCGATTATGCTTCCGACCCCGAGGTAATCATCTATCCAATTCAAATCGGTCGCACCTCACAGCTTTCTAGTTATTTTTGAATGGAGCGGAGACTTGAGATAATGTTTTGCCTGAGAAGACAGCTTTCTGGCGTGTGCGCTCAATTTTCACTAACTTGACTGAGGTTATGGTAGCTTCCTAATAGTTGTGCGCATATCTTATTTTCACTTGTTATAAGAGGTAGCCAATGGCGCGCGCGCCTGAAATGCTTTGGACAAGGCATGTTGAGAACAACCT
>Ga0187878_1000395_pt1 | contig 51138 bp, 55 predicted proteins | sample June2016WEW_17_1_FD_132979 | JGI IMG/M metagenome (GOLD analysis project Ga0187878, IMG submission 132979) | Peatland microbial communities from SPRUCE experiment site at the Marcell Experimental Forest, Minnesota, USA - June2016WEW_17_150 | ecosystem: Environmental > Terrestrial > Soil >... | reverse complement strand
GCGCATCCTGCCGCTTGCCAGCGTGCTGGCTCCGGCGAACGAGAACGAGAAGAGGCACGCGTCATCGCTGGTGGAGAGGACCCGAATGGTGCTTGGGAAGGCTGGGGCTAGGCTCAGGAGCCTGATCGCGGACAGCCAGTACAGCAGCGCTAAGGTCAGGGGCCTCGTTGAGCACGCGGTGATCCCCTACATGGCCAACCAGAGGCGGGGTGAGGAAGTGCTGCGTGTGGACAGGTTGTTCCGAACTCATGGCCCGGAGGATCTGGTGGAAGTGTACCGTAGGCGTCCGGCGGTGGAGGCCTCGTTTGCCTTCGTGAAGACCCAGTTCGGGTTGACGGTGAATAGGGTGAGGGGTCTGCTATACGTTGGGGTCTACGCGTTGCTGAGTGTGCTGTGCCTTGTGTTGAACAGGGAGGCGGCGGAGAACATGGGTAGGCCGGATAAGGCGTTGTCTCCGACTTCAACGTGTGAGGGCTTGGTCTCGGGTCTGCGTGGTGGTGTGGTTAGTGGGTGCTCTGTCTGTCTGCGTGGATTCGTTCATTTTCTGGGGGTTGCTATGCTGGCTGTGGGTTTGGTTTGGCTGGTTGATTTGTGGTTGAGTCGTTTGTCTGATGGTTTTGCTCATTTCATTGAAGGATTGTTGGGTGTGTGCCTATTTTAGGGACGAGCCAGCGCGCGCTCGATGGTGTTGTCAAGTTGTTGGTGAGTGCAGGGTACTAGGGTGAATGATATGAGCTACTCTGAGGAGAACTTGAGAACCGTCGAGAGGCTAAAGGAAACCATAGGCAAGGAGAATGTCCTTGAGATAAAGACCCCTCGCGATAAACGGATCTTCGTTAGGGTAAAGATCGAGAAGCTAAGAGAATCAATCAGTTACCTTAAGGCGCGCGCGTGATGACGGGTGTCGGCTACTTCACCGCGGCGCTGATCCTCTCCGAAGCCGGCGACATCGGCAGGTTCCATAACGACAAGGCCTTCGCGTCGTGGATGGGACTAGCGCCCTCGGTCCACCAGTCCTGGGAGAGGACCCGAATCGGAGGGGTCTCCGGTCCGGGTAACAAGAGGCTGAGGTGGGCGATGGTGGAGTCTGCTCAGGCTGCTGTGCGGTATGATCCCCGGTTCCGTGGGCTGTATGAGTGGGTGTCGAGGCGTAGGGCCGCTGGGTGCGCCGTGGTGGCTGTGGCTCGCGAGATGGCTCGGATCATGTTCTTCATGCTGGTGAGTGAGGAGCCTTACAGGGGCGAGGATAGGGGGTTGACGGAGAGAAAACTTAAGAACATGGGTAAGAGAGCGTATGATGGCCAGCGGAACTAAGTGGATGCTGCCCGGGCACCGTGTGCTCTGGAAATGTTTTCATAGGAGCGCGTGACGTGATGAAAAACAAGGATGCGTACACACTCATAAAGACGGATAACAAACTAAATCTTATATTGATTAAGACCTAGCTTGAAAGCCGAGAAACACCTCCAGGTGGACCCTTTGAGCAGCATAAAGTTGAAAGTAGCCGAAGCGAAGCAGCAGAGAGACGTCGGCCGAAGCATCGCGCGCATGGACTCTGAGACGATGAAGACCCTCGGTGTCACCGTAGGCGATGTCGTCGAGATCGTCGGCAAGAAGTCCACCGCGGCGAAGGCTTGGCCAGCTTACCCAGAGGACCAGGGACTCAGCCTCCTGCGCATCGACGGCTTCATCCGGAAGAACTGCAACGTGAGCATCAACGAGTTCGTCGACGTCAAGAGGGCCGAGGCGGAGTACGCCGCCTCGGTGAAGCTCTCGCCGGTTGACATCAGGATAAGCGTGGACAACGACTTCATACGCTTCGTGAAGGACCGCCTCATCGACCGCCCCGCGATGCGTGGCGACACGCTGCTCATCATGATGCTCGGCCACTCGGTGCCCTTCTTGGTAGTCAACACGCGGCCAGCTGGGATCGTCAAGATCTCTCCTACCTCGGAGATTCAGATTTTAGGCGAACCGGTTCCCGAGATGGAGATGACGAGCCGGACCACATATGAGGACATCGGCGGCCTGAAAGAGGAGATCCGGCGCATAAGGGAGATGGTGGAGCTGCCGCTGAGGCACCCGGAGATATTCCAGCGCCTAGGCATAGACCCGCCGAAGGGTGTGCTGCTCCACGGCCCGCCCGGTTGTGGTAAGACGCTCCTGGTCCGCGCAGTCGCTAACGAGTCAGACGCCAACTTCTACGCGATAAACGGCCCCGAGATCATGAGCAAGTTCTACGGCGAGTCCGAAGGCAATCTAAGGAAGATGTTCGAGAACGCCGAGAAGAACGCTCCCAGCATCCTGTTCATCGACGAGATAGACGCCATCGCGCCGAAAAGGAGCGAGGTCACCGGAGAGGTTGAGCGCCGCGTCGTCGCCCAGCTCCTCGCTAGCATGGATGGCTTGAAGAGCAGGGGCCACGTCATAGTCATAGGCGCTACTAACAGGCCCGAGGCTATCGACGAGGCCCTGGCCACGCTCGCAGAGAAGGGCATCACAGGCCGAACCTACTTCAACGCCGAAGAGGGCCTCCTCATCGTCTGGTTCGAGGGGCCAGAACCCGAGCCGGGAGGAGGTGAGACCCATGAGAAGGGAGGAGAACCGGGGCCTAAGGAACCTGGATCCAGGGGTGAAGCCCCGGATTCCAGGACGAATCAGATCTAGGGAGTGAGAGGAAGGACGATTATATCGAAGGAGAGGGGCATCCCCGTCGAAGATGATGTCTGCCCGGAGTGCGGCGGCGGGAACATCGTCTACGACGGAGGTACCGGGGAGGTGATCTGCGGCGCGTGCGGCCTAGTCCTACGCGAGTCCACGATCAGCCTCGGCCCGGAGTGGAGGGCCTTCACACCCGGCGAAGAGGAGACCCGTAACAGGGTCGGCGCCCCCCCTCAGCTTCGCCGTCCACGATAATGGCCTCGCCACCGTCATAGGCCACGTCGACAAGGACGCCTACGGCAGGAACACTCCCCTCAACACGAGGCTCCAGATGCTCAGGCTCAGGAAGTGGCAGGTAAGGTCCAGCGTCCACAGCTCCACGGACCGGAACCTCGCACAGGCGATGGCGGAGCTCGACAGGCTATCGGATAAGCTCCACATACCGCCGACGATAAAGGAGAAGGCAGCCATCATCTACCGTAAGGCCCTCAACCAGGGCCTAGTCCGGGGGCGGAGCATATCCACCATCGCCGCGGCCGCCCTGTACGCCGCGTGCAGGATGACCCAGACTCCGAGGACCCTACGGGAGATAACCAGGGTAAGCACAATAGACAAGAAGGACATCGCCCGCTGCTACAGGCTCATACTCAGGGAGCTGAGCATGCAGATGCCCATCCCCGACGCCCAGCTAGGGGTCCCTAAGATAGCCACCAAGGTCGGCGTGGGCGAGAAGACCCAGCAGAAGGCGGTCGAGATACTCAGGAGGGCGGGGAAGCTCAAGACCACGGCGGGCAAGGGCCCTATGGGGCTCGCCGCCGCGGCCCTCTACATCGCCTGCCAGATGATGAACGAGAAGAGAACCCAGAAGATGATCACAGACGCAGCCGGCGTCACCGAGGTCACCATCAGGAACCACTACAGGGGGCTCAAGGACATCCTTGAACCGGAGGTCCCATCTGGGCGCCCGAGGACCCGTCAAGACGGTGTCAGGACGTGGGAAAGGCGGGGCCTGGAGGTTGACCAAGTCATCGGGGCCGGGGCACAGGTGGAGGGGTGAGGTGGACACCTCGACGTCGCCCGCCTGCCCCGCCTGTGGCGGGGAGCTGATCCTCCGCCGCGTCGACGGCCTCCACGTCGTCGAGTACCGGGCCCGCTGCCCTGGCTGCCGGTGGGCCGGGTGGCTGAGGGAGATCCTGTGCGGGGGCTGCCATGGGCGTTGGCTCTTCGAGTGGACCGGCGGGGCTTGGCGCTGCACCCGGTGCGGCACGTCAGGAGAGACCGGTCGCCGCCCATAGCCCTCGATGGGTACGAGGCTTCAGAGCCCCTACCTCTACAGGCGCTTCCGTCACGTGGACGCGACGAGGAGGACCCCCGGCTCACGGCGGAGCCCCGTCGCCGACGATACCGACGGTATTTCTGCAATTTTATCTGGTGACCAGCCAGAGGTCCGGTCTCCTCCTAGAGCCCAAGCCAGAGTCAGATCAATCTTCAGCTTATCAGCTACATCGGAAACGGAGTCCCCACGGTCGAGGAGAGCGAATATACTCCTTCAGAACTCTCGTCGTTTAGGTCCAACTTGAATCCCATACTGTGTTCAGCGAGAAAAAGAGCTCTATTTCTAAACCCCAACCAGATTTAAGCTCACCATTTGTTGCGGAACTGACTCCAAAAGCAGGCGCATCAGTTGGAAAAATACAAATTACCTTTACTCCTACACAGGCTTTCGTAATTGGAGACGTTATTACAGCGGACATTAGAGTTCAACCAAACTTACTCCAAGGTAACGAAACCGCATCGGTAATGGTCAGATTTCCTGATTGTTGGACTATGGAGGAACAGTGGGCTTGGACCAATAGCTGGGACTATAATGCCTATCTTAATGTGAACACAAATAAAACAACGCCATATTCGACGAAGGTCTACATGGTGTTTACTCACGAAGGCGCCTATGGAGTAAACGTTACAGTATTGAGTGACTTAGCATTTTCTGAAAATGCCGTCAATTTTTCATTCCCTGATATTGTGCATATTAAATCCTTAGATTATCTACAAGAAAAGCAAAATGCACAATTTACTAATGCTTTGGGTTACCTGATTCTGGGTCTAACCAACATCACGATCATACCAATAATTACGCATATCACTAATTTAATGAACAAGACATTTTTCAACAAGCCAACAAGTACAAATGATCGTCAAGAGACTGAGCCAGAATAACATGCGCGCGCGCAAAATGAGGAATCACACGCATCTTTAGAACATTTTTGCATGGTTCTAGTTTATCTTAAAAACCACAAATAGCACCATTCTGTTAGAGACAATGGTCTCTTTGGTGTTAAAAGATGGGTAAAGTAGTTAGGGAATCGAACATGAGAGTAGTTTCCCTCTTCCTACCCCACGGATAAACTCTGTAAAATCTGTATAAGTCTGTGGGTTATCTGAAGGAGAGGGAATCCGGGGATCCTATAATCAATACGAAGATCGCATATGGCAGGAAGATCCGGAGGAAGATGAAGTAAATGGGATAAATGTAGTTACTCTTATATGAAGAGAGTAACTATACCAAATATTAAATTGGATTATAGAATAAATTTATTAACTATATGATGACTCATCATATGAGTGAATAAATATGGCTGATGTATCATTCAAGTTAGTTGATGTTGAAAAGAAACCCAGTAGAAGGTACAGAAAGGGAAGTAAGTACGATCCGATAATCGACCAGTTCTGCAATAGCAAGTCTAAACTAGTGAAAGTTGACATAAAAGAGAAGGACGCGAACTATATCCGCACTCAGTTGAAAAAGAGGATCGATGCAAGGGACATGGGTAACCAGATAGAGGTATCGGTAGTCAACAACATCGCCTATCTAGAGAAGAAGTAAAAGACGCGTAGTAAACACAATTTTTCCCTTTTTTGTGAACTCTTGGAATAAAGATATCCAAAGTCAATTTTTTGCATGTACCAATTATCAGTCGTAGAATTCACTCAGTTACTAACATGTGTATACAGGTGGCTCATCACACCATATTAGGCTAGCCTATTAAAAAATAATCAGGTTATTCATGCGCAGGTGTAATACAGTCATCTCCACCAGTAGAGACAACAGACGACCACATCTCAAAAAACAGGGCAACCACCTCCGCAGATGTTAGTGGGAATACAGTGGATGGTACTAGTAGTGTGGTTCTGTGCGTATATTCAACATTAACCCTGTATACAGGCTAAAAATATGAACCTGCATTTATTACAGTCATAAGGGCTAGAGGCGTATTACAGTCCTCCTGCGTACGCGACCAGCAGGCACACAGGGATAAACCTTACAAGTGTATTACGGCCGCTACTTAAACTGTGTCAGAAGGGGTGTAATACAGTTGACTAAATCAGCCATCGTCACCGCCAGAATCCCAGTTGAGTTGAAAGAGAAAATCAAATACCTGGACATCAATGTCACCGAGGTAATAAGAGAAGCACTCATGAACGCGGTTGAGAAAAAAGAAATAATTAATGGTCCCACTAAAATGGAGTATAGAAACATTGGAGGATTGAAGGAACCTTCACCTCCTTTTCCGGAGGAACTCAGAGGCCTGCCACCAACGGAAATAAGAGAATTGTACAGAAGAAATAAACTGTCTCCTGAAACTAGAAAATTCTGGGATAAATACGAGAAGGATCTAAAGGAACTCTTGGAGAAATCAGAACGCGATGAAGGTAAGCGTACGTGAATACATGTGCGAATGGAGCCGGTACTCTCCCGAAGTCTGCTTGACTAGTAGAAGCCCGTACAGGAGTTACTGCATTGTAATAGGGTGACCGTAACTACAGAAGCGGAAGTTAGTTCCATGGATGATGATGTTGAAGAAGGCGTACCTGCTGGTCAGAGCCCTACTATACAAGCAAACCACACTTTACAACGGGCATCAACGGGCGTCAATGGTAATCAACGGGCGTCTTCTAACGGTAATCAACAACGGGAGCCTTTGAAAAAACCTTCAGCAAAGCAACGGATGTCTTCGGCAAAGCAACAACGGGAACCTTCGGTTTATGTATTACAGGCTACTGTATTACAGCCGAAGGTTGTGCTCAAGAAGGAGCTACCGACGCCTCTGGTCAAAAGTAAGCCCAAAGCTCTGCTGATGGCCATTCAACGCGAGGGTGTAATACAGCAGTAGCGTACACCATAGACAGTTTCTGCGGAGCAAGGCGTGACAATGGATGACAGTGATGCTGATGATGTCATTACAATGCTGTTAATGATAATAATGATGAATTCATGGACGAGGAGGTAAAGGATATCGTAATCCCCATGCCGCGCCATGGTACAGTAGATGTCGACACTAAGTCATCAGCAGTCATCGACAGTCATCATCAGCTGTCACCGTCATCGACAGTCACCGACAGTCATGAGCAGTCATCAGCAACAGACACTGAGAGTGTAATACAGGTGAAGGCATCGCCCAAGAAGGAGCCACCTATACACGTCTCAAGGTTGAGTCCAAAGCCATACCCGAAAACATCTGACAGCCCATTAGTAGTGTAATACAGTAGTGCTCACGCAAATCGAGCCGGGCATAAATGTAAATTTAGCAGGTTCGCTACCTTTCGAAGGTGTCCCCCGCACCCCTGAGCAGGTCCCGAATCGGTAGATGCTGCGGACACAGCTCCTCACACTTACCACATCTTATACAGTTCTTAGGCGCATTCTCCGGCTTGATCGACTCCTTATACCTCTGCTTCACCGAATCATCCCTATCCCTCATGTAATACTCGTTAAAGAAGCCGAATATCTCGGGGATCGCGACGCCACTCGGACAAGGCTGACAGTAACCGCATCCCGTACACCCAACGTATCCTATCTCCCTGTACTTCGACGCAATCCTCTCAAGCAGACCATGATCCTCCGGCGTCAGACTCCCGATGCCACTGCGACCCGCGGACCTCACGTTCTCGACAACCTGCTCCAGGTTGCTCATCCCACTGAGGACAAGCGATACTTCTGGCTGATCCCAGACCCATTGTAACGCCCACTCAGCCGGCTTCCAACGATGATGGCCCTCCCTCCAGAGCTTCTTTATAGCTTCCGGAGGGTTGATTGCGAGGCGACCACCCGCGATGGGCTCCATTATCACGACCCCGATCCCCCTATCAGCAGCGTAATGCAGCCCCTCAACCCCAGCCTGGTAGTTCTTATCCATGTAGTTGTAGTGGATCTGGCAGAAAGTCCAGGGCCGGACATCCACAATCTCCTTGAAGAGGGGCAGCTCGTCGTGGAAACTGAATCCCAGGTTACCGATAACACCCTCATCCAACTTCCCCTCCGCCCACTTCACGACGCCGAGATCCCTGACCTTGGGCCAATTCGTTTTCCTCAGACCGTGGAGAAGGTAGAAATCGATCTTATCGGTCTGAAGCTTCTTCAGCTGCTCCCCAAGGAACCTGTCGAAGTCCTCCGCGGTATTCACCATCTGGCATGGGAGCTTCGTGGCGAGCTTCACCCTCTCCCTATAGCCATCCCTCAACGCCTTCCCCACAACTATCTCGCTGTTCCCGCGGTGGTACATATACGCCGAGTCAACATAGTTGACGCCATGATCGATGGCGTATCGAATCATCTCAATCGCCAGAGGCTCGTTGATCTTAGCCGGATCACCATCAAGGATTGGTAGCCTCATCGCCCCGAACCCCAACGCAGACGGCCTCCAATCGAGCTTTCCAAACTTCCTGTACTTCATAGAACGCACCGAAACGTTGAAGGCAACGTCACCAGAGTTTATAGGACTTCCCACCACCAGCACATTCCAGAACTATTAGAGAATAAAAATGAGGGAGAAAAGGACAGGTACGTACTCGAAATCGAGGCTTGCTCGAACGCACGCACATATACGCCAACTTTATGCCTGCTCTCCCAAAACAACGAAATGTATGCGAAGCAATGAAGTGGCCTGAATAGATAATTATCAGAAGCACGTCCTGTCATTTACGCCTAAAATGGTCCTCTGCCTCGAGCTCCTTTGAGAGCTTCTCCACAAGATCCTGCACCTTGGAAGTCAGCTTCTCAGGAATCTTGACGTTGATGTGAACGAGCTCGTCTCCTCTTCCCAGAGCACTGCTTGCTCCCTCCCCCCTCAGCCGAAGGGTGGTGCCACTCTGCGTCCCAGGAGGAACTCGAATCATCTTCTCACTCGTCAACGTCGGAACCTTAACCTCGATTCCTAAAATAGCCTGGGCAACATTGATAGTCGCCTCATATATGAGATCCACTCCCCTCCGGGTTAGGTATGGATGAGACTTGATCCTAATCGTCACATAGAAGTCTCCAGGTGGGCCGCCATACTGCCCATCATCACCTTGCCCTCTAAGAATTAAGTGGTCGCCACTATCGATCCCGGGTGGCACCTTAACTTGAAGCCTCACGCGCCTCTCCTCAAGCCCATTCCCCCCACAAGTCTTACATGGCCTCCCGGGAACCACCCCTCTACCATTGCACCGATCACATAAAACGACCACATGCCCTGAGCCTGATGCAGCTTCATACTCAACTCTCCCAGCGCCCTTACACTTTGGGCACGTCACCGAATGACTACCCGGTTCGACGCCTGACCCACCGCACCTGCTGCATCCCTTTAGCCTCGGCAGCGTGACCTCTAACTCGGTACCAGATACCGCTTGCTGTAAGGTGATCTCCACCTGGGCATCCAAGTCTCGACCACGTGTAGCCTCGGAACGTGCCCCCTGAGACGCGAAACCTCCACCAAAAATTCTTGTAAAGATATCCTCAACATTGAAGCCAAACTCTGAAAAAGTGTCTCGGAATGTCCCGCGGTTGAAGATGTCTTCTGGCTTATACTGCTCCTTAATCCCCTCGAAGCCTCGGGCATCATACTCCCGCCTCTTTTCGGGGTCGGATAGAATGGCATAAGCCTCTGACGCTTCCTTGAATTTCTCTTCCGCGTTAGGCATCTTGTTCCTATCGGGGTGATATTTGAAGGCGAGCTTACGGAATGCACGTTTTATCTCATCTTGGGACGCTTCAGGCCCAACCCCTAAGACATCGTAGAAGTCCAGTTTGCTCGCCAAGCTTACTCACCTAGAACTAACAAAACGAGCGAGCATAATAAACAAAAATGAGTTTCGATGGATTCTTCAATTTCTAAAAGTCGTGCATGCGAGTTTACAACCTGTAAAAATGGTGGATCATATCCAGTGGCGCAGCGACATCAATCCACACACCCCCCTCACGAACAAACCCCGTATCACCCTCACGCCACCTAACACCAGAGGGAAGGTAGACACATCGACTCCGAGCCCCCAACTCAAGCACAGGCGCCACCATAATCTCGGGCCCGAACATGTACTGATCCTCAGGTACATAACACGACTGCGCGCATGCATAGTTCATCATTTCATATCTTCTCAGGCTTTGCTACAACATCTAATACCCTAATATCGAAGAGCCGCTTACTGTTAGCGGACCTTATGACCAAAACGGTGTCCGCACCCGTCCCCGTGCCCGCTATGGCGAGTACACTCCTTCCACTCTCCAACAAGCCATTATCACAGGCCATCGCAACAATCTCAACACAGACCTTGGTCCCCTGACCCATCATTCGAAGGGTGTCAGCTATCAGAGTCTCGATCGAGGTCCCCGACTTAACCCGGATAGCATCATTAATGGAGTGGAATGGCATCGTGCTCTGGAGAACTTTCCCACCCAGCGCCTCAATCTCCCTCCTCGCCTCCTGGCTGAAGCTGTTCAGATTAGGCTCTTTGAATCCTACGCTGTGACCCACCACGACGAGGTTCGCCTTGGTACCATCGAAGATGCGGGCCGCAGCCAAACCCGTGTCCCCCCTCGTTGAGGCAACAACAATATCCCCCAGCTTCCTCTCCACGAAGGCATTCCTAGCTACCCTGAGTACTTCCTCCAAACTCAAGTTATCGCTGTTCATAACTCAGTCACTCGATTGAGTGACATTGGTCAATTTATATTGATTTACAATGATCTAGTCTGGCGTTCTGGGAACGTTTACAACCTATCTATCGACGCGGATCATCGGAATAGGAGGCTGAGGTCCCTTCCATTATACTCAAAACTTTCACCTTTATTCATTAAATCGTTCGCATAAGTCCTCAGTGACTCGAAGAGGCGGTCGAAACCGAACAGCTTCAGAGACTTCGACGCCTTATAAAGCCTAATCGGCCAATCCTGCCAGACCTGATCCTCATCAAAATTTGTTACATACAACCCATTCGCCAGGTTCCATCCCCAGGAGAGGGCGAGCAACTCTACTCCACGGAGATAGTTACGGATATAGGCCTCATCCTTCACGAGCTCAGCAATGTCGCCATCATAAACTGTCCAAGCGTAGCCGTATCTGCTTGGCTCATCGATTGGGAACATCCACCAATCGTAGTGGTTGGTGTGGAAGCTGCTCCAACGCCTATTGATCGTCCACTCCTCGAAGGATTCCAATTGTTTTCTCTGCCTGTTCTTTAGAACCTCATAACCAACAAAATGAGGATCCGTATTGTATCTCATCACACAATAGATCGTGCTACCCTTATTACATAATTAAAAACTCATCACATCGAAGTCACTTTTTTAGCTCCTTAATCTTAGCTAGAACCTCCTCTGCGTGCGCGCGCCCATCATTCTCATATGAAACGTTTAAAATCGATTCTATTAGAGGATTAATCGGAACCAATCTGAAGGAGTAACGGAATTATGGAATACACATTCCTAGGAAAAAGCGGCATCAAAGTCTCTAAAATCGGATTAGGCGTCTGGCAGGCAAGCGCTGAGTGGAAGGGCGATGACGAAGCCATAATCAAAGCGATACAACGATCCCATGAGCTAGGCGTCAACCTCATCGACACGGCTGAGGCCTATGGAAACGGGCACAGCGAGGAGGTCCTCGGCCGCGCCTTGAAGGAGATAGGACGCGAGGAGTTCGTGATAGCGTCAAAGGTCAAGGATGCGCACCTCAGGTACGATGAACTTCAGAGAGCGTGTCTAGCTAGCGCCGCAAGGCTAGGCGTCAAAGAGATCGATCTCTATCAGGTTCACTGGCCCGACCCATGGGAGCAGATCCCCATGAGAGACACTATGAGGGCACTCGAGAAGCTCTACATGGAGGGGAGGATCAGGGCGATCGGAGTCAGCAACTTCGCTATCAGGGACCTAGAAGAGGCACGCTCATACCTCTCAAGAACAGACATCGTCTCCAACCAGGTGAGATACAACATGCTTCAGAGGAACATCGAGGAGGAGGTACTTCCCTACTGTAAGAGGGAGGGAATCTCGATAATGGCATGGAGCCCACTCGCGCAGGGCGCATTGACTGGCAAATACAGAAGAGACATCGTCCCAAGCGGTGACCCTAGGGGCTCCAACAGACTCTTCTTGCCAAAGAACATCGAGCAGGTGGAGAAGCTCAACTCTTCTCTCTCGGAAATAGCCCAGAAACACCAAATAACGAATGGACAAGTAGCACTCAGTTGGCTTTCCTCGAACCCCATCGTTATACCAATACCCGGAGCGAAGAACGCGTCTCAGGCTGAGGAGAACGCATACTCAGCCGACATACAGCTAACCAGAGAGGAGCTAAATGAATTAGATAAGAGAGCTAGAGAAGTGAGGATCGACTACTTCCCCTAGTCCTCTAATAATTATCGCGTGTGAATAGTAGAATCAACGCGTTCATTATTATCAATTTGACCACGCCAGCGAAAGAGTTAGACTATGGAGCACATCTTCTCATTAAACTCTAGATTATCTTCGTGATATCCTTCAAACTCACCCTCGAGCTCCCCCTAACTCCACCAATAGAGTCACCAGTAGACGGAGCAGCGGGATACCCTAAAGCCAGCAAAGCAACGATATGCTGATCCCCAGGTAAGTCAAGAATCCCCGATACCCTACGACCATCAAACATCCCCACCCAACAGCTGCCGATACCAAGATCCGTCGCCGTCAAAACCATGTGTTCGAGAGCAATAGTAACATCCACATCAGCCCAGCCTCTGTCGCGTGCGCCCATCACCTTGAGCACCGCTCCAGTGGCTGCACCGACCACCCCCTGAGACCTCTCGCAGCCAACGATCACGATCGGAGCCTTCCGCAGAAACTGGTTAGCCATGAGTGGCTCAGACGCAGCTATCTTCTCCCTAGTCTCCCTACTCTTAACGATGTAGAAGAACCAGTCCTGGGCGTTAGTTGCCGAGGGAGCAAGCCGAGCGGATTCAAGTATGATGTCGAGCTTCTCCTGCTCGATCTCCTGATCAGAATAGTCCCTGATGCTACGACGCTGCTTGATGACATTCAGAACCTTGGAATCAACCATTTCTAATACCCTGTAATTGACTCATTTCGTGTTATTTGAACCCGTTCGCTTTCGCATGTATATGATGGTCAGGATCTTAATGTATCACTTAGAAAAGTGTGGCTAGACTGCGCGCTCGTCATGGAGACCATTAGACGCGCGTGACGACGAGTGATAACATACAAGCGATTCGCAACCCATGACTCAACGGGTCGTCATTGATAGGATCGCATAACCTCGTTGGAGAACCTGCTCATCGCAGTCGGGTCTTCCCTAGGGAAGGCGATGGCATAATATTCTGCTCCAATCTTCGCCGCCTCCTCCACACCGTTCGCGTACTCGGATGCACTATACGCTCTCGAGTCCATGATGCCCAGCATCAATGCAGGGACCTTCCGACTCGCCTCCTCCGCAGCCGTCCTCACCTCCGCGATAATCTCCATAGACTTCGCTTGTGCCCAAGGCGGCACAAAGTAGATGTCACCATAACGACCCGTCATCCTCAGCATCCTCTTGCCCTGACTCCCAAAGAGCAGCCTCGGGTGTGGCCTCTGAATGGGCTTGGGTGATAACACCGCGCCTTCGAGATCGTAAAACTTACCGTGGTGTGTGACACTATCCTCCGACCAAAGAGCAAGGATCACATTAAGCGCTTCCACGGTCTTTCCCACCCTCTCAGCGGGTTCGAGCCAGCTGCTGTAACCCTTGAACTCGACCTGACTCCACCCCGCTCCAACGCCGAGGACAACCCTCCCGCCAGATAAATTGTCCAGTGTCGCTAACATCTTAGCAAGCATACCTGGGTGCCTAAGTCCCAGAGGGGTCACGAGCGTCCCTAGGCAAATGTGTTCAGTCTTCCCAGCGAGGTAGCTTAGGGTTGTCCAAGTCTCCAGAGTGTTGTAGGGGTTCTTCATACTGTGCCCTATCTCGTCGCCCCACATGTAATGGTCAGGCATAAGAGCTCCGTCGAAGCCGAGGCGATCCGCTGCTACAATCGACTTTGTTATGTATTCTTGGTTCTCGGCGAGGTTACCGAGCCCTGTGAGGTAAAACTTCAATTCGATCAGTGGATAACAGGAGACGCCGCCTAATAATACTGATAGAAGTTTACAGCCTAATCCTGAAGAGTCTTGCGCTAGTTTCGCCGAGTATCATAGCCTTGTCCTCAGCCTCGACTCCTCTCATCCCCCTTATCATCGGGATCGCATCGTAGTCCCCCATATCCCATGGGAAGTCAGTGCCATAGAGGACGTTACCAGCCCCCATGGAGGAGATGAGGTACTTCAGGGCACCCTCCGAATGGGTTATTGTATCGTAATACATCCGTGAGGAGTATCTGCTTGGAGGTTTTGGTATATTCGCCTTCGACTCAAGGCGCACATCATAACCATGGTCAAAACGCCCGATCTGGTAAGGCCAGAAGCCCCCACCATGCCCCCAACAGAACGTCAGCATCCTAAACCTCTCAAGGACACCACCCAAAACCACACTCCCAATTGCGAGGGTCGTCTCCAACGGATTTCCAACTATATTACCGAGATAGTACCTCCCCATCCGATCAGCCCCAGCATTATTAATAGGGTGAACCACAATAGGCGTCTCTAGTCTCTCCGCCTCCGCGTAGAAAGGCATCAACTCAGGCGAGTCTAGATTTCTACCCGCCACATTCGACCCGATCTCGACGCTCTTGAATCCCAGGTCACGAACACAACGATCCAGCTCTCTCACCGCTGCCTCGGGGTCTTGGAGGGGCACCGTAGCGCATCCCACAAACCTGCTCGGGTAATCCTCCACCATATCAGCAATCGCATCGTTCTGTGCCACTGCGATCGCCTTGGCTGCCTCGAGAGGTACATCATAGCAGAAGTTTCCCGGTGTGACCGACACGACCTGAACATCAACTCCCGCCCCATCCATGGCCTTGAGCCGCCCATCCACATCGCTGAACCCCAACATCTGATCCATAGGGCCACTCGACCTCTCCCCCGTTACTATGAGGTACTTCCCCCCCTCAACCATGAGTTGAGGAGCGTACCGTCTATACTTCTTATCCAGCCCCGCTAGTGCCTCCCTAGTGAAGACGTGAGCATGCATATCCACAATCAATTAGACCAAGGAAAGTTGACATCGTCGAGGAATAAAACAGCTACCAGATGAACAAAAAAATAAAGGCCTGGAAGCAGGTCAATTTTCTCTAATAATTTATACGCAATCAAAACGTGTCTGTTAACCCTCGATCCTCTTAGCTAGAGTCCTCTCATATACGAGGTACGTCTCCCCTCCTCGTGAAACGAAGAGCGCTGGCGTCGTGGTGTCGACCCCAAAAGTCCTGAAAGACTTCGTCTCCCCCTCGATGTCCACTGGGATCATAGGCGTGGTGAACGTCCTCTCACCCCACCTCTGCTCCAGCTGCAAAATTCCTCCACTCCTCACCACTCTATACGAGGAAGTATCCTTGAAGGTCTTGTAAGCCCCCGTGAGTCCATCCAATATCCTCCCCCTTCTGAAGCTAGTGATCTCCAGCGGACTCCTCCCCATCAAGAGGGCCACAGCATATTCACCGATGTCCTCGAGGTAGTAGCCGCCGTTCGCCAGGATAGCGACACCGCAACCAAGATCAGGAACGAAGTTAATGTAGGCGCTTGAGCCAAATACGCTTCCGCTGTGCTGAACGAGGCGGTGCCCAAGGAAGCCATCCTTGATCCTAAGCCCGTAGCCATAGTACCTCCATTCCTCCCCCTCTATGGGCTCGTCAAGCATCCTGATCTTCGGCGACATCAGCTCCCCTATCGACTCCTCGCTCGCGAGCCTGTGCCCATCGAAGGCGCCGAGTCCTAGCAGCATTCTCAAATAATTCGCCATATCGAGGGCGTTACTCATGAGCCCCCCATCGCTTATCATCTGCCCATAAGGGTACCTCGTCGCAACCTTCCCCCCGTTCCTATTGGTCACATATGGGACAGCGAGGTCTTCATCGTCCTTGACGTCGTCTTCGGTGAAGCTACTCCTGTACATATGGAGGGGTAACAGAATCTTCTCTTTGACGTAGTCTGCGTAGCTCTGTCCAGAGGTCTCCTCTATCAGCGCCCCCAGAAGAATATATCCCTCGTTTAGGTACGCGTGCCTCTCTCCGGGCTTAGATATCGCCCACTCCTCCGCTCCCCTCATGAAGACCAGTAGGTCGCGAGAATTTGAGATAGGTAACCAGATGTCGGGTGTCTCAGTTATGGCGGCGAGTGTTGCCTCAGCGTAGCCTAGAGCAGATAGTCCACTAGTATGACTCAGTAGATGCCTGATGAGTATCTTCTCACCCATTGGCCTCTCCATGAAGGAAAGCCACTTCTCGATGGGGTCATCCAAACTCAGCTTCCCAGCCTCGCAGAGCTGCATCACCGCGAGGGCAGTGAAGCTCTTTGTCACACTCCCTATGCAGTAGATAGTCTCAGGCGTTGCGCTTGTACCCTTCTCGAAGTCCCGGAACCCAAAGCCCCTCTGGTAATTGACCACCCCGTCCTTAATCGTGGCTATACTAAGACCCACAATTCCAGACGTAGTCATCCTCTGGAAGATGAATTTCTCGAGCTCGTTTACCCAACCGCTTACATCAGGCATGGTGTGATCCCCACCGGCCCGAGTAGCGGGCCGCTAGATTATTGGGATTGATAGACGCCACGTAGATAAATCGTTCTGCGCGGTGGGAACGCTGTCACCACTTCTCCCAGGAGACCATGTCAGCCATCGGCTTCCGCTCCTTGACTGCTGGTGATTCGTCGGGGTAGCCGAGGGGTGTGAGAGCGACGACCCTGTGGCTATCCGGGATGCCGAGCTCCTTCTTGACTATCCCCTCATCAATTTGTCCACCGAGCCAGCAGGTGCCTAGACCCCTTTCAGCCGCGGCGAGGCAGAGATGCTCCATGCTTATTCCCATGTCGAGCATATAGTATGGCTTCCCATCCCTGTTCCCAGCCTTCGACGGGTCTCCACATCCTACGATGACGACGGGTGCATTCGCTGCCCAATCCGTCATAGTGATCTTTTTTCTAGTCGCTTCGTCGGTAACTACTATGTACCTCCAACACTGCCTGTTTCCCCACGATGGCGCGAGCCTCGCCGCCTCGAGCACGTACTCGATATCAGCCTTCGGTACTGGGGTTGGCTTGTACTTCCTGACACTTCTCCTCTTCCTAACAACATCCATGAACTCCAAGGATAGGACCGAATGAGATGAGAATCTAGAGGTTGAAATAAGCTTTGGGTCATTCATCTTAGTGACTCTAAGAAGACGCTGATAGCCTGTAGGAGCTTCCCCGTGTCCCAATTGTACAGGCCGAGGTTATGGTCGTACTCCGGTATATAGATGTGGTAGCTGTCCTTAATATTCGCCTTCGCATAGTCGACGGCCTCATCGGTGAAGATACCACCCTTCTTCGGGTTACCTTGAATGAGGAGGACTGGGCACTTGATGTCCCTGAGACGCTCATGCTCGTACCCATCTATGACCCTCCTAAATGCCTCATCATCCTCGGCACCCGCAGCCCAATCGGTGAGAACTGCCGGGTCGAGGCACCTGAGGTAGTTAGCCTTATTCATGATGGCGATGGAGTCGAGGCCCTCACCATATGTGCGCTTTCCCTGCCCAGGTACGCTGACAGGCATCTCCGAGACGAGCCTAACGAACTCACTGAATTGGCCCTGAAAGCCGGCGAGCCTCTTCCACCCCTCCCAATAGCTATGAAAGTCTCGCATCACCTCCCGCGTCCTATCTGTCTTAACACTCGAGTCCCCGAAGATGACCGCCTTGACGAGGTCGGGCCGACTCGCAGCGACCATTAGGGCTACCATCCCACCCATAGAGGAACCAAAGAGAACAACGGGTTCCTGGACACAACCATCTATGAATGCAATTGTGTCATAGATGTGATCACGGTACCTGTAAGGGGGAGTCCGACTCGAGCGCCCATGCCCCCGAAAGTCTAGGGCATAGGTATGCCACCTCATAATAAGCCACGGCATCACCGGCAGATAGTACTGCCATCTATCCGTTAGACCATGCGTTAGAACCATCGGGGGGTCCCACCTTTGGCCCCTCAGCGTAGTTGATGGTAGCATCCCCGACCCGAAACTTCTTCTCAGCTAACATAAATATCGGCTATAAGGAGATACTGATGGTTAGTAACTTTTTTGGACCTAGAGTGTGCCCTCGAGAACCTGGTAGCTGAAGACAGTGTTGGCGCAGCCATTCTTGATCAGGGGGACTGCCTGAGTCGGTAGCCCCACTCTCTTCGTCATCTCGTACGCTGGAATCAACTCCTGACCGCACGCGACACCAACGATGCCTTCGAAGCTGCTCTTCTTGATGATACCGGGTATGCAGGAGCCACCCGGAACCACAAAGACGGCGTACCCTTTCTCCTCCCCCAGTGTTGTGGCCTTACTCACGAGACAGTCACTGGAACAATGAGCACAGCTGTAAGACGGAACGGTCGCATCAAATTGGGCCTTGCAGCTCCCGTCCATGTGTTTCCTCGAGCAGTGTGGGAGGAAGAGCGCCCTCCTCTCAGTCTTAGCAAATGTATCTCTCTGCCTAGCGTTTAGTATCTGGACGTCGACGAGATCCTCGATTATCGTTAGGAGATTTTGGACATCGAGTCCCGTCGCCTCGCTCAGCTTAAAGGTCTTAGCCAGGGTCCTCGCCCTCATCCCCAGCCTCTTATGTAGCTGCCTCTGCTCCGCGACCCTGACCAGCTCCCTAAAGAAGGATCTTGGTATACCAGATAGGTCATAGTTGAAATCGTAGGGCATTATATGAGCGAAGTGAGATTGTAGCCTTTAAGACTAACCCTCAACGCGCTGTTTTAAACCGTGGTTGCGAGGTTTTCTACTTGATTACTATGGGTGAGCATCCGAAGACGGACTGGGAGAGGTTCGGCAGAGCGAAGAAAACCGAGGCGGAGTCGATCACGGAACTCAACAAGGGGAGGCGAAACCCCCAGAGCTTCGATGTAGCCAGCTACTATGGTCAAGTCCTCATTCACCGCGCCCACACCATCATGCTAGAGGAGCAGAAAATAATCACAGCTGAGGAGACTAGTAGGATCCTCGAGGGGATCAATGCCGTTGAGAAAGCGGCTACAATGGACGCCTCCCTCGTCGGTTACATGTCCACGGAGACCGCGCTCATCAAACTAGTGGGTGAGGTCGGTGGAAAGATGCACATCGGCAGGAGTCGAAACGATATGGGACATGCCCAGCGCCGCATCTATTATAGGGACCAGACGGAGAGACTCATAGGAGCAGTCATCGATTTCCAGAGACTACTCATCGGGAAAGCGGAGGATAATGTCGAGACACTCATGCCGGGCTACACACACATCAGACAAGCTCAACCCGTGACGCTCGCTCACTACATCCTCGCCCACGTAGAAGCAGCCGCACGCACTGTGGAGCGGCTTGAGGGTGTCTACAATCGAACGAACCTGAGCACCATGGGGGCTGCTGCCCTCGCTGGGACAAGCTGGGACGTCAACCGGGAGAAGATGAGGGAGTACCTAGGTTTCGATGGCCTTTGTGAGAACAGTACCGACGCAGTAGCCACCATCGACTACGTCATCGAGCTTGCTTCAGCCATCGCAATCCATCTGACGCAGATCGGGCGCCTCTCAGAGGATCTCCAGATCTGGAGCAGTGACGAGTACAACATGATCGACATCGACGAGGCATACGCAGGGACGAGCAGCATCATGCCACAAAAGAAGAATCCCCTTGAGTTTGAATACATTAAGAGTTACTCAGCTGAGTCGATTGGAAACCTAGTCTCTACGGTAGCCTCAGTCAAGGGTGTCACATACACGAATACCGTCGACAGGATACTACTCGAACCTGTGGCTCTAGACACGGCCGTGGGAAGTACGAAGGTGATGGCGGGAGCCGTTGCAACTCTCACCCCGAAGAGGGACGTGATGCTTAAGAACCTAAGAAAGGGCTTCACCACAGCAACCGACCTCGCTGACACCCTCGTGAGAAACCATGGCATCAGCTTCCGCCAAGCACACGATATCATCGTAGAAGTTGTAATAAAGGCATTAGAGGAGGAAAAGAATGCGGAAGAGATAGGCCCAGAAATGATAGCAAAAGCCTCCGAGAAGATTATTGGTAGGAGGATCGACGTCTCAATCGAGGAATTGACCTCGGCTCTCGATCTTAACCAAAACCTGCTGGGGAGAAGCACGACTGGTGGACCAGCCCCGGAATCGGTAAGAAAGATGATTGCAAATAGGAAGAAAAGTCTAACAGAGCAAGAGAAGCGTCACTCGGAAAGACTAGAAAGAATTAGGGAAGCACTGCAGAAATTGGATTCCGCCGAGGCTCGAATCAAGCTCCACAGCTGAGATCAGAGCATTGTTTTGATCTTCAATATGGCCTGGACCATGTCCTCTGGGCTTACACCGGGGATCTCAGGTTTCTCCTTCGCATAGAATTGTCCTATCTCCGAACGGAGTAACGCTTCGTCTAAATGAATGCCCCGTAGGACTTCCTCAAGGTGGAATATAGCCTCCTTAGGAATCGAGAAGAAATCACCGGTTATCCTTAAGTCGAGTATCTCTTCACCCTTCATCTCAGCTCTCACACGGATGAGTTTACCCGCTTTATAATCCGATTCAACGATCTTGACCTCGTGGGCTATCTTCACTGCCCTGCCGGGTTTGCGCGTAGAATAGGGGGCCTCCATGTAGAGCCATTCACGACTCTGGTTTCGCGGCTTGGTCTCAGTATCGTAGATCCGCCACTCCTCCGCAGTTGGCTCCGCATTGGTTAGCTGGACCCCTAGGAGATCTTGGAAGGTTTTGGTGTAGACTCGTTTGACCTCCTCCCCGTCTGGCGGGTTAGGCAACTCGCGCTTAAGGCTGCTCACCCACTCCCTCATACTTTTAGCCATTTTGTCACGGAACTTCTCGTCGGGGACCCTGAGTACGCGGGCCATCATGTCGTAGTTCATATCGAGGATGATATTGCCGACCAAGATGGAAGTCGACCCATTCATGCTGGCACCATTTCCACTGATCTTTTTACCTTTGACGACTACATCGTTCAGCGGTTTAAACTCTGCAGGAACACCGAGACGTCTGTAGGTCTCGACTGTGACCGCTAACAGCTTTTTAAACATCGCATCGACAGTGGGGGGATATGCCTCTGTATTTTTGGCTACTATTTGATAAAAAACCTGGTTACCGTCTAGATAGGTTGCACCCCCACCCTGGCTCCTTCGAATGATTGGGAGACCAATGCTACGGCAGTATTCGAGATCTATCTCTTTCTCAATGTCCTGATGATATCCGACGCAAGCGTACGGCGCTCCAGGCTGGAGCATGATGAGGGTATTAGGGCTTGATCCCTTCTCCACTGCCTCGGCGACGGATTCATAGAAGGTCTGAGCTATTAGGGGTTCGGGGTGGCCCATATCGATGAGGCGCCAGTTCTCTATAGTCTCATCCGCCTATTGCTTCGCCTTGGCCCGCTCTTCCTTGAGCCAAGCCTCTAGACCAGCGGTGTCTTTTCCACTGATCAGAGTCTTTAGCTCGTCCTGAAGCTTGGAGGGCTTAATTATAGCAACCCAACCCTTTCCGTAGGGGTCGCTGTTGATGAGGTTAGGGGTCTTAAGGACATCTTCGTTCAGCTGCACTAGTTCACCGCTTACGGGGACCTTGAGGCTGCCGACCCACTTACCGGACTCGATGCTGCCGAGTGTTTTCCCCATCTCGACAGGGGCGCCTGGTCGCTTCGTCTTGAGGCTAAGTAGCTTACCTGCCGCCTTTTGGGCCCAGTCGTTGTAACCAACACGCACCTTGTCACCCTCGACTTTGACCCACATATGCTCGCGGTGATAGTAGAGGTCTTCGGGAAAATTGAATCCTTCTAGCTTGACCATACTTAAAGGGAGGAGTGGTAGGGTTAATAATGTTTTAGAAGTATTCTTCACAACATTAAAAACTTTCAAAGGTTGTATCCGAGCTTCTTGATATACGGATAGGTTCCAAATAGCTCTATCAATCATCTATCGATTCGTCGTTAGAAGAGTGAGTATGGTTTTGATTGTTTTTTTGACCGCGCTCTGCACCTTTTCTGTGAGTTCGTCTCCGATGGTGGTTGTGTCTTGAGCTTCTATGGCGAGGAGAATGATCTCCTTGGGCATCTCTTCGCCGTAGAGCTGGTGTCCGAGGCGTAAAATAGTAATCAGATCAGTGCCGTGGCTGTACGTGATCTTGGGGGGATCCTCACCTTGTGTGATGTTAACACTAAAGATTGTGCCCGCCTCTGCACCTGTCTCGATAGCATCGACGATGATGACACGGTCATATCCTTTCATGGCTTCTAGTATCTCCACACTCCCCATAGCAGCGTCGACGGTGTCAACATCTGGGTGTAACTCGTTTAGCTCCTTGATTATGTGGATTCCAACCCCGTCATCGGTCCTCAGAAGGTTGCCAACTCCGATGACCAGGGTTCTCATGAATAGAAATCAAACCCGTCCGCCTCTAAAGGTCTTGTCTCACATTCATGCTTGCGCTAACTTCTATACCTTGTCGGATGCCTCGTAAAGATGAGCCTCTTTCACCGTCGACTTCTTCGCTTTGAGGTAGTCGGAGCCAAAAAAAATTAGTACCTATTGAGACTCTTTACGAGGCTTCCGTCTGCGCCGATGACCTCGACTGAGAGAGGCCCCTCACCAGGTAGGCTGTGAGTACTGCAGCCGAAGCAGGGATCGTATGCGCGGAACGCCATCTCCACTCTGTTAAGGAGGCCGTCGTTCACCTCGCCTCCCTTGATTAGTCCCTTGGCGGCATCGCGGACGCTACAGCAGATGTCAGCGTAGTTGTTCGTGGTTGCCACTATGAGGTTCGCCTTCTTCACCATCGCGTCATCGTCGAGCTTGTAGTGGTGGAAGAGTGTGCCGCGAGCGGCCTCGACGACCCCGATGCCTTCGCCGGGCTTCCCTATGGGGTTACGAAGGTCGGACTTTGTTATCGATGGGTCGGTACTGAGCTCGAGGGAGCGCTCAGCTGCGTATAGAAGTTCCACTAGGCGGGCCCAGTGGAATGCGAGGGTCGATTGGACTGGCTTACCGCCTAGAGTCTCGTACATCCTCTTGTACTCCGCATTCGCCAGCGGCGTTGCCATGCCCTCTGACGCGTTGAGCCTACCCAATGGACCGACGCGGTATATACCACTCTCCGGCCCCGCTGTGAGCCCCCTCCACCCCACCTTCTTAAGGTAAGTGAACTTGCTGTAGGTCCACGACTCGACACGCTCGGCGATATGGTCGAGATAGTCGGCAGCCTTGAATCGTTCGAGCTCCTCACCCTGCTGATCGGTTACTCTGATGTCACCATCATAGAAGTTGACGTGGTTATTTTCTTCAACTAGGCCCATGTTGTAGGCATCTAAGCGGTAGGGGTCGCTGAAGATCATGTCAACATACTGCTTATTCTTGAGCACTATGTCATTGAAGACGCTGAGTGTGAATTTCGCGAACTCCACACTGCTCCGCGCCATTTCCTCGATCTTGTTTCTCTCCTCTTCGGTGAGTCCCTTACTTATGCCGCCGGGGACTCCACAAGTTGGGTGAGTCGCCTTCCCACCGATGATCTCGGTTATCCTCTGTCCGTACGCACGGTGCTTTATCACATCCCTGCCGACGTCGAGACCTACCCGCTTGAGGACACCGAAGATATTCCTCTCCGAGGGGGGAGCATCTGGGCCAACGACGAAGTCTGGACCTCCCAGGAAGTAGAAGTGGAGAGTGTGGTCGTAGATGATGTAGCCAGTATACATCAGCTCCCTGAGCTTCTTCGCCGTCTCGGTTGGCTCGACGTTAAAGCAGGCGTCCAGTGCCTTAGTTGCAGCGTAATGGTGGGCTACGGGGCAGACTCCGCAGATACGGGGAGTGATTATTGGCATATCCTCCGCTCTGCGACCTTCACAGAACTTCTCAAAGCCGCGAAGCTCTGGAATCTGTAGGTAGGCGTTCTCCACATTGCCCTGGTCATTGAGGAAGATGCTGATCTTTCCATGGCCCTCTAGCCGCGTGATGGGGTCGATTGTTATGGTCTTCATTTTTTGATTCTCCTACCTATAATTGAAGCTGGTAACGCGTACTTGTAGAAGGTCCCGACGGGATCCTTCAGCTGCGCCACTACGGCGTCTACATCGTAGCCCTCGCCTTTCTCGTCGTCGATGCCGAGAACAGTAGAGAGGGCGCTGATCATGGCTGATCCCTGCTCTATGGCTCCTGGGCATGCTCCTCCGCAGCCTGTGCAGGGCATGTTCGCGCCGAGGCACTTCGCGTCGCATCCCCCACGTGTGGCTGGGCCCATGCAGACGAGTCCCTGCTCTAGCAGACACTTCTCTGGCTCGGGTGTGAAGTCGATGATCCTCTTGATGGAGGATATCTTCTTCTCCTCCTTCTTCCTGGGGCATTCATCGCAGACGGCGAGCTCAGGGGCGAGAATACTGCCCTTCTTGGGTAGTTGGCCCTTCGCGATGGCGTCGATTGCGTTGAAGATGAGTTTAGGTGGCGGCGGGCAACCGGGGAGATAGTAGTCGACGGATATGACATGGTCTAGGGGTTTGACGGTCTCCTGAAAGACAGGTATCTCGGAGCTACCCTCGGGGAGTGTGTGCTTGGTCTGCGGCTCCGTATTTGCGATGTTGTCCGTCGACTCCGTTGTGTGATATACCCTTTCGAAGATATCTTTCCTGTTGCTGAGGTTTGCGAGACCGGGGACTCCGCCTAGCTGGGCGCAAACGCCGAAAGCAACGATGTACTTCGACTTCTTGCGCAGCATCTTCGCTAGGTGTTCTTGCTCCGAGTTGCGTATGCCCCCGTTGAAGAAGCAGACATCCATGTAGCCGTCCGCCATGGCCTCGACGTCTTTATACTTCACATCCATGGCTACGGGCCAGAAGACGATGTCTGCGATCTGCATCACATCGAGTATCTTCTCGTCGATGTCCAGGACGGCGATCTCGCAGCCTCCGCAACTTGCTGCCCAGTAGAACCCGAACTTGAGCTTCTCCATTGTTATGTCTCCTGCTTCGCCAGAAGCACGCTGGCATCCACCTTGTTTGAGCTCAACCCAACCTCTTCAGCTGAGAGGCCCATTGCGAGGCCGAGTAGCTGGGTGATGTGGACGACTGGGAGGCCTGGATTGTTCTCAGTCATGAACTGGCATCTCTCATATGTTATGTAGCAGAATGGGCAGCAGGTCGTCATGGCGTCGGCGTACCTCTTGACGGTCTCGACCTTTCCCATACCGACATCCCACGTAACCTTCTCCCTGATGCCCATCACAGGGCCGGCGCAACACTCAGTCTTGCCCGGGTAGTCGATGCTCTCCGCACCAGTGACGTGGATCAGGTCATCGAGCACCTTTGGGTCGTTAGGGTCCTCGAAGAGCATCTCGTCGCTAGGCTTTAGGAGGTGGCAACCGTAGTGGGCACCCACTCTGAGGCCCTTGAATGGCTTCACGGATGCTGCCTTGACCTTGTCGAGGCCGACATCCTCCTTGAGCATCCTAACATAGTGTTTGACGTTGACGGTGCCCTTGAACTGTTTGCCGGTATCCTTGAGTATCTCATTGACCTCGGCTCGGAGCGTAGGGTCCTCCTTGAGCGTCTTGTTTGTCTTTGTGAGGTTCTCGGTGCAGCCATTGCATACAGTGACTATGTCAAGGCCCATCTCCTCCGCTATCGCGATGTTACGTGCTGCGAGGGCGAGGGCCGTCTTACGGTCCAGGGTCTCCATATAAGTTGTACCGCAGCAGCTTGAGCCGGGCATGTCGACGAGCTCGACACCCAGCTTCTCCGCTACCTTGCGTGCGGACTTCTCGTAGCCGGGTAACCTACTCAACACGGTGCATCCGACGAAGAAGGCGTACTCCATCTCTACTCGCCCCCGACGCGGCTGAGGATGCCGGTCTTCTTCATTATAGCTTTGATCTCCTCTGTGGCGGGAGTGGGTGCGGGTGGTAGCCCGTCCTCGCCTCGCATCTCGTTCTCAAACTCACCGATTTCGCTGATGTATCCGAGCCTAGGGATGCTTGTGACTATAGACTTGATTGTGGGATGCAGCTTACCCTCCCTTAGGGCTAGCTGCCTGAGGGCGGATACTATCTCGCTAACGTGCACCTTCTGGGGGCACCTCTCGTAGCAGGTGTAGCAACCAGCGCATAGCCAGACGAGGTCGCCGTCGAGGAGGCGGTTCTTCTGCCCATAGATGGCTAAGCGAGCGATGTTACGTGGGCGGAACTCAGGGACTCTTTTAGCTACCGGGCAGTCGCTGCTGCACGTGCCGCACTGATAGCACAGCATCAACTTGTCCGCGCCGTGGGTCGCCATCACCTCGTTCCTGAACTCTTTCCCCTCGGTGGTGATCCTTATCTCAGATTGTTCCATGTCAGTCAGCCTTCCTAAGGGACTTAACGACCGGGCTCGGACCAAGCTTCTTCAGGTCCTCTGTCATCTCCCTTATGGTCTTCGCGAATTTTTCTCCCTCGGCTGCGCTTATCCACTCGAGGCGAAGCCTCTCTGGGTCGATGCCAAGCTGCTCCATGAGCTTTTTGACCATGGCCACACGCCGCTGCGCCTTGAAGTTTCCCGAGATATAGTGGCAGTCGCTTGGGGTGTGACACCCTGCGACTAAGACGCCGTCGGCACCATCCTTGAAAGCTTCCAATATGTGTGCGGGGTGGACCCTGCCGCTGCACATGACTCGTATTATACGCAGGCTAGTCGGGTACTGGAACCTGCTGACTCCGGCGAGGTCTGCGCCAGCGTAGCTGCACCAGTTGCAGAGGAAGCCGACTAGCTTGGGCTCGTATTCGCTCATTGCTTCGCCTCCTCTAAGGCGGCCTTCACCTGGCTAAGTATCTCAAGATCTGTGAAGTGCCCGACCGTGATTGCCCCACTCGGGCAAGTGGCTGCGCAGACTCCGCAACCCTTGCAGACCTCGGCGATGACGTGGCTGTGTATCTTGTCGCCTTTCTTCACCATCTCTATCGCCTTGAACTCGCAGACGGCGGCGCACATCTGGCAGCCGCTGCAGGCATCCTCATCGACGCTGGCAATGGCGCCCTCGGCCTCGATCTCGTCGTGGCTTAGGATGGTCAGCGCCCTCGCAGCGGCGCCACTGGCCTGACTTATGCACTCATCGATGGTCTTTGGGCCGTGTGCTAAACCGCAGAGGTAGACGCCCTCCGTCGCGAAGTCAAGGGGGCGCAACTTCATATGTGCCTCTAGGAAGAAGCCGTCCTTGCTGATAGGTACCTTGAGCATCCCCGCGAGGCGCTTATTGTCAGCGGCGGGTAGTACACCCGCGCTGAGCACGAGGGCGTCGGGCTCGATGACCACGTTCTCCATTAGGACGAGATCGAGTACCTTCACCTTGAGGCCACCTTGAGCTAGGACCTCGGGCTTGTGCCCGTCGTCGTATCTGATGAATATGACACCTTTGTTTGCAGCGGCCCGGTAGTAGTCCTCCTTGAAGCCGTATGTCCTCATGTCCTTGTAGAGGATGTAGATGTCTGCTGCGGGGTTTGCCTCCTTGACCTTTAGGGCGTTGTTAACAGCGCCGGTGCAGCAAACACGGCTGCAGTTCGGGTGCTCCTCATTACGGCTGCCTACGCACTGGATCATAACTACTGTGTTGGGCTTGTAGCCTCCGTGGAGCCTTTCCTCTAACTGGAATTGAGTCATGACGTCGGGGTGCTTGCCATATTCGTACTCCTTTGGCGTGTATTCCACCCCGCCGGTGGCTACGATCACTACGCCGTGCTTGATCTGTGTCTCCTTCTCTGTACTGACAAGGGTAGTCTCGAAGTTGCCGACGTAGCCGTCTATCTCTACGACCTGCGTTCCCGTGTAGAGCCGGATATTAGGGTTTTTCCTTACTCGCGCCTCGAGCTTAGCCAGCTCCGCGGCAGGATCTTCCCCCGATGGGAGGAACTTAATCCTCTTCATGTTACCGCCTAGCTCAGCTTCCTTCTCAACGAGGTGGACCTCGTAGCCCTGGTCTGCGATTTCGAGGGCGACAGTCATACCGCTTACGCCACCGCCGACGATGAGTGCTCCTGGTGTGACGTGTATCTTATGCTTCTCAAGTGGTTGGAGGAGGCTCGCTTTGGCGACCGCCATCCTGATAAGGTCCTCAGCTTTTTTTGTTGCGGCTTCCTTCTCGTGCATGTGTACCCAGCTGCACTGATCGCGTATGTTCGCCATCTCGAAGAGATACTCGTTGAGGCCCGCCTCCCTTAGGGTGGCTCTAAAGAGTGGCTCATGTGTCCTTGGGGTGCATGAGGCGACGACAACGCGGTTGAGCTTGTACTCAATGATGGTGTTCTTGATCCTGTCCTGTGTGTCCTGGCTGCATGTGTAGAGGTTCTCCTCTGCATATGCTACGTGGGGGAGCTTCTTCGCATATGCCGCGACGCTCGGGACGTTGACTACGCCGCCAATGTTTATCCCGCACCAGCAGACGAAGACGCCGACGCGTGGCTCCTCGTTGGCGATGTCGCGCTCCGTTGGGAACATAATGGGATTAACCTGCGTCCCACGAACACTGGAGATCGCCTTAGCTGCTTTCGCGGCTGCGCCACTTGCCTGTGCGACGCTGTCGGGGATGTCCTTCGGGCTACTGAATGCCCCGCAGACGTAGACACCCTTCCTGCTCGTCTCCAGCGGGCTGAAGAGCTTGGTCTCTGCGAACCCATATTTGTTGAGTGTGAAGCCTATTGCCTTACTGAGCTGCTCCGCGCTCTTCGGCGGGTTGAGACCCACACCCAGGACCACCATGTCGTAGCGATTCTGCTTGACCTCGCCACCCTCTTCGTAAGTCAGGTTGAGGCTATCGGTATCCGGGTCCTGCTCGATGTGGCCAACGCGGCTCCTGATGAATTTGATTCCGTGCTCGTGCTCAGCGCGTGTATAGTAGTCGTCAAATTCCTTGCCGAAGGCGCGTATGTCCATGAAGAAGACGCTAGCCTCGAGGCCGGGATTATGCTCTTGTGCGATGACGGCCTCCTTTATAGCGTACATGCAGCAGACACCGCTGCAGTAAGGGTTGCCAACACGGGCGTCTCGGCTACCCACGCACTGGAGGAATGCGACCTTCTTGGGCATGTCGCCATCGCTCGGACGAAGGACGACTCCCCGGTAGGGCCCTGTGGCGCTGAGTATACGCTCGAACTCAATGCTGCTAACTACGTTCGGATATCTGCCGTAGCCTAGCTCGCTGAGCTTTGAGGGGTCAAATGCCTCGAAGCCGGGGGCGAGTATGACGGAGCCGACATTGAGTTTCAACTCCTCGTCGACGTCGTCGTATTTTATGGCATCGGCCTTGCAGACTTCGCTGCATATGCCGCAGCCGAGGCATTTGTCTTTGTCGATCGCATATGTAAGTGGGACGGCCTGGCTGAAGCGTATGTACACTGCTTTGCGGTCGTTGAGGTTAGCATTGTATGTGTCTATGGCGGATGTTGGGCACTTGGTGGCGCAGTCGCCACAACCCTTGCATTTGGCAGGGTCAACATGGCGCGCCTTCTTGAGAATGGTCGCGGTAAAGTTGCCTTCCTTGCCTTGGAGCGACTTGATCTCGCTGTAGGTTAGGAGCTGTATATTTGGATGGCGCCCTGCACTTACAAGCTTGGGGGCGAGTATGCACATTGCGCAGTCGTTCGTGGGGAATGTCTTATCTAGCTGCGTCATGACTCCACCGATGCTCGGCTCCCGCTCAACTATGTAGACCTTGAAGCCGGAGTCAGCGAGGTCCAAAGCAGCTTGAATACCCGCTATGCCTCCGCCGACGACCATTACACTGCCTGTTTTCTTCATAAATAATCGCCTCACTGCGCCGCGTAGAGGGGTGTTCCCTCCACGGTCTCCTTGACGTCGACCCAGCCTCTCTGCCTAAGAGCAACCATATACCCGAGTACGGTCCTAGGCTGCAAACTGAGCTGATTTGCTAAGTCCTTCACAGACCTCGACCTCTCCTGAAGTAGAATGTGTATACGGTGGACCTGGAACTCAGTCTCGACGGCGCTATCCATCGTCTTCGTGAACTCATCCTGAGTGATCTTCTCACCGTAGACGTTGCCTGTGGTCACGAGCTTCTCTTCCTTACCAACAAGGGCGCGGAGCCTGAAGGCATCCGCTGCTGCCTTCGCAGCTCGGAGGTTAAGGAGCTTCGCAGCGTCTGGTTTCGGTGCTTTTAGGGGTGTCGGGCCGATGTCGCGTACTTGTTCGGTGAACTCTTTGACGAGATTGGCGAAGCGCTGTCCTTCAGAGGCGCTGTTCCATTCGAGCCTTATGCGCTGGGGCTCGAGACCTGTCTTTGCTAATAGCTTCTGGAGAAGGGCGAATTTCCGCTTCGTGTGGAGGTTCCCGGTAATGTAGTGGCAGTCGCCTATGTGGCAGCCTGTCACCATGATCCCGTCAGCGCCTGCTTCGAGGAATTCGAGGACCATCCCAGGCTCGACACGCCCACTACACATGACTTTGATGATGCGCAGGTTAGTGGGGTACTGGATTCGACTGACGCCGGCTAGGTCTGCTCCAGCGTAGCTGCACCAATTGCATAAGAAGCCAACTATATTTGGCTCGAATGTGCTCATATCTAGTCCTCCTCTAGGGCGGCTAGGCCCTGTGCTTCTATCTGTGCGTCTGTAAAGTGGTGCATAGTTATCGCCTTCTCAGGACACGTTGCACCGCATACTCCGCAACCTTTGCAGACGGCGGCGATGGTCTCGGCGAGGCCCTTATCGTTTTTCTTCAATGCGTTGTATGGGCAGACATCTAGGCAAGTGCCGCAACCACTGCATCGCGTCTGGTCCACCTGGCTCATGATGGCCGCAGTGCGTACCCTCTTCTTAGCCATGGGTATTGAGGCCCTGCTCGCCACGCCCAGTGCCTGCGCGACACTCTCTCCAATGTCCTTCGGGCTGTGGGCAGTGCCGCAGATGAAGATACCATCAGTAGCGAAATCTATTGGGCGAAGCTTAACATGCGCCTCCATGAAGAAGCCATTTGAGTCGAGAGGGACCTTCAGCAACTGGCTAAGCTCTTTAGCGTCAGCCACAGGCACTAGTGGGGTACTAAGGACAAGCATATCGGGTCTAAGCTCCACGGCCTCGTTCACTGTCGGACTGTATAGACTCACCTTGAGCCCATCAGGCTCTGAGGTGACCAACGGCGGTCTCTCCGCCTGATATTTTAGGAACTTAACGCCTTTTCTCTTGGCCTCCTGCTCGAGGCGCGAGTAGTGGATGCCATAGGTTTGGAGGTCACGGTAGAGTATGTAGACATCGCTCTCCTTCTCAGTGATATTAATGGCGTTTTTCACGGCCTCATTACAACATATCCGGCTACAGTAGGGGTGCTCCTCATTGCGTGAGCCTGCGCACTGGATCATTACAACAATTTTAGCGTCAACTTCACCCTTGTGAAGAAGTTGCTCAAGCTCGCTCTGAGTGACAACGCGTGGGTCTTCACCATACAAGTATAGACCCTTTGGCTTTAGTATGTCTGCGCCAACGGCGACGATTATTGTACCAACCTTTAGAACCTCAACTCCTTGACGAGTCTCAACACCTATGTCAAAGTTCCCAAGGAAGCCGTAGACAGATTTTACAGTGCTCTTGGTCAGAACCCGGATCCTAGGGTGAGTGGATACCCTTGTAATTAATGGCATGAGAACCTCTGAGGCTTTCTGCTTGTGTGGGAAGAGGCTGTCGAATCCCCGCAGCTTACCTCCGAGGGTGGACTCCTTTTCCACGATAGTGACATTGAATCCTTGGTCTGCGATGCTGAGGGCTGCCCGCATGCCGGAGACCCCACCACCTATGACGAGGGTGCTCGGGGTAACATCGATTTCAGGTTCATCGCCTGACTCGAGGAGAGCAGCTTTTGCAACAGCCATCCTAATTAGGTCTTTTGCTTTCTCAGTCGCTTTCTCTGGCTCTTTCTGGTGAACCCAACTACACTGGTCCCGTATATTTGCCATTTCGAAAAGGTATTTGTTCACCCCTGACTCCTCGCAGGTGGCCTGGAATAGGGGCTCGTGTGTTCGAGGAGTGCATGAGGCGACGACAATACGTTCTAGACCGTACTTCTTGATCGCTTCCTTTATTTTGTTTAGGCCATCGCTGCTGCATGTATACATGTTTTCCTCTGCATAGGTGACGCCAGGGAGTGTCTTTGCGTACTCAACGACTGCGGGGACATCCACATAAGCGGCGATATTTATACCGCAGCGACAGACAAAGACCCCGATTCTGGGAGCTGAAGTCATTGTCCTACCTCCGAAAGTACGATGTTCTCAGAAGCCTTCGCCGCGGTTGCGCTCGCCTCGGCTACTGATTCGGGAATGTCTCTTGGACCGTGGCAACTACCGCAGACGTAAACACCTGGTTTGCCTGTTTCGACTGGCGAGGAGACGGGGTCTCCCACCTCGAAAAAGCCATATTCATCCAGCTCGACACCGAGGACCTGAGCGAGCTCCTTGTTTTCTCTGTGTGGGACAGCGGCTGTGCAGAGGATTACCATGTCGACCTCGATACGCTCGACCTTGCCGATCTCCGTGTTCTCATAAAGGATTGTTAGGTTCTTTGTAACTGGATCCTCCCTTATTTCACCTGGACGGCCTCTGATATACTGGACACCCCAGTGGCTTTGGGCGCGATCGACGAAGCCCTGGAATCCCTTTCCGAAGGTCTTTAGATCCATGTAAAATATTGTGACGTGACTACTTGGCTCATGCTCCTTGATGAGGACAGCCTCCTTAGTGGCATACATGCAACAGAAAGCACTGCAATAGGAGTAACCGACGGTCTGGGTTCGGCTCCCGACGCATTGGATGAAGGCTGTGTTGTGGCTCACTTTCCCATCACTGGGTCTGCTTAGGACACCACCGGTGGGCCCTGAAGCGCACACGAGGCGCTCGAATTCCAAAGCAGTCAGAACGTTCTTGTAGCGCCCGTAGCCATATTCGCCAATGTCTTTTGGATTGTACTGCTCGAAGCCAGTCGCAGTGATTACGCTAGAGACGTTTAGTTCGATTAAGTTCTCCTTTTGCTCATAGTCCACCGCTTTGGAGGGACAGACCTTCTCACATGTTCTGCATAATCCCTTTGTGAACCAGAGGCAGGCGTCGCGATCGATTGTGGCTATGAGGGGGACGGCTTGAGGAAAGGCAAGGTAGATCGCCTTACGCTGTCCAAGGCCAGCCTGGAAGCTGCTGGGACGTTTGACGGGGCACTTTTCACTACAAAGGCCACATCCCGTGCACTTCTTCGCGTCTACGCTTCGTGGGTGTTCGAGGATTTTAACTCTAAAGTCGCCAACTGCGCCTTCGAGGTTAACGACCTCGCTTTCAGAGTGGATGGTGATATTGGGGTGCCTGTAGCACTCTATCATCTTCGGGGCTAGTATGCAGATACTACAGTCCATAGTGGGGAAGGTTTTATCAAGCTGCGCCATGACGCCACCAATACTCGGGGTCTTCTCAATTAGATGGACCTTTGTGCCCCTATCTGCGAGGTCTAGGCTTGCTTGTATACCAGCGATTCCGCCACCTATGACGAGTACTGGCTTCAACCTATGCTCCTCCTATCCTTATGAGCAACTCGTCGACCGGGCTCTGATTTAGATCGATTCCCAACTCCTCCTGTTTAAGGCCAATGGCGAGGCCGAGTAACTGAGTATAGTAGAAGACGGGCATATCTATCTCCTTGCCCCCCATCGCCTGGATGGCTCGCTGCTTGTTGTCGTAGACTTTGAAACAGAATGGGCAGGTCGTTACAAGGCCGTCGAAGCCGCGGCGTTTGACTGCTTTGAGTTTCTCCCCAGCTATATCGAGGACGACCTTCCCGGCTGATACTGCTAGAGAGCTGCCGCAGCAGTCGTTTTTCTCAGGGTAGTCACCGGCCTCAGCCCCGAGCCAGGTTATGAGTTCATCAAGCTTCTTCGGGTTCTCAGGGTTGTCAGGTCTACCGACTCTGCTTGGCCTTATAGAGTGGCAGCCCGGCTGCGCTGCGAACCTGAATCCCTTCAAGGGATTCGTTAAAGCGGCCGTGATCTTATCTTTCCCAACTTCATCGTGTAAGAGCTCAAAGATATGAACGAGTTTAACCTTACCATCATATCTAAGTCCCTCTCCGGCAAGTTTCTCATTAACCTTCACCTTCAATTCTGGGGAGTTCCCCAGCTTGTGTATAGTCTCCGTGAAAGAGAGATGGCAACCGTTGCATAAGGTTAGTAGTGGGAGGCCCATCTCCTCGGCTATAGCAATATTCCTAGCAGATGAGTACAACCAGGCTAATTCATTGACACTACTAAATGGTGGGAACCCACAACAACTTACCCCGACCATGCCCACGAGTTCTACGTCCAGCCTAGGCATAGTCGCCCTCACAGAGGCCTCGTATCCGTACTGTTCGGTCTGGACAGTACACCCCAAATAGAGAGCGTACTTCAAAGTTCATCTTCCTCAAGAATGCCTCGGAGAGTCTTGGTGTACATAGTCATGTCCCTTGGCTTCTCCGCAGGTGGAAGTCCCATAGACTTCCTATCCTTCCTCTCCTTGTTACGAGTTCGAACAAGCTGAGGTTGCTGAACGACGCCAGTTTCAACCACGGCTTTCACTGACTCGTCGTATCCCTCAGGGTGAGGTAACTCCAGATTGATAGCTATACGGCGCAGAGCTAGTATAACGTCGTAAGGGGAGATCTCCTCAGGGCAACGCTCCTTACATTTGAGACAGCTAGTGCAGGTCCATAAAACCTGGCTCTTCATCAGCTCAGCCTCTTTACCCAAGGCGACCTTCGCAATGATCTGGCGAGGATTGAAGCCCTCGATGCGTACTGTGACCGGGCACGATGACGGGCATTTACCACACTGATCACAGGTCTCCGCGTTCACCTTATCCATCATCTTGGGTTTTCTTTGAGTCAACAAACACGCCTCTAGCTGCTTCTCAAGGGGAGCTATTCCACTACCCTTTCTAACGCCAGTATATACCCTTTATTGATATCTAATGGTCCCGTAACCTCAGAGAAAACTCATTAATAGTTGAGTAAACGGCATCCATCCACACTTGAAGTAAATATTTAATATACTGTAATTACTGGATTGAGATAGACCGGTTTCTGGATCGGATAACATGGTTAATACAAAGGATCTGCTCGCTCGTCTTTTAGACGAAAAGAAGCTGAGCTACTGCCAAGACTGCGGTAGCTGCACGGGGAGTTGCCCCATGGCGAAGGCGCTGCCTGGGATGTATAACCCAAGGAGGCTCCTTCAGAGGGTCTCCCAAAACCTACCTGAGCTTCTGAAGAGCGAGGAACTGTGGCTGTGTGCATGGTGTTACCGGTGTACTGAGAGGTGCCCACAGGGGATCCAGCCCACCGAGATATTCCTCCTGACGAGGAACCTTGCGTCAAAAGAGGGCAGAATACCCGAGAATCCTAAGGCGATCATGCGTGAGATAATGAGGTCAGGGCGGTCGGTTTCGGTTCCGAACGACTTCGACGAGTGGAGGGGTGAATATGGGTTACCTCCCATAGGGGCTACGATCTCTCCGAAGGCGATAGAAGAGCAGAGGAAGATATTTGGCGAAGATCTTCTCAGGAGATTGGACGCTTGACAGAGTACCTACTATTTCCTGGATGCGTCGCATCGGTTAGGGAACTCGGCTACGAAATGGCAATGAGGGCGGTCTTCAAGAGGCTCGACGTGAATCTTCGTCAGAGGGATGACTTCAACTGCTGCATGCCTGCTTGCCTCGTCCACAGCGTGGATTACGAGAGGGGGTTGGCACTCACCAGTAGGAACCTCGCCATAGCAGAGCAGGAAGACCTTCCCCTAATGACCCTCTGCTCCAGCTGCTTCGGAAACCTCTCGAGGGCAAAGTACCTTCTAGATCACAACCCCGAGATAAAGGAGGATGTGAATAAATTACTGGGGGAAGTGGGGAGAGAGTATAAGGGAAAAGTAAGGATAGAGCACGTTGTTACGTCCCTCTACAAGGACTATAGCCCCGATGGGCTGAGGGAACTTAGTGTAAAGCCCCTAACCGGTCTGAGAGCCGCTCCCTTCTACGGTTGTCACCTCTTCCTCCCTCAGAGGTATTCAGGCTTCGACGACGCGGAGTTCCCTCAGAAACTCGACAGACTTATCGAGTCGACTGGGGCGACAAGCATAGATTACCATGAGAAGACAGCGTGCTGCATCGGGTGTGGCTCCTTCTTCGGGAAGGTGTCGGAGGAAGCAGGGCTCAAGCTTGCTGAGACCATCCTCGACGACGTGAAAGAGTCTGGGGCGGACGCGATCGTGGCGACGTGTCCCTTTTGCATGATGCAGCTTGAAGTCGGGCAGATCAAGCTCAAGGAATCGAAGGGAAAGGAATATGGTATACCAGTTATACACTTTGTCGATGTCCTCGGTCTCTCCATGGGTGTGAAGCCCGAGGAATTAGGTCTGGACTTAAGGAGAGTGGATGTTACCCCGCTTCTCAAGAGGCTGAACAGAATCTAGACAGCCCATTATTTTCGTGAATGCCGCTATTTTGAAAAAATGAGGATCACTTAGGCTCAGGGGGCGGAGAAGGAATAAAGCCCTGCGCCATCAGTAGTTTCACGATCTTCTGCGTCCTTTCGATTATGGCGGCTGCACCGTCGTAAATCTCTGCCCTACTAGCTTTCTTGCGTGCAAGGCCCTGCTCTATGCACTTCAACGCTACCTCGGTAGCCTGAAGGGGATAGATCTCCCACTCATCCATGCTGGGAATTATATATTTCTCAGTAAGTCCCTTATCCTCGGCGAACTTGGCGAGGGCCGTAGCTGAGGCTATGCACATCTCGTCGGTTATCGTCTTGGCTCGGACATCGAGTGCTCCGCGGAATATAGCGGGGAAGACGAGGCTGTTGTTTACCTGGTTAGGGAAGTCGCTGCGCCCTGTTGCAACGACCTTTGCACCACCCTCCGAAGCCTCCCATGGCCAGATCTCCGGAATGGGGTTAGCGCAGGCGAATACTATGGCGTTCGATGCCATTCCCTTTATGTCCTCCTTCTTAATGACGTCTGGGCCAGACTTACTAGCAGCGATAAGGATGTCGGCTCCTTCGAGGGCCTCCTTAATACCACCCTCCAAGCCGTCTGGGTTGGTCTCCTTAGCAATTTCCCATTTGTAGCTGCCCTCAAGGTCCTTCCTAGTCCGGCTGAGGATACCAGTGGAGTCAGCCATGAGGATGTTCTTCGGGTTTGCCCCCGCTGACTTGAGGACATAGTAGGTACGAGTATTAGCCGCTCCGACGCCGACTATACTTATCTTCGCGGTGTTGAGTTTCTTACCCACCATCTTTAATGCGTTATAGGTAGCGGCAAGTATCACCGCTGCGGTACCCTGCTGGTCATCGTGCCAGACGGGGATGGGCATCTCCTTCCTGAGTCTCTCTAGGATGTAGAAGCATTTGGGGCTCGAGAAATCCTCAAGGTTAATCCCGCCGAAGGTTGGCTCTATCCACTTAACAGCCTGAATTATCTCCTCCGGGTCCTTTGTGCTAAGGCATATGGGAAAGGCATCGACTCCGCCCAGATACTTGAAGATAAGAGCCTTGCCCTCCATCACGGGCATTCCGGCCTGGGCGCCGATATCGCCGAGTCCGAGTACTCTTGTGCCGTCGCTGACGACGGCGACATAGTTCCACTTGCTCGTCCCCTCGAAGGCAAGCTCCTTGTCCTTCTCTATGTCCTTGCAAACCTGGGCTACACCAGGGGTGTACCAGATGCTGAAGTCCTGTAGGGTCCTAATAGCGCATTTGGGCATGACCTCGACCTTTCCGTGGTAGAAGGCATGGTAGGGTGGAGCGATCTTACTCCACTTCTGGGCTTCCTTGAGAAGCTCTTCCTTTGTGACTGGCATAGGTAAATAGGGATACATTGTAAGGATAACACTTACGCGAGTAGATTGAGGTGTAGTCACAAACAATTCTGGTCATTCATTGGGTCCACATTGCGGTTGATAGCTGAATTATCTCTGTAATAATATGGGAGAATCAACATTAGAGGATCTTCTGTAGATGACTACTTTTTTTATCAGCTCTCATTAACCTGAAGTTTAGTCGATTTTTTATTTAAGCTCATAAACGTGGATCTCATGAAGACTCTTATCACATACTTCTCCCGAACAGGGACGACGAAAAAGCTCGCTGATGAGCTTAGTACTCTGCTTTCCGCTGATATAGAGGCTATTACTGAAGCAAAGAGTCGTGCAGGACCTATGGGGTGGCTGACCTCGGGGAGGGAGGCGATGAGCGGAGCAACTCCCGTAATAGAAGCGCTAAAAATGGACCCATCCTACTACGATGTCGTTGTCATTGGTACGCCTATTTGGGCTTGGAACATGGCGAGCCCCATACGAAGCTACCTGATTCAGGCAAAGAGTAAGATCCGCAATGTAGCATACTTCTGTACTTACCAGAGTTCACCAGGATCAACCTTCGAGAATATGGCCAAAATCACGGGCGCACCCATTGTAACATTAGAGATAAAGGAGACGGAAGTCGAGATAGGGGATTATAAAGAGAAACTAAAGACTTTTGCAGACGCGATAAAGGCTACTCAATAGATTCTGGAAAGTTTAATCTCCCACTGTGGCGAGTCTGCACCATGAAGCTCGATGGAAAGGTAGCAGTTATCACGGGTGCTTCCCGTGGGATAGGTAAAGCAATCGCAGAGACATTCGCCCGAGAGGGGGCGGACATCGTCGTGAACTATGTAAAGTCCGTAAATGACGCGAAAGAAGTTGTTAAAAATATAAAGGCAATGGGGAGGAGAGCTATCGCCGTCAAAGCCGACGTATCTAAGAGGACAGAGGCTCAGAGAATGTTTAACAAGGTCCTGGCCGAGTTCGGGAGGGTGGATATTCTGGTAAATAACGCAGGAATAGGCACTGGCGGGACAACACTTGATACCTCCGAAGAAGATTGGGATAGAGTCATCGCTGTAAATTTCAAGGGCCCATTTAACTGCACCCAGATAGCATCGAAGATGATGGTGGAGCAGAAGTCGGGCAAAATAATTAATATCTCTAGCATCTCAGGGCTCGGAGGTGCCCCAGTTGGGGAACTCGCCTATTGTTGCGCCAAAGCCGCCCTAATAGCGATGACGACGGTCGCTGCACAGGATCTCGGCCCCCACGGTATCAACGTGAACAGTGTGGCGCCTGGATGGACGCGCACAGATATGACAAGTCGTTCGACTAGAGAGAAAACAGAGGAGCTGCAGAAGCTAAAGGCGGGAATGGCAGCAATGAGGCGTATTGGGGAACCTCAGGACATCGCAAATGCGGTTCTTTTCCTTGCCTCTGATGAGTCTAGCTTCGTCACAGGGCAGGTTCTAGTTGTTGACGGTGGGCGAAAGGACTTCTTAAGCCACGCCTAAGTCGTTCGTACGCGCGACGATCATTTCAAAAGCAATGAAACAACGAGCTAATTGACTTCTAATTCCACATCCTAAGAAACATCTCCACGTGTATAATTTTGAATTATAGAGTTTAGAACTCTTGAATGAGGGGTTATTGGAGCTCCTCGCGGAGCTTTTTCCTAGCATCTTCTCCTATCGGGCCCTCCCCAGCAATGATGTCGTTGAAGGTCTTGAAGACCCTCTCTAGCTTCCTCCAGTCGGGAACATAGACCCTGCTGAACCACATCCTACTACTATCCACGCCATGATCCTCAAGTGCCCACCTGTACTCATCGGCTCTCTCCTCCGCCAGCACATGAGCATGACCATATGGACCTTCATGAGATGGTGCCTCGAGAAGCATCACCCCATCCGCCCCGTAGGCGAAGGCTTGGAGTAGGTGCTCCAGCTTCAGCCTCGCAAGTGAGGGCATCGGGATGATCCTGATGCTGCTTGGGTAGGGTAGCCTCGCCAGCCCGGCGAGGTCGACCGCTGTGTACGCTACCTCCTTCTCGACGAATGTGAGTATCTTAAGCTCAGCTTTCGATCCCTCGAGGGCCCCTCTTATCTGAGCCTTGATCTGAGTCTCACTCAAGCCTTGCTGATCCAAGGCATTCCTAGGACAAGATGGCACACAGGCACCACAGCCCGTGCACATTATCTCGTTCACCAACGCTTTCCCATCTGAGAGGGTAATCGCAGACTCGGGGCAAGAACCCACACACTTAGCACAACCATCGCACAGCTCCGGGTGTGCAAGGAACACCTTGTTAGGTTCGATGACCCTGTCCACATGGAGGAAGTTAACCACCTTCATCGCCGCCCCCTCCGCCTCCGCCGTTGTTGACTGGATATCCTTTGGACCAACAACCGTGCCTGCCGCGAAGATTCCGTCTCTCTTCGTGGACACCGGGTCGAGCTTCGGATGCCTCTCCAATACAAACTGATCCTCATCAACAGGCACACGCAGCATCTCAGCGAGCTTCAGGGTCTCAGGGGTCGTTACCATCGGTGGAGCCAGGACAACAAGGTCGCTCGAATACTCAAGCATCTTATTAAGCATCATGTCCTCGCTGCGCACGAGCACCTGCTCCCCGTCTGGGACAATCTCAGCCACCTTCCCCTTCACAAACATCGCGCCCTTCTCCTGTGTAGTCCTGTAGAACTCCTCGTAGCGACGACCTGGTGACCTGATATCTATATAGTGAATCCAAACGTCGACGCCACGGTCTCTCAGGAGCTGGGCCTGCTTCATACTGTAAAGGCAGCAGACTCTACTACAGTAACTGCGTCCTACCTCAGTGTCTCTACTTCCGGCGCAGAGGACGAAAGTCACGGTCTTAACCTGCCTACCGGTCTTCGGGACGATGAGTTGGCTCCCCGTCGGCCCGTTGACGTCAAGTATCCTCTCCATCTCGAGGCTAGTCACAACGTTTGGGTAACGTCCGTAGCCATACTGTATGAGCCCAGAGAGATCGTAGAGCTCGAATCCAGTTGCCATCACAATGGCACCCACCTTCAGCTCCTTAGAGGAACCGGTATCGTCAAGATCAATACATTGCCGTGGGCAAACCTTCGCGCAGGCCCCGCAGTGGATACAGTGCTCGAAGTCGATGGTATAGACGCTGGGAACACTCTGTGGGAAGGGTATATATGCCGCCTTCCTGACGCCAAGGTCTTGGTCGTGTTCAGCGGGCACCTTCGTCGGGCAGACCCTACTACAGGCACCGCACCCGATGCACTTTGATACATCTACGCCCCGTGGGTTGAGTCTTATCTTAGCCTTGAAATCACCGGGGATACCAGAGACCTCCTCAACTTCAGCATATGTGATTAAGTCAATGTTCCTGCTCTGGCTTACTGACGCCATCTTCGGTGTAAGTATGCATTGGCTACAATCGAGCGTCGGGAAGACCTTCGGGTATTGGATCATGTGGCCACCGATACTGGGACGTTTCTCAACGAGATGCACATTCATGCCGAACTCGCTGAGGCGAAGGCTTGTAGTGATACCTGCGACGCCTCCTCCGATTACGAGGGCCTCGGGGATAACCTTCATCCTCTTCGACTCCAGTGCCACAGACTCCTTTGCCCGCGCCACCGCACCCCTAATAAGGTCTAAAGTCTTCAGAGTCGCACCCTCGTGGTCTTCTTTATGGACCCAGCTGCACTGCTCACGGACATTTACCATCTCCAAGAAGGCGGGGTTGACTCCCTTCTCCGCGAGGTTACTCAGAAATGTCTCCCTATGCATCTTAGGTGTACAGCAGGCGAGGACTACTCTGTCCAGGTGCTGCTTCTCGACAGCCTCCTTGATTGCGTCAACGCTCGGTTTACTGCAGAGGTATCTCTCCTTCTTCACGAAGGCAGCTTCGGACTTGAGCTCCTCGACGACGCGATCAGTCTCGACTACGTCGCCTATATTCCCACCACACTCGCAGAGCCAGACGCCGATTCTAGGTGTTTCAGTCATTCAGATCCCTACAGTATGTTCAATTTATGTTCGAGCGTCTTCTTTCCCCTGTACTCGGGGAGAAGGATCGGGGATTTCCGATCCGTTTTGACACCAGCCTTCGCGAGCCACCTTTCATAGCGGTCTAAGTGAGCGAGGGTGAGCTTGCCCACGGAAGCATTCTTAGCGTGCTCCGCAGCTGCCTTACCCGCTCTACGTCCGAAGACATAGAGGTCTAGTTGACTGTTTCCCATGAGCCTGTTTTTACCGTGTACACCACCGCAGACCTCACCAGCGCAGAATAGTCCGGGGACACTGGTCTCGGTGTTGGGATTAATCTCAACTCCACCATTCTGGTAGTGAAGAGTGGGGAAGACAAGTATAGGCTCCTTTCTGATATCTATGCCGAATTTTTTGAAGTTACGGAACATAGCGGCGAACTCGCGCTCGATTGTGCCTGGACCCGTTACTATCTCGATCATCGGTGTGTCGAGCCAGACAGCACGCATCCCTGTCGGAGTAATTATCCCGTTATCCCTCTCGTAGCACTCCCTGATGTAGCTTGAGGATTCGATATCACGTGGTTCCAAGTGGTAGACGAATAGTTCGCCATTCTTATTGACGGGGAGAGCGCCTCTACCACGGAGTTTCTCCGTGGCCAGCTGACCAACAATCTGCTCCGGGTAAGCAGCGCCTGTTGGGTGGTACTGTGTTGAGTCAAGATCCCTCAAAATTGCGCCTGTGCGGTAAGCCATGACGATACCGTCGCCCGTTGCACCGTAATGATTCGTCGTCGCGAAACCCTGGATGTGCAACCTGCCAAAGCCACCAGTTGCTAGAATCGTCGACTTAGCCCTCGCGACACGGTACTCCTCGGTCTCCATATCGAACAAGACAGCCCCTGCGACTTGGTTCTTACTATCCATTATGAAGTCGACTGCACTCGTAAATTCGATGTTGCTTATTCCACGGTTAATGAATTCGTCCACGAGTACACGGGTAATCTCCAAGCCAGTGTAGTCCTTGCAGCTATGCATTCGCCTCCTGCTGGTGCCGCCCCCTGCAATCTCGAGCAAAGAACCATCGGGATTCTTATCGTACATCACGCCTAGTTCTTCGTGCCATTTGATCACATCGGGGGCATCCTTAACGAGGGCCTCAACTAAGTCCGGCTTATTCGCATAGTGACCGCCACCAATGACATCCAAGTAGTGGATCGAGGGGCTGTCAATTGAAGAGTCGGCTGCCTGGATTCCCCCCTGGCTCATCTTCGAGTTTGCGTCTCCCAGTCTGAGTTTCTGGATCATTAGTATCTGGTCTACGGGCACTCCGTTCTCCTGCGCAAGTAGCGCAGCGCTTAAGCCTGCCCCACCTGCTCCGATGATAAGAACTTCGACATCGTAGTCTATGTGGTTGAGGTCTATGTCACTAGGTTTTATGAGTGGGTGGGCCTCAAGGATATCCGCAACCTCGTTGGGGACCATCATCCCTTTACTCGGCCCCATGGCTATCGGACGCTTCATGTTGGGCTTCCAGTCGGGGTGAAAGTGCTCGAGGATGGATTGCCTCTCCTCAGCTGTCATCGCATTGATGCCATGTGACGAGAGGTTGCTGCCCCTCTTCTCGGCGACTTTCCTGATGGAATCCTGCATATACTCTGGGTAGCCTGAAATGTAGCCACTCATTTGATCTTCATCTCCCTCGTATTGTACTTCTTAGAGAGTGTTGCCTTGTCCATCTTCATCATCTCCTCGATCTCGGCGTCGAACTTACCCTCTTTCACCTCCTCGCACCTCTTGAGGACGTGCTCGGTGGGTCCCTCGATATACTTGGACTCGAGGCGACGTGCTAATTGCCCAATATTGTAGGGAACGATCTCAGCGGGGCACCTCATGGCGCAGAGTCCGCATCCGAGGCAGTCAAAGCTCAGCTTCGCGGCCTGGGTGACGTCGCCGCGCAGAGCTGATTGGACGTAGTCCATAACCATAATATCCTGTGGACAAGCCTTCGTGCACGTGTTGCAGGCTAGACACCTAGCGATCTCGGGGTAATATTCGAGGAAGGTGTTCGCCTCAGCCTTTAGCTCGTTGATCTTATAGGTCACCTTCTCTTGTGGGCTGAATGGTATTTGGGCTATAATCATCCCATCCTCGACTATCTTCTGGCAGGCTAAAGCTCCCTGGAGCTTGTAGCTCCCCTTCTTCCTGTATACAGTTGCGCAAGCACCACAGAAGCCGCCCCTGCAACCGGCACCTCTCCTAAACTGGTGGCCAGCGTACTCCATAGCCTTCATAATAGTTAGGTCCGCAGGTACTTTCTGCTTCTTGCCCATCACATAGATGGTGACCATCTTGTTACCGTTCTCAGTCATTCTAAATCAACCCTTTCTCCCTGAGCAAAGGCCTCGGGTCGGGCTTATTCATCCCGAGCGCCGTATCATCCTCCCCGAGGCCGAAGGCGAGAGCCATCAGCTGGGTAAAATAAACAATTGGAATACCTTGGAACTTAGAATACTTCTTGGCTACCTCAGTCTGCCTGTTGCCGAGGTTGAACTCGCATAGTGGGCATGCTGTGGCGACAAGATCCGCGCCAGCAGACTGAGCCTGCGTCAGAATCCTGTTACTGAGATCTGCTACCACATCTACCATGTGGACGGTGTGGTAGCTGCCGCAGCACTTCTGTTTATAGCCAAAATCTATTACTTCTGCTCCTAGTGCCTTTAGCAGATCCTCGAAGACACGTGGGTTGTCTGCGTCGTCTATTCCTATGCCTCGGGGTCTTAAGAGTAGGCATCCATAATATGGGGCAACCTTCAACCCGTTCAGAGGCTTGGAGACGTGGGACTGTACCTTGTCCCAACCATATGTGCGAAGGAACTCAAGTAAGTGCTCCACCTCGACCTGTCCGCTGTAGACGTTCGCCTCGTTATTCATGCTCTCCTTGACCTTCCCTGCTTTGTCCGAATCGGCGTTAAAGGCCTGGTTGCTCCGCTTCAATGTGTTGTAGCACATCGCGCACAGGGCAATGACACGTTTTTCGTCAACTATGCCGCTCTGTTGAGCCTCCTCAACCCGGAGGAGATTTCTCAGAGGCGCTAGGTGGTGCATAACGTCATCCTTCGCGAGGGCATGGACGGTACCGCAGCAGTTCCAGCGTGGGAGCTCCACGAGGTTAATGCCCAGCGCTTTGGCTGAGGCCCTCGTACTTATGTCAAACTCCTTAGCTGTTGTCTTCAACGTGCAGCCCGGATAGTATGCAACATTCATGACTTGATCACGCAGTTAGTTTCCTCAGACTACTGATGATTGCGACCTGGGGCAGCTCCTTCAATTGCTCGTCACTTAGCTGGTCGAGGGTCACACGATCGTACTTTTTCCTCAGTACTAGTTGGCGGAGCGACTCCATTACGTTGGCGATGTCTATGCCGCGGGGACACCTGACCTCGCAGTTGAAGCAGCTCGTGCAGACCCATATGGTCTTAGAGTCCAGCGCTTCATCGAGGCCAAGCTGCACCAGCCTAATCACCTTGCTGGGGAGGTAATCCATCTCCTGGGTCAATGGACATCCCGAGCTACAGGCACCGCATTGGAAGCAGAGTTCGACCTTTTCTCCGCTCAGCTCCTTAATCCGGTCTCGAAAAACCTTGTTATCAGGGGAGGGGTGGATAATGAACCCCTGTTTTTCCGAAGACATCTCAGAAGTTATAACGCTGTATATATTATACCTTTTCTCAGAAACGCCCGGGATCAGCTTCCTCTGGAAAATGTGGTATTAATTTGGGTTCTGCTAACTGTTAGGGTAGCACGAGATCTTTAGTATCTCTTGAAGCCTTGGGTGATTCAAGGATAATACTCACTTTTTTTCTAAGCGCCACTTAGATTATAGATGAAAACACACGGTAATTTTGTCCAGTCTAACATGGAATTCCTCAGGTTTTAAATCGCTGTTGAGACCTGTTCAAATGAGTGAGAAGGGGTTTGGAGTATCACCTCAAGACACCAGTCCCTGAAGCGGAGCTTAGGAAGCTCAATATCGGGGACATAATTTACATCACGGGTATAGTGATAACCGCACGGGACGAGGCACATAGTAAGGCCCTTGAATTATTTGAGCAGGGGAAGAAGACCCCTGTAGACTTTAAAGGAGTAGGAGTCTTCCACTGCGGTCCCATAATGAGGAAGAGAGGAAAGGAGTGGGAGGTAGTAGCTGCTGGCCCCACGACTAGCACAAGGATGGAACTATTCGAGGACAGATTTATAGAAGCCTTCCGACCCGCAGTCCTAATCGGCAAGGGTGGCATGGGTGAGAGGACCTCGAAGGCGTGCCAAAAGTTCGGTTGCGTCTATACCGCCTTCACGGGAGGTGCTGCCCTACTCGCAGCCAAGGGAATTAAGAAGGTTAAAGATGTCTTCTGGTTGGAGGAGCTTGGCATGCCTGAGTGCCTTTGGGTCTATGAAACAGAGAACTTTGGACCCCTTATAGTGGCTATAGATTCCCACGGTGGTAATCTAACTCAAGATGTAGGCATGAAGGTGAACGCCAATAGGGACAGGATCATCTCGGAGATGAAATGAATGCTTAACATCATCGTAGAAGACACAGCAGTGGAGCTTCTCAGGATAGCTGCCACCGAACTTCCAGTCGAATATATCAAGGAAATGGAGAGGCTCATGAAGGGTACAAAGGGTATAACCGGGAAAGCTCAGCTCAAGAGTATACTGGACGACGCCTCACTCGCAAGAAAGAATAGCTGGCCCATGTGCCAAGATACCGGCGTCGTCGCCTTCATGGTCAAGGTGGGAGACAAGTTTCCACTCAAATCTGAGCTCAAGGAGATACTTGTCAAAGCCACTAGACGGGCCACCGAGGAGATCCCCATCCGACCCAACGCAGTGGACATGCTTAAGGGAAACACAAACGATAACACAGGCGCCTTCGTACCAATAATCAACTGGGAATTGGTCCCCGGCAACGAACTAGAGCTCATCGCCATGCCGAAGGGTGGGGGGAGCAGCAATGTCGCAAATCATCGAATGCTTAAACCAGGCTTAGGGATGAAAGGCGTCAAACAGTTCGTGATTGAGGCCGTCGCTGCGGCTGGGTCACAGGGGTGCCCACCCTACTTCATCGGGGTCGGCATCGGCGGAAGTGAGGACCTATGCATGCTCCTCGCGAAGAAGGCGCTACTAAAACCATTCAAAGTGAGGAACCCAGACCCAAAGCTAGCATCTATAGAGGAGGAGCTTCTGGGTAAGGTGAATGAACTCGGTATAGGTGCAATGGGTCTCGGTGAGGGGCCGACCGCCCTCGACCTCCATATAGAGTTGGCTGCAAGGCACCCTGCGTCTCTCCCGGTAGGCATAGTCATAAGCTGCTGGGCTCTCCGCCATGCTAAGGCCACGATAGGCCCCCGAGGGGGCGTCAAGATCGATAAGCGTGCCTAGTCTCATAATCTATCACGAGTTAACCCGTTTTACAGTAGCTGAAGCATATCTGTCATTGGAGATCAGGCGCGTGCGACCTATGGGTAGACGATCACGAGACCATTTGTGGCGCTTGTACGAAACTTTTTAAGCCATCTTATGAACTTCATCGCGCGCGCGTATCTGGGACAAGATCTGGCCTTCCTTTATTATCATCGTTGGACTTGCCATCGTCGTGAATGCTTTCATGAGAAGGCGTTAACTCATAAACTGCTTTCAGCAACTACTTTTTAGAATCTCCCTAACTCTCTCCATATTATCCGCTAATTGGGGAACGAAAGACCGATATTGGGTGATCTGCTCGCACATCGAACAACTCAACGCATATGCCTCTGGGATCTTCTCCTCCTTGACTAGTTTTTCGAGGCTTTCTAGCTGAGCGATTCCATCCATTATCATCTGCCCATAAATCCTATAGGGCTCTAGGAACTTCTTCGACTCATCAATCAGCTTGAGGACATCTTCGAGGCTCATTCGGATCAGGGCTTGCTGAAGACTTCTCATTTAAGGACTTTTCCCCGATTTAATCCTTTTCGCAGCGATTTTAAGATAACTCGAGTCTGATTAGGGTATGGCTAGTGAATCGATGCGGCGTATTAGGTTCTCAGCCCTCTCCGAAGAGTGTGAACCCCTATGGCTTCTTCATATGGAAGCAGATTACATCGGCTTCATGGTGAGCATCGAGTCTGAGGTCAGACAACTAGAACACATCGGGTCCTGCCGTGTGTGTATGGACAAACTTAATGATATCTACAGAGAGACACACGACCCCGTGGACGAACTGGAGAAAATTTTTGCAGTAGATCTCCCCCAGAATTTAGCAGGTATCCCAGGGTCAGAGGATTGCCCTCGTAAAAGTGACTATCCCGACGCTTATGCCTTCATTAAGGCAAGGATTGGATGGCGCATAAAAAGGTTGAAGAATCTCTTGGCCGATGCCGAGTTAGGGTTCAACCATCTAAGTGGAAGGATAAGAGAAGAGGAAAAAAAGTCTACTCCTTGAGCTCAACAACCATCCACGCCTCGACTGCAACCCACCCAGGGTGATGGAGTGGGATCGCTGCTCTCGCTGGCTTCCCCTCGGGATCACCGTAAAGATTCACGAGAAGATCTGTGAAGCCATTAAGAACTTTTGGCTGATCCATAAATCCGTCAGCGCTATTGACAAAGCCAATAACTTGGAGGATCTGCTTGATCCTATCGAGGCTCCCGAGCTGCCTTTTTAATTGTGAGAGGCAGTTGAGGCCAACCTCCTGGGCTGCCTTGTAGCCCTCATCGAGAGTGAGCTCCTTACCCACCATGCCTCTCTTCGTCTTATCGAATGGACCCTGTCCGCAACTGAATGCTATGTTATTAGCCCACTTAGCACCGATGTAGTTACCCTTGTAGTTGGGAGGGGAGGGTAGCTCGAGTCCTAGCTTCTTTAACTTTGCTTCAATCGACATGGGTCTAAGGGTGGATATACTGGCTTTAACGATTACTAGTGACGCATAACCTTGTACTCTCTTATTGTCTTCGTATCACATGTGTAAAGGATGGATTTTCGTCAATTAGCGAAGAAGCAAGTCATGTTTACGTCAGTGCTGAGGACGACACAGTGTAGATACTTTCAGTGAGATGATTTTCGAAGAAATAAGGTGCCCAAGCATTTCTCCTCTTCACGGTGAGGTCTCTTGAAGCCTAAGCCCCTAGAGCCTTTAGGCCCACCGTTCCGAGTCAGCTCCGGGATTCTTCACGCCTTTTCGATCCCCGGTCGCTGTTGCTTGGGCAGAGTTAACATCTGCGTGTAAAGTATTTAGACTTATGATGCACCCCTGTGACAAGTATTATGCTGTGCCTAAGTTCTATCCCTTATAATTGACACATACTAATCAAGAACGTCTCCTTATATCTAAACAATATCCAGTTTATACACTCCATTTAAAGTTATTACGAAGCCACCGAATTTCTTTATTAGTTTTTTTCACAATAACAGCCTTTCCGAGAATAGGTAAATGTTATCTCCAATGATCCCTAGATCTGTTTAAGGCGGGAGGATATACCACCCTGAAGCTGAGCGAGAACGCCCAGTACCTCTTCATACACACTATTCTCCTCGCTCCTCGCGCCTCCGAAATACTTTCGGTGGTGATCATATGAAAATACTCAGAGACGACACTGGTTACGTTATCTGGGGGGAAAGGTTCGTGAGCTATCAGGAGGTCCAGTGTTTCAGGTATCTGCAGTGGCTGGGCTTAACCCCAAAAGAGATGAACCATGAATACCAAATCGGGAGATATAATTTCGACTTTTTCCCTCTGGGCAAGGTGTTTTGGGAGCATCACCCCATCTCTATTAGGAGTGGCGAAGACCTTTATCAATATGGTAAGAGGAGGAGGCGAGTGCTGAACGCCTCAGGTTACTCAAAGATCCCTCTTGTTGTCTCCGATTCGATGTTTAGGGATCAGTGGGAGGTATGCGACCTGATGAATGATTATGAGGTGGATTTTAAGAGGGGTAGTGTGAAGGGCGATCCGACGATATGCTTCGTTCGTGATTATACAAGGGAGTATGATTTTAATTATAAGGAGGGTTGGAGGAGTCCAGCTTCCCACGACCATCTTCTGCTCGACCAGCTACTCAGCATAGATTAATCCTCATGAGTCACCAATCAGGGAGTCTATACTTTTTTAAGCAATGCGGTATCGTTTATTTGATCCAGAATGACAGAGGACAGCATAATCTACATCGGCAGTAAACCTGTAATGACCTACGTAATGGCGGTTCTGACAGCCTTCAACCAGAAGGGAGCGGACGGCGTAGTACTCAAGGCGAGAGGTCAGGCGATAAGTACGGCAGTTGACGTAACTGAGGTCTGCAGAAACCGCTTCATTGCGGGGTTGAGCAAGCCGGAGATAGAGATCGGAACCGAGGAGCTCGAGGGGCAGGACGGCGGGAAGAGGAACGTCTCCACAATCGCCATAAGCATCCGTAAGGATGAGGAAGTCGAGGCAAAGAAGCCCGTTAAGAAGAAGAAGGAAGAAGAGTAAAACCCTATTTTTCACGAAACGGATCTCTCATCATTTCATTTAACTAACAGGTGTAATATCGGATATTCCGAATCCTACTATCGAGTCAGCGATGTTAAACAGGGTTAAGGAGAAAATATCTATGAACGGCACAATAGTCGGCTCGTGGATGAGCATGCTGAATGAGGCTGTCTCGTCCACTATGGGGAACTCGGGACTCGACTGATTATTCTAAGATCCAGGGTCGATTGAGCACGCGCGATGCGCACAAGCAAGACCTGGATCAAGTTGAGTCTTGAGAAACTAGGCCAATGAGCGACTTAACAAGTCCAAGGACTTTATCAACAATTCCAAGCAGAGTTTCAGCCAACTCCGGCGTAGTCCATTTAACAACCATTAGGATAGTCAAAGCGACGCCAATTACACCAAAAGCGAAGCTTATTGGGTAATGATAGGTTTCAAGGCTTCGTCCCGCAATCAGGGTGAAAGGCCATGTATCGTAAGCGGTGAGGTAGACGGTAAGGGCTATTCTCGGTATATTTAGTACAAAGAGGACTACACCGGAAAGGGCGACTCCAGAGAGTCGTTTGATCCAACTCGTCCTGAGGGGGAGTATTAGCCCCACCATAACACCGAGCACGTTCAATGCCGTACACTCACGCACGATTGAGACGGTGACAACATTTTGTCCGATTAGTGTGAGG
>Ga0187878_1000391_pt1 | contig 51605 bp, 66 predicted proteins | sample June2016WEW_17_1_FD_132979 | JGI IMG/M metagenome (GOLD analysis project Ga0187878, IMG submission 132979) | Peatland microbial communities from SPRUCE experiment site at the Marcell Experimental Forest, Minnesota, USA - June2016WEW_17_150 | ecosystem: Environmental > Terrestrial > Soil >... | reverse complement strand
TAATCGCTTCTACGAGGAGGTGAGGTGTTTAGGATATGCCCGTATTTGCCATTAAATCCTGTGAGGGGAATTAAGACCATTTAAAACCAATATCGGGGTAATTTCGGGACAAGGCAGCGCGCGACGGAGATGGCTAAAGTTTCACTCGTTCTCGACTTCCAAGAGTTGTATAGAAGCTTAATCGATTACTTCGTGATTGAGTATTGTCAGAAACTCAGGAAGAGGGATTTTAAGATGAAAACTGAGTTAGGGAGTCACGGGAAGAAGGGTAAGCGTGAGTATCTGACAGACACTGAAACGACTGCTCTCCTCGATGAGCTTAACGACTTCTTCGAGACTATGGTTGATGTTAAACGGATTAGGAACGGGGAGCATCAGACTCTTGAGACTCTGATCAATGAGGAGGCGTTATTGTTCGCTAAATATCTACGCGGAGAGTCAAAGGACTGGGTTCCCAGGGTTGCTCTAGGATTTACATAAAGATTTAAGGAAGAACCCTTGATGATGAGATCGGTCGGGGTGAGATAAGTGAAATTCATAGCGTTTTTTGAGTACTCTAGCGAGGACATAGACAAGCTAACTCCAAAATTTCAGAAGTGGTCAGAAGAACTAAAAAAGAACCCTGAGAAACATATAAAGTACATCTTTCCGCCACACTATTTGTCTGCGGTTAATGAACAAGGGAACGATAATGGTATCGCTATATTCGAGGCTGATGATGAGGAGAAACTAATCGATTATATTAACAATTACTGGCCAGAAATGAAGATGAGGATTGTTCCATTGTTGAACGCAGGAAAGAATTTGGAAATGTATCTCAAAATGAAGAAATAGCTTAAATCGTCAGCGCTAAAATAGCTTTCCTTTTTTTATTTTTTTATTTATGTGTGTTTTTTGGGTTTGGGTTTGGGGCTATAGCCTTATCCTCACTTCCACCTGAGTGCGCGCGTGCAGATAAGTGACCTTCCTATTGTAAGTAAACTATATCCTTATTCTCAGCTCGTTCTGACCCCCAAACATGACTGATTAGCTTCGCGCGCGCAATCGAGGCTCAGGGTGAGAACGAGGATCCAACCAAGGATCCAGCTTCATCTTAATGTACACCCAGCCCCCACCATAGTCCAGTTGGGGTAGATGCGCCTTCTCTGATCGACTCCTCAATCGAAAGCACCTCTCAATCAGGTGCTGTACAGCGCGAACATCATCCTCATTATACTCAAAAAACCGAGGCTCCAGAGGGGCACCATAATCTACGTGCCTCTGATAAGCCCGAGCAACCTGGAGACCATCCAGGTCAGACTGTTTGAAACCGTAGCTAAGGTATGGTCCAAGCTCCTTCAACGCGTAGCTACTCTGGGGAAAGATGAAGCATCTCCTCAGCATGGTGCATAGGTCAACATGTGGAAATTCTTCGAGAGTTGACGAGTCCAGCCCAAGCCGGTTCAGGGCCTTGAGGGTCACTCTGTAGTCGAAGCCGGTCCCCGAGTAACTCACTAACGTGTATCCCCTATGGGTGCCGAGGAAGCCAAGGAACCTCTCGAGGATGTGTCTCTCATCATCCCACTTCTCCGCGTAGAACTGAGTGAATCTGCCATCGACCAGCAGCCCGATCAGCCAGACTTTTCTGCATCTCTCATCGGTTTCGATGTCTATGTAGATTAGACGGTCGCCTGGGAACTCAATTGACTCGGTTTGAAGGATCTTCCCGCTAACATAGGAGAGAGCCCGTAATCGGATCTTGCGTAGCACAGCTATGGGTATTCCTAGCAGCTCCTCGAACTCATCGATGTCCGTGATCCCTGCGACGTCTCCGATGGTCTCCAAGCCGATGCCTCTGAGTGCCTGTGAGTACCTTGAGCCTACTCCGTAGATGCTCTCAATTGGGAAGTTCGCTGCTGCGCGACTGCCTGTCTGCCCAGCCTCTGAGGCGTCGTCGGAATTCCTCTGTGGTTCAAGTATTTCTTCGAAGGTTGGGGTGTTCAAGGCGTTTTCGCAGGTGTCGTTTTGGGTTGATAAGTAGTTGGCAGGCTTTGACAGGTTGGGGGTCGGTGAAGGTGCGGTCTCAACTCTTATCCTGAGTTTCACCTGCTAAACAAATTTTTTATTAGCTTTTTAACTGACATGATGATCTGGTACACACTAGGACCCGGCACAACTCCAGCCACACGATGAGGTAGCTGAAACACGCGAGCAACAGGAGCAGGATCACCATTAGTATGAAGTATAAACAATCTTAACTAGCGCTTGCGCGCGCGTGAATATTAGGAACTTTTAATAAGTGCGTCGAGCGCCATCAGGAGGTCAGGCACCGTCCGCACCAATCGTCCCTTTCGCCCGCCGCTCTCCTCGATCCAGTACTGGACCTGCAAGTTCACTAGCGTAGCCTGATTCTCGCCCGTTAGCCGGATGTCTCCACGGTAGCCAAAGATTGTCTTCCCACAGGCGAAGGCGAAACCGATCTCGCTAGCTGTCCCTGAATCCACATCAGGGCCATCAAGTACAGCAACTACCACATCGCCGCTCTCGATCGCCTGACGATTCCTCTCTGCGATTTGATGGTTGAGTATCTTCAGCTGTGCCACTCTCTCCTCAGGAGATAGATGACTTTCCTGGCTCCTGAAGGGCTTGAGTGGCGAATCACCCTCCCCCCAGGGGTCGATCACCTGGTGACCGTGTTTCTTCAGCGCTGACTTCATTTTCTGTAGGAAACCGCGGGTGGAAGGAGCAAAACCGTATGGCGAGGCTAGGTAGATTTTCGACACGTATGAGACCTGATTGCAATTAAGAAGCCTATTGGATTAAAATCTAGTTGTCTTACAAATGCATGCGCGCGCTCCAATACCCCACCACTCACTAACACATCTTAACCACCAGATACTCCATATGGCGCGTGCTTCTTAGCCTCGGTCAACCCGCCATTGCAGACGTCACCGCTTTAGACGGGTGGGTCGACGTAATGGGCAAAGGATTCGGTCACCTGACCCGCGGCGTTGAAGTGAAAGACTTCGGCGCTGAGGCCCCGATGGCCTTTATAGTAGAGCGTGATGGTGTCGACACCGATTAAAATCGAGATCAAATCGAAATGTACATTGGGCATTTTCGCTAGAGCCTTCTGCCAGTAAGCGTCGACTGTCGTTTTGCCCTTGAGTTTGCCCGAAGCTTCACCGGCAATTTGCACGATCACTGGCGAAGACATCTCGAAGTCGTCGCTGTAGTGTGTAAGGATGCGTGACAAATCGTGTGCATTCCAGGCGGCGATCCATTCGGTGGCAAAATGTTCGGCGAAGGTTTTGGTGATCATGAAATACTGCGTCCTGATTGTCTCAATTGGGGTTGATTCTTGCTCTCTTATTACTGTCTCTATTTTTTTATTTCATTTTGTTGTAAGGGCGCGCGCATTGGAATCCTAGTTTTATTATACGTATTACTGGTTCTCAAATTTCATATATTTAATTTAAACTTCTCGCCTAGAGGTACGCGTACGCATCCTCATGTGAGTAATTGTTGGTGCTAAAAACTGTCTACACCTTGGAAAACTTGCCCATTATGTGGTAATACGCATGGAAACGATGTTGATGTAAGCGAGGATGAGGGATACAACATACTAACCAAATTCAGGATCGTTGAAGCAATCAAAAAGGATGGAAAATGGTTTTGGAAATGGAATCAACGTTTCAAGGATACTTTAACAAATATAGATGCAAAAAATAAAGGGAGATGTTTTACGAAAAAATACAGCTGTTGATGTGGTTATATTCATTATGAAAGTACACCTGCTTTTACAGGGTTTCCAGGCAAAAGATATTACTCACAAAGAAGAGCTAACAATTTTCAACTATCTATCTAATATGTATATTCAACAATACAAATCAACAAACGGATTTACAATGTTTAAGTGAAAGGCGCGCGCGCCTAATTGATAATATGGGGAGTCCACGCAAACGTTGTGGTTCGACATCGTGGTGTGTGAAAACTAACCAGCCCAAATAGCCACCACATTCACAGTCCAATTATGAGGACACTCCCCCGCTCATTATGGGAATAACCAGAGAGCGTGTGAGGGTTATTCCCGTATGCATGGTACAATATTTAGTTTATAAGATTCATGTAGCAGTTGTCAGAACTAAAGATTCTAGGGTACTCGCGCACTAAATATTCATTACTTTTTTTTCAGACAAATATTGAATAGCTTAACCAAATGTTATTTTGACTATCTAAGAGATACAAAGTGTATACCCCATGACCATATTGCTGTTTAAACCTAGATAGCGAGAACTGTATCGTTATTTTCGAACCAGAACTCTGCCATATATCTGCATAAACAGCTATTTTCCCATCTGTGGTTGTCGAGGACCCAGTATAACCAGCGGGAACAGGGGCAAACACTGCACCGACTAGGGTACCAGAATCATATGATCCCTGGTATTGAGGCTGGTTTAAATCAATAGAGGTTGGTGATGGATCGTACTGCACTGTCACCTCCTGAAGGCTTATCACCTTAGTAGTGGACCCGGAGAGCCTCACTACACCGTCAGACGTGGTCATTGTTTCCAGGTTAATGTAGCTATTCTCGAAGTCCTCGACGAAGTAAATCTTTGAGGTGCTTGTGTCGTATGCGATACCTATCGAAACCTTGTTGTGAAGAGGATTCAGAATATTGTCTCGATGCCCATTCCCCGATGAGAGGTCGTTGTACATCATCTGCCACTCGGAATTGGCGATGCCTGCCTCTATTGTTTGAATCGAGCATGAGGCAACAGCGACCTGAGTTGAATCCACTGACGAGGTCGTCGCATAGTCAAAGCCGATGTTCTCAGCCACATCTCCGGTGCCTCCCAGGATTGTGTAGCGCATGTAGGGTTTGTATCCCTGAGTGTCCCAGTGGCTGAAGTAACCAAAGTATGCCATCGAGTCGGCGTGCTGCTGTCCTGAAGGTTCGCTGCTTAGGGTTACGGGTGATAATCCGTATTTTGCGCGATCTTGATTGATTAGTCCTAAGGCATAGTTCGCCAGAATCGAGTAGTCTCTGGGATAAGTAACGTTGGCTTTTCCGTTCTGGAATGTGGGGTTGACGGGTTTGAAGCTTGGATAGCCCTGTGTGATGTTGCTAATAGTTGAGCCGATGCTGCTGCCCGTTTTATCTATGGAATTTACAGTTGATGAGATGGTCTCGGACTGAGTCAGCACAAATGTTTTAAAATTCGCGAGGTTTGCTGGGTTGGTGAAGTAATACACTCCGAGTAGGGCTAGTACAATAATTAAGCCAGTGAGGAGATTTGATCTCATTTTACTCTTACTTCCTTAAAGGAGCATTATGATATATTTTTAAGATCATTTTGATGAGCTTGCATGCGCGCATACTAGCACGCATAATCTCATAATATAGTTATTCAGATTGAGATCGCAAAAATACTTGTTCATGAGTATGACAGAGGAATGGCTTTTGAGCGAGTTCGACTCACTAGACCTTTAACTTGAGAAATACATGGAAGTACTCCGGTCCAATTTTTGATGCGCATACACACATTGGAACCATCAATGAAATATCCAGGATGATTGCTATTGAAGATGATTTTGGGGTTTCGACACAGATTGGGATTGTTCATGATGAAGGAGGATTTCGAGTTGCTAAGGAGATGTATCCTCACAGGTTCATCTTCGCAAAATATCTCTCCTCGAAAGATATAGCTAAGTACAATGTGGAACCTGTTCTCAATGAGATAGCGAAACTCAAGGATCAGGGCTATTCTCTTGCCAAGTCATGGTTTGGTCCCCGTTGGCGTGACTGGGTTGATGTTCCGAAGGATTTTCGAATTAATGACAACAGACTAGAACCCATTTTTCAAGCCCTAGAGGACAACGGGATACCCCTAATTATTCATATTGGTGATCCCGACACCTATTATGCGTCTCAATATAAGGATTCAGAGAAATATGGTACTAAGGATGAGCACCTCAAACAGTTAGAGGATGTCTTATCCAGACACCTTAAATTAAAATTTCAGATCCCTCATTTTGGTGCACAGCCTGAGATACATAGGTTACCCGATCTATCAAGGTGGATGGATAAGTTTCCCAATGTTGTGGTCGATACAGCATCATCAAGATGGATGGCCCGCGAGTTGAGCAAAGACTCGAAGAAGGCTCGAGAGTTCATGTTAAAGTACTCGGAGAGGGTCCTGTTTGGGACTGATATCTCTTCCAATCAAGATGACCGTAGTTACTTCTCTGGTCGATACGTTGCGCAGAGAATTCTTTGGGAAACAAATGAACGAGGTACCCCGCTGCCTTTTCCTGATGCTGACACTAAGGACACTGGGGGTACATTTATCAATGGTCTTGATCTGCCTCTCTCTGTTCTTGAAAAGTTGTATTGGGAGAATGCAAATCGATTATATATGGTGTAGAAACGCTGCCTTCGTGCGCATACTCAATCTTGGCTGTTTGCGCCCGCGTGCGAATATTTCTTAATGATTTCTTCTATATCCGCGGGGCTGTAGAAGACGTGTATGCTGCTCATCTTCGAGAGCTTGGATGTGTTCTCCAGATCGACGTCCCTCATCTCTAGCTCCAGCTTCTCCCCAGATGGTAGTGTGGTCACCTGTTTGCCCTTGACGTGGTCCACGGGCATGATGTATATGGGGATGTTGGCCTTCGCTGCCTGGGCCACTGAGTTGGTGATCAGGGTGTCGGCTATGCCGTTGACTATCTTGGCTACGGTGTTCCCCGTGGCTGGGCATACTATGAAGAAGTCGAATTTGCCGGTCTGTAGGGCCCCTGGTATGTAGTAGAATGGCTCGGTTGTGTTGGAGTCCACCTCGGTGTAGATCTTGTCGGAGATGTCCTTCAGGTCCTTGGATAACGCGTACCATTTGACCACCTTGTCAGCGGCCTTCGATAGGAAGATGTATATTTTTACGTCTTGGTCCTTCCTGGCTATCTCTTTCATGGTCTTGACTATTTCGGGCATGTAGTCCCCGGAGCCGGTGATTCCCCACGCCACCTTCATTGTATGGTTCCTCCTTGGGTAGACGGTTGTTTGCTATTTTAATAATTGTAGCTGATGGTAGACGATGCTCGCGTGTTTCATCTGAGGTAGTGGTTGGTTACCTTCTTCAGGCCGGCTACTATTGCTTCGAGCTCGGGTTTGGATAGGTACGGGTGCATTGGTAGGCTCAGGATGCTCTTTGATAGTTCCTCCGACTCTGGGCAGTCCTTCGGCTTCAGTAGCTTCTCGATTATTGGCTGCTTGTTGAGTGGTGTTGGGTAGTGGACTCCGCAGTCGATGTTCTCGGCTTGGAGGGCCCTCATGAATTCGTCACGTGTGCATCTGAGCCTCTCCAGGTCGAGCCTCGCGCTGAAGTAGCTGTAGCTTGGGTTTGTGGATGGCGTTATCTTCTGGGGGTGGACGGCCTCGGAGTCGCTGAGGCCCTTGATTAGGGTCTTCGCGTTGGCTCGGCGCTTGGCCAGGAATTCGTCTAGCTGAGCCAGCTGGTTCAGGCCTATCACCGACATGATGTCGGTTATCCTGTAGTTCAGCCCCAGCACGACGTGGTGGTAGCGTCCGTCGTCGCCGTGGCTGCGGAGGAGTGTTCCCATGCGGTAGAGTTCATCGTCGTTTGTTGTGACTATTCCACCCTCGCCGGTGGTCCTGGTCTTCGTAGGGTAGAAGCTGTAGCAGCTGATGTCCTGCCATGAGCCAAGGTCTTTGCCCATGTACTCGGTGCCGTGGGCCTGGGCGCAGTCGTTGATGATTCTGAGGTGGTGGTCCTCGGCGAGGTCTGTGAGTGCCTTCATGTCGCAGCTGTTGCCAAAGAGGTGTACTGGGGCGATTGCCTTCGTCTTTTTGTTGATGGCTTCCTTGACTTTCTCTGGGTCGAGGAGGAAGGTCTCTGGGTCGACGTCGGCTAGGATGGGCTTGGCGTTGCTGTACATTATTGTGCTGATGGTTGCGATGAAGGTGAAGGCGGGTGCAATGACCTCGTCTCCGGGCTTGAGGGTGGATAGGTATGCGCAGTGGAGGGCGGCGGTGCCGCTTGAGACGGCGTAGGCGTGCTTCGCCCCAACCCTGGCTGCGAACTTGTCCTCGAACTCCTTCGTGTAGGGGCCCTGGCGGACGTAGCCTGTCTTCAGGACTTTGGCGATGTCGTCCGCGTCCTTCTGGCTGAAGATTGGTTTGGCGAGTGGGATCTTGTGGTCGGATACGGGCTTCCCGCCGTCGATTGCTAGCTTCTCCATAGTTACAGTTGGCTGCGTTGGATGGTATAATCTAGATCATTTACAAACTGTGCGCGCGACGAATGCGGTGCTCTACATAAGCACCACCAGCACCCTAGCATCGTCCAGCGTAGCCTACGCGATCCCTCTCGGCACCATGACGGATGAACCAGATGCCTCGACCGGGCAACTCCGCTTCCCCTTCAACATACCCTCGGGCTCACCCGTGTATGTTCAGGTGGTCTCTGGCGGGGGTGCGCCAACAGGCACGACGGTCGTCGTTCAATTCCAGTTCCTGAGCACGCCACTCAACTAGTGAACATCGGAGAACAGATCCCATCTATGGAGTGACCGGGGAACGGCGGAGGAGCCTTCCTCGGCTAACCCCTTTTTTCGATAATCTATGACCAACGCGCGAGCGGTTCGCAATATAGATGGTGGGACACTTTTATTGAATCTGGGGAAACCCACCTTTTTGGATGAGTGCTCGAAAGCAGTAAAGTTTAAGAACCAAACCTCCAATAGGTGGATGTGGGACGTGGGTGTGGGAGAAATAGTTAACGTAGATGAAAAAGGAAGAATAATCATCCCTGTCGAGATCAGGAAGATAATAAACAAGAAAACATTCAGCGTCGAGATGGCGGACAAGAATACGATCATCCTCAGAGCCACCGGAGACAGCCACGACCTCGCCGAGAGGATTGAGGCGATCCATCTCACCGGCGATGATTCAAGGGCCTCGACAGACTTCTCCGACGTCAAGGACCCGTACGGTGGGAAACGCGTTGAGACTGCTTGACGCAGACATACTCGCCTACGCCCTATATGACGAGAGCCCGGCCCACAGCTCGGCGTGGGGCACCGTGGAGAGGGCCCTGAGGGGAGAGATAGAACTAAACGTCACATATACCACGATCCTGGAGACCTACAACGCCCTCTACTGGTTCTACAAGGTTAGGCCGCTCAAGACCCTCATCGAGAAAATGACCCTCATAGTGGAGGGGTTGAAGGTTGTCGAGACCTCGATGAACGGGTTGAGTATCTCGGAAGCTGAGAACATTCCCCTAGGTGATGGTTTCCTGATCGCTACGGCCCTGAAACATGGTAAACCCATCATCGTCACAAATGACGCTCAAATCATAAACAAAGCCCCAAAATACGGTCTGTTAACCGAAAACCCGATATCGGACGAGGTAAAGAAGCGGTTATCGGTTTGGAAAGCCGATTAGTCGCATCTTCGATCGCCGATATTCTGCCTTCAACACTTTCGAATGCACGTGTGACTCAACTTGCGCACGCTTCGGGGAGTAAGCTGAGTCGATGAATCAGGGAACCCGCTTCTTTTAGAGTTGGGTAGCTCACATAGATGCAGATGAGTGCCATGATGAGGACCGTTGCCAAAATGATGGGTGGGATATACCATTGGATGGTCTGTATCTTGGGTTGAGGCGGATTATCTATGTCGGGGACCACTGGCTTCGTGGTTAGGCTTAGGGTGCTGAGTCTGGTCGTGTTCTGGGTGATTGTAATGTTACCCGTGGCCGTCTGGTACCCGTTTTTGGTGGCGTTCAGCGTGTATGTGCCCGTCTGATTGGTTTTGAATGAGGCCTGCCCCGTTGAGTAGGTGGCTATGCTGTAGGCCTGGGGGCCGATGACTATTACGTTGAAGCCCTGTATGAGTGTTGAGTTCGAGGTGACTGTGATCGTGACTGTCCAGTCTGTTGGGGGTTGTTCCGCGAATTTTGTGAAGGCGTACCACGCTGGGCGTGGGTCGCCTTCGGCGTCTTTGGCTAGGTTATAGCCGCCGCCCACGGGTTCGGGGTTCGTGGTGGTGCCCGAGTCGGCCTTCCAGACCCAGGGGACGATGGCGTCGACGCCGAGTGTTTTGAAGTAGGCGACGTAGCTTGTGTAGTCCTGCTCTTGGGCGGTGTCGTTGCTGCCCGAGTAGCCGAACTCGGTTACCCAGACCTGCTTTCCCAGGCTCTTCGCCTTGATGACTGCCTCCTGCATGTTGTTTTCGCTGAAGGTCTTGGTGTAAAAGTTTAGGTCCATGTAGTCGCAAGCCGCGAAGAGGCGGTCGTCGAGCCCGTACTGGTTGATGAGGCTCGCGTCGAAGCGGATGCTGAGGGGCCTCGATGTAACGGTGCGGTATGCTGCTCTGAGGTCCTGGATGAAGGATATGAACTGCTCTTTATCGACGTTGAGTTCGTCTGCGCCGAGGTGTGGCTCGTTTATCATGGCGAAGCTGTGGATGTTGGGCTCCTCGTCGAGTTGGGATGCGAGGTACTTGCTTGCGGCTATGAAGTCGTCTCTGTATCGTGTGTCTGTGATGATGTTTGTGAGGTCCCTGTTGGGCAACCAGGTTGGGTCGTGGAGGTTCCCCTTGAGGCTCATGACGTGGAAATCGATGACCACGCTCATCCCATCCGCGTCCGCCAGTTCGCAGATCCGCTTCAAGTTCGCGATCAGCTTGGTGTTGTAGACTCCCTCCTCGGGCTCCAGGGTGATCCATCTCGGGCTTAGTACCACGATCTTCACGCCCTGGGAGGCGAAGAATTGGAAGTCCCTCACCGTGCTGGCTTCGCCGAATGTCTGGAGGTCGTAGTGCCAGTAGCTCATCGCGTAGTTGATGCCCAGGATGGGTGTGGTTGGCTGCGCTCCGGCGCTCGTGGCGGGGAGGAGCAGGGTCGACGCCAATAGGAGGAGGACTGCCAGATCCTTCAGTTGAGCCACTTTGTATCCCTCCCTCTTTTGGTTGGTGCCGCCAGATCATCCATCGTCGTCAATACCCTATAAATGAAACCGTACTAAGCGCATGCAGTTAGTGGGTCTCGGTTTTCAAGTCGTCTATTCTGTTGAAGTGTGAGACGTTTCTCGTTATCAGTGAATCGGCGCCGTTGACCAGTGCGATGGCTGCTACGAGGGAGTCGAATGGGTCGATCCCTATTCCTTTTCTCTCCAGTTCACCTGATATCTTCGCTGCCATCAGTGCGGCCCTGTAGTCCAGGCTGAAGATGTCGAGGTTCTGTAGGAGCCTCTCCAGCTCCATGAGTCTCCTAGGTGGGTCCGTCATGCTTCTGTAGACGCCGTATGATGCCTCGTAGACGTTTATTACGGTGGTCGCGGCGCCGCCCTCCTCGTTCAACTCCGAGGCTTTTTCGACGGTGGTTTTGTCGCCGCGAAGGAGGGCGATTATGAATGTTGTGTCAACGAACTTCAAGTGTCCTCTCCCCTTGGGACTTGGATGCCTTTTCCCTGAGAATATGGAGTTCATCGTTGAATGCCTTCATCTCGTCCTCTGATACGTCCCTCCATGCGCCAGCGGATTCCGTGAGGTCTCGGCGTTTGGCGAGTCGTCTGATGGTGTCTGAGAAGCTCTCGTTCTTCAGCTTCATCTTAGTGAGGAGCTCGTAGACGTCGTCGGTGACGGAGATGTTCCGGGATGTCATGTGTATACATATGTATATGTGGAATTTAACCCTTGATTCAGCCCATCAGAAACAACCCTGAGTTAATGAGTTTGTCCACGCACGCGCATAAATCGCGAAGGATGTGAATAAAAGTTTGCGTGCGCATGGGTTTAATAAGTATGGTATCTTATGACATGAATGTATATTGGAAACCTAACGGTTGCCCGTGTACGAAAAGGAGAAACAAAAAATGGGATATAGAGATAGTCGAAGCAACTACAACAGTGGGCCGCGCGAGATGCATAAGGTAACATGCTCTGACTGCGGAAAGGAATGTGAGGTTCCCTTCAAGCCGACTGAGGGCCGTCCAGTCTACTGTCAAGAGTGCTTCGCTAAGCACAGGCCACCGAGAAGGTTCTAGACCGAGTCAAGTGACCGTTAAGCGGAGGAGTCCGCTTCGTTTTTTTTTTGATTTATTTAGTTGCAATGCACGCGCGCATTCGCAATGCGGATCACTCTGGGTTTTAGTGTCTTCATGTTTAATGCTGGGCTCACAGTTGTTCTTGTTACTGCGGTCGTTTTTCTTTTCTTGTTTGGTGTGAGAAGGTTCGATCGTGAAACGCTTATGTCACGTTTATAACAAGTTCAAACTCGCGCGACAGCGCAAGCAAACTACCCTAATCCCCTTTTTTGAAGCCCACGGAGTAGACGTTAATCATTTTTCTCGATGCCGAGGATTGTATCTTCCTGGCGACGTAAATCCCCGCGGTGTACTTCAGAATCATCGCCAACCCATTGAGGTCGATAGCGACACCCATAACGTGAAGCGCAGCCGCGACCTCAACCAACGTCATCTCGTTGCTATTCAGGATCCTGCGCACAAGCTCCTGCAGCTCGCTACGCCAGAGGACCTTTTTCCATTTCATGGTGCATCACTTATTTTAAGAGCATTTTCAGCCAAGCTTAGCATGTGCGAGGCGGCTAGGGGGTCGTTGTCTGTTGGGCCTGGGTTAGCTGAGCCTGCAGTGCGTCAATCTGGGACTGGATGGCCTTCGTGTCCATGCCCCATTTCTTCATCTGATCCTCCGTCCTCTGCAGGAACTGAATCTTCGCCTCAAGCTGGTTAATCTTACCCAAGCTACCAGAGGCACCACCTGCTTCCACATTACCTATGCCGATGTTGACGTTCCTACGGGCCTCTCCGAGGGCCCCAAGGGCAGCCAAGTCCTTGCCATTAGTCAGATCGGTCTGAGCCTGGCTTATCTTGGCCTTCGCCAACTCGAGCCTCGCCATGGCGGCGTCGACCTTCCCAGCGTTATTCACGTTCTTCAGTGCCTTCAACTTCGCCTCGAGAACGTCGACCCTAGCCTCAGCGCCGTTAAGGAACTTGAGCATACCCTCATGCGCCAAAGTAGCTGATATTGGCTTCAGGTCGTCTATGACCTTCTGAAGATCCGCCTTCGCGGCATCAACCTGCTTCCCCGCATTAACCAGGTCATTCGCCTTCACAGAGGCTGTTGCAGCTGCCAGCTGCGTCTCCGCGTCCTTGAGATCCGCCTTAGCCACGGTGACATCCTTGCCATCCGCGGCGAGCTTAATTATCGTAGCGTTGAGCTTCTCCACAACGTTATCACCACGTTGAATTGTAGCGTTCACACTGTCCGCGGTCTGTGTCTCAACCTTACCCACCTTCGCGCTGCCCCACGCGGCCCATATGGCGTCCCTGAAGTGTATCATGGAGACGCGAGCCGCCACCAGCGCCTCCCATGGGTGGCCTTTGCTGAGGAGAGTGGTGGCATTGCCAAGTGCCGCGACTCCCTTATCGTAGGCCTTCTGGGCGGCCGGCAGCAGGGTCACACCCTGAGCCTTAAGCTCGGCGAAGAGTTTCTCGGTTCTGGCCTGAGAGTCCTGCGCGAGCTTTATCATGTTGTTAGCCAGGTCCGTGGGTGTGATGTCGCTGACCGTGAAGTACGTCGTCGCCTTGTTGGATCCGTCGTTTGCCCCGGCATTGTAGACTCCGATGTACGCGTCCGATGCTAGGATGAAGCTGGTTGTGTACTTGCCAGTTGAATCCGCCGTGACCTTGGTCACCGGGAAAACTATTCCCTGTGTATCGTTGACGGATACGTAGACCTGAGTGTTAGCCGATGTTGAGCCGCTGAGTGTAACCGAGTCTCCGGGCTTGTAGTACTTTGAGCTTGCCTCTATTGTGATGGTCCCAGCCGCCAACGCGCTTGGTATGGCTGGGAGTAGGAATAGTGCCACAACCACTCCAATTATCACGATTTTTCCATTCATCGCGTTTTTCACTTATTCTAAGGGTGCTGAGGAACCTATTTGAGGAACCCGCCGGAACGAGTTGGAACGCTTTTGGAACGGTTTGGAACGCTTAATGGAACGCTTTTATAGCGATTTTTATGGGCGCGCGCAGCGATCTTCGCAGAGATTTTGAAGAAGCACTGTCTTTCGTTTAAGGTATCACAGGCGTGCGTTGGTTCGCTTCTTTATTCCTTTGAGCATGGCTATTTGGCCATTATGGTGCATTAGTTCGCCCAGTAACGCGAAGATGGCTTCCTTCAGTGGCTGCTTCGAGCCCCAGACCATGATCTTCCTGTTGAGGTCTTCTTCTTCGAGTCCATCCAGCAGGGATAGCACTTTTTCCCTGGCTTCTCTGAGATCGTTTCTGAGTTCTTCGAGGCTGTGTGGTTGCTCCTGGTAGTTGTCGTCCCAGCCTGCTGGGTTATGGGTTCCCGTTATGACCTGTGGTATGAGTAGGCTGGCGATTCTTGTTTGATGTGTTAGTATCCAATGGATGCTGTTTGCTTCTTTAACTGGTCTCCAGTCGAGTATTTCGGGGGTGATCTTGTCGTTGGTATAAGTGATTTCTCTGAAGATGTACTCCGCGAAATCGGTTAATAGACGCATAAGATCACGTACGGTTATATGTTAATAAAACTGATACTGCGCGCCCAATTCTTTATCCTCATGTAACACGGATGCGTGCGCTGATGCACGTGAGTACAGTCATATGATGATTTGTTAATAAACTATGCTTCCCGAGTAAGTAATAAGTTGAGTGTTATGTCTGAAAAGACGTTAAGAGAAGCAGTTGATGATTGGGAGAGAAAAGCCAACAAGCTCATAGAAGAGACTAGGAAGGTTGAAAGCTTAGCCTCGATGGAACTCGAGAAACAAATCAAAGCAGCTCAGGATGAAGGCGCGAAGCTAATCGACTCAATTAAGGATGGGCTAGGTGATGCCGACTTCGGGCTCAGAAAAGAATTAGAGAACCGACTTAATACCATTCAGGACAAGCTCACGCGGGCCTGGGAAGAGCTGAATATTTAAGGGTGCGAACAGTCAGAATAAGGTAAATATCCAGATTTTTCGATGTTATTCGGTGCGCGCAGTGAGATTAAGCCATAATGAGTGTGCATAGTTACGATAGGGACGCCAATGTAATCCACGCGACTCTACCGCAGAATGTTATCCTCTCATAGAAATTGGTCAACCGTATATTGAAACTAGTTTTAACTTCCTAAATGCGCAGAGAATCCTTCCACTATTGTACGCTTGCATTTTTAAGACACCGCAGTCAAAAGTTGAAGTATGGCATACAAGGTAAAGGATTATATGGATTTGAGCTTCCCGGTCACAAGCTTTGAAACCCCGATCCGTGAAGTGGCCCGTATGATCGGTGATGGGATACATGATATTGTAGTGGTGATGGAGGGGGGAATCCCGAAGGGCTTCGTCTCTGCAAATGACATCGTATCCAAGGTTATCGCGTTTGGTTCAGACCCAGATGAAGTCAGAGTCAGGGACGTGATGACGACGTCGTGTCCGACGATAAGTCCGGATGATGACCTGATGTTTGCGTCAGAGATTTTTCGGGGAGGGGCGAACCTGCTTCTCGTCGTTAAGAACAATATATTCTATGGTGTTATAACCTCGAGCGCTGTTGCCATGAGGTTTGGCGAGTATGCAGACAGGGCGGCAAAGGACGTTATTCGAAGCTTCGCAATGTTTAGGTAACGCACGCTGCGACATCGAGCACAAGCCTCTGGGAGAACTCGCTCACTCACGATATTGTCGGCTCCTACCGCGCGCTCGCATTCTACTCAAGCGCTGTAAGTAGAGATATCTCCCATAATATCCATTCGCGCGCGCAATCAATCGCAATCGTAAAGAGAAATAAAATTGAAAAAAGGAATGCTGGGAAGTTAACCAACGATCTGCGTTATCTGCTTAGCGATCTCACCCTCGACGTGACGAGTCCAGAGCATCTCAGGAACATCGACAGCTAGGAACAACCAAGTTAACAGTATCGTCTCGGCCGCAGCGACCACGATGTTCTGAATCCACTTACCGATGCCTATGTGGATCGTGAAATCATTCGGCTGCCCCGCTATCACGATGCTGAACGCCCTGTCCGCCGTGATGATGTCGCGTAGGACCCCCGCCTTCTGGGCTTGAATGACTTGGCCCAGGGGTGCGGTTGTTGCCTGCGTCTTGTATCCTTCACTCTCCAGTTGCTTGACGATCTGCTGCGATAGCTGACTCAGATCCTTGTTCTTACCCTGGAAATGCATTACTTTCTCTGTTACCAAAATCAACACCTCGATACTTGCTCGTGAAACGCGTAGGGAAGCCCGCTATTTGATTCTATTTTTTTTATATTGTTTTGCGGGTGCATCGTCATTGTAATCGCTGAGGGTATTGGGTGGAATAGTACTGGTGTAGCTTGTGCGTGATTACATGGGTGCCGATGCGCGCGTGACCCGTTTTTTGTGGGATGGTGAGTCTGGTCATGTGGCTAGTCAGTGTTCGATAGGTTTTGATGCGCGCGGGGAAAAATTAGTGGATCAGCGATATCTATGGCTGATTTTGACTAAAATGTGTGCGCATTGATTTGTATTATTATCTTATAATGTGCAATAAATTGAGTTTATCTGTGCTTGTTATGACTTTTATGAGTGTAAGTCCTTTTTTCCTCTCTTTGTTATTCTCATGAGGGTCTAAACGTTTGTGAAAATGGGTCAAATAATTAGTCCAATCGGCCTCTTTGTTTGAGTGACTTGATCTTTCTACATTTTGGTTCTAACTTTTCATCTATAAACCTCTTATGCTTGGGTGAAGGGAGGTTATTATTCGGGGGTGGGAATAGATCAGGACTATTCGCGCCTCGGATGGGCGCATCTTAACTTTCTAGAGCGCTAGAGAAAGCACCCCAGTTTCTTTTTACTGTTCACGCGCGCACGTAGAATATCGAGGTTGTCGGTGAAAAATCGGGCTGTGGGCGCTCATGTTGGAGGTAGCTCCGCCCGGATACGCTACTATTGTCGTCTTTTTCGTAGGTGTACGCGAATTGTTTAACGGCGTCCTCCGCCGCGGCGACCTCCGCCGCTTCCTCCGTGGCCGCCTCCGCCTCCGGCGTGCGCGCATTTCCCTGGGGGAGCTTGAGGATGTGCCGGTTTACACGGCGGATGTGAAGCTCCTCAAGAGGGTGGGCGGCAAGGTGCTCAGGCACATCTCAGGTTACGAGTCTCCATAGAAAGCGCGCGCGCAACGCGTCCTGGTGTGTTTGCACCGTTTTGGTGATGCGCACGTCGTAGCTGGCTCGTAATATTCTTCGTTCGATTGTGTGCTTGGGGTAATGATCTCTCGGCGCGCGATTTTGGGTTGGACTAGATGACGCTTCTCAGGGCTTCCTCCGGGTTGGATTCCACGTTGACCGATTTTAGACCCTCAGCGGCAGCAACTTCAAGAAGTCTCCTATCCGCCCCGAGGAACAAATCTGCACTGGCCATCTTCGAGGATGAGATCTGGAGTGCATCGGCTACGTAGATGTGATGCTTGGTGACTAGACTCCATGAATCTGCCAGGGCCATCGATGTCATCGGTAGAATAGTTAAGGACTCCAACCGACTCATTTTGAGGGACTCTGAAATTAGGTTGGCTCTTGCTCTTTTAAATTCCTCATCCGATATGAGGCCTCTGACATGGTACCTATCGAAGACGCCGACGGCTTCCCCGATGTTCCAGATCGAGAAGGCTACCTTAAGGCTTCCCGCTTCAGAGTCGCTATATACTCTGTCGATGACCTTGGTGCCCCTCTCATCTATGTACCTTTTAGCGATGCTACTTGTGTCTAGATATACTAGTCTCCCTTGCATCTCGCATCTCCCTCACTTCCGTCCCGGCTGATGCCTCAACCTTCGGCCGCTTCTCCTCGACCTCCCTCGATGATGGGTAGGAGGTGAGGGTTATTCCCTCCTTTTCGGCGTATTCTGAGAGGATCATCGTGGAGTTGTAGGATCTCATGGCCTCCTCTATTGCTGCGCTGAGTTTTCTCGTGCTGCCGTATCTTGAGGTGGTTATCCTCTTAAATTCCCTCAGGGTCTCGTCGTCCACGTTTATGGTCGTCTTCACGGCATCCATATGGTTCGCCATATAGATGGCGTGGCACTTTCTATTAAATCTGCTGAGAGCGTACGCGCACGCTAGAGGGGATACGATTGATGAGGTTGTAGAGTATGCTTACTCTTTGTTAATGTTCTTGTTTCGCGCGCTATGACACATAACAAGACCCCTTAGACGCGAGTACTGATACTTTATGGCGGACCTGAAAAGTTGAATGACTAATAATTATGGTTTTGTCCAAGTCACGCGCTTATCGTAGACTACAATGGACGGTTTGACTTCGTGCGCACCCTTGAGAGGCCCATTGTTCGACGCCTTTCGCCTTGCGCTTTCTTGCTTTGCCGAAGCTCTTGCAGTTAACGTTGCAAGCTGTTATGTGCTCTAAGTGATTCAGAGTGTGCTCAAACATTCGATCCAGGTTTTTCTTCAAATCATCGCTCAGTGCATCAAGTCTCTTCCTCAACTTCAGTTTGTCATCCTTCCTGCGCGTGCGCAATGCGTATTTGGGCTGGGCTCTAGATCATGATTGCGTCGCCTATGTCTTTGAAGTGTGGGTCACCCGTTAGGACCCTTGCACCGAGTTTTCTAGCCGTTGCGAGGACGTAGGCGTCCGCGAGGCCGAAGTCTCTGATTGTTTGCCTTACCTCGGCGTGCATCATTCCGGCATCGTATGAGAGCTGTTCGTCGGCCTCGACTACCGTGGAGTTGCCTCCTATGATGGCGCGCGCCGTCTCGGGGCCTCTTTTTGTCCTTGCGGCTCTGCTCACCACCTCGGCGACGGTGACTGCTGAGGTGTATATCTCGGCGCCTCCCTCCAGGAGGTCCCTGAGTTTTTCACCCCGTTTAGTTCCGTCTAGGTACTCTACCCAGGCGTAGGCATCGGAGACTATTTGCTCACTCATGTGTCTTCAGCTCGTCGTCGGCTGTGAAGGGACCTATTCCTCTGAGGGCTCCGAAGCCGTTGACTCGGAGCTTCTTCACGGTTATCTCGACGATTTCGCCTTCCTTGATTCCCTTGCTCTCGGTCACTTCCCTCGGTAAGGTGATGACGAGTGACCCTCCGACGCGCCTCGTCTTCACCAACGCTGTTGTGTTACTCATAGGATATTAAGTGTCATTGGTGTTATATTAATTCTATTCGGGGTGATATATTTGTCATGTGCGCTCGCCTCTTTAGAGGTTGGTGGCTCACCATGGGTTAACGCGTAATCCCTCAACCCTTTCAAAGTGCTTCCTGTTAGACGTGACGATTTCCTCGCCGTGGGTTAAGGCGAGGCCAGCTATCATGGCGTCGAGGTCCCCGATCGGTGCTCCGTGGAGTCCCTCACTCGCCATTAGTCTACCGTAGCGTTAGGAGGCTTCGACTGAGAAGTCTAGCACCTCGAGGAAGCTGAAGGTCACCTTCACCTTCTGAAGCTCCTTCTCCCTTTTGGTGGATTTGTAGGCTCCCTTGAACAATTCGCATGCCGTGATGGGGGTCGTGGTCAGCCTCGTCCCTGAGACGGTGTATTCCTCAAGCTTTGCTAGGGCTCTCTCGTCTCGCCTCATCACGCTGCGAACTCCTCGTCTGGCTCTAGCGTTTTTATGTAGTCTAGGAGGTTCCCTTTTTCGGTCGATCCGTTCCCCAAGGCTCGCGCGCCTATTGTGGTCTGCCCAGGTGGGAGCTTGAACTGCAAGTCCACCCCTTTAGGGTGGGTAGTTGACTCTTTCAAACGCGTTTTCGGCGCTTAAAATGCCGAAGACTAGGCAAGTTGCTAGATGGCCAACATAGGAGGTGTATCTGTTCTCGCTTCCGCCGCTTAGGCTTCCTTGCATGACTGCGCCAGCTGCATATAGCCCTGGAATCGTTTTCAAGTCTCTGTCTTGGACCTCGCTTTTTGTGTTTACGAGGAGTCCGCCGTGGGTGGATACTTGGCCCAGGGTGAATGGGATGCCGTAGAAGGGTGGCGATGCTATTTTGTTTATGTTCTCTGCCTTGGGGATCCTTAATTTTGCAGTTTTGCCCTCGTCAACTGCTTCATTGAACTCGCTGACGGTGGTGGCAAGATAGGGGCTCACCCCAGCCTTTTTGGCGAGATCCTCAATCGTGTTGGCGGAATGTACTGTTCCCTTAAATTCTGGGATGGCGTCGACCAACGGTTTCACTTTCTGCTTATATATCTCTTCGTCGATGACCATCAATCCGACTGTTTCTAGTGAAAGCTTGGTCATGATGCTGCCATACATGTTGGATCCCAATGATTCGTCGCAGATCCTCTCGCCGCTCTTATTGACAATGATGCCCTCCACGCCAATGGGGTTGATGTTTAGGTACTGGATGTCCTCGTTCATGCAGGCTGCTTCTGGCCAGGCGTTGAAGGACATGTAGTTCATGGATCTGACTGCGGCTCCCGCCTCTAGGGCCATCAATATGCCGTCTCCCGTGGCTCCGGGTTCACTGAACACTGGCACCTGGTCTACGTGGGGGCCGATGTACTTCAGTAGCATCTCCTTGTTTCTCTGGAAGCCTCCTGTGCACAGTATTGTGGCTTTGGCTTTGATCTTGAATAATCCTTTCTTGTTTTTTGCTAAAACTCCTGCGATTTCGCCTTTGGAATCAATCAACAGCTTTTCAGCTTTGGTTTCGTATAGGATTTTTGCGCCTTCTTTATTGAGTCGCGTCTCAAGAAGCTTCATTGCTTTGTAGCCTCCGTATTTGGTGGAGTCGTAGATTGCGCCTGGCTTGATTGATGCCCATGGCCCGGAGACAGGTTTTTTTGGCTTGAGTATTCTTTCCTGTCCTGGTGGTTCCTCGAATTCTACGCCTTTCTCGATCAGCCACTTCATGGATCGGTGGCTGTTTTTAACCAAAGCGTATGTTAACTCGGGTATCGCCTTGCAGTCTGTGTGCCTATTTATTATTTCTAAAAGTTGATCCTCTTGCATCATTGGGCTTAGGCCACATATGTGGATGGCTTGGCCTGCTATGATGGCGTCTCCGCCTATCCACCAGCCATCAGGCTGTTTATCCATGATTAGAACGTTGGCTCCCAATTCAGTCAATCGATTCGCTGCTACTAAGCCCGCCATGCCCATTCCCACTACGACTACATCACATTCTTGGCTTGGGAGTGTGGAGGCTGACCAATTTTCATTTTCCATAGAAACGCCATATTGAAATGCTTTGGCATAAAATTAAAAATTATTGCTTTATGGCGCACGCGGCGAAGGCTGGGCACCACCACAGTGCTCACCCTTTGGGGCTCAGGGCTGCTTATCTACCTCGTTGGCGCTTAGGCACGGGGACCCAGCCTCCTTCGCAGCCCTACGTAGCTGCTCGTCCTCCGTCACAAGCGTCCTCTCCAGCGCCTTTGCGGCTGTGAGGTAGGATGAGTCGTAGAAGCTCAAGTTGAGCTTCGCTGCGTATCTCTCAATCATCTGCATATCCCCGATCTGGATTCGGTGTACATCCATTACGCCGAGGACCTGCTCAATGTAGCCCATTATGGTTGATGTTTCGCCTTCGGTCCTCTTTCTTCTGCGGCTCTCCTTCCAGACCACGTTGCCGAGCTCGTAGATGGTCAGGTCTAGGGTGGTTTGTCCCGCTAGGTTGTTGACTGCGTCTTCCCTCCTCTGCGTTAGGGTTTCGGCGATTGAGCTGGCGTCGAATAGGAGCTTCAACGTGTATCCCGGTCCTCGCGGATCATCTTCACGATCTCCTTGGTGCCGACTTCGGCTAGGAGTTGGCCCAGCTTCCTGGCGGCTTCTCTCGCTGCTTCGAGCTTCCTTTTCTTTACCTCCTCCTCCCAAGCTTTTCTGGCGACCTCCGCCGGCTCGACATTGTACTTCTTTAGGTCCTCCTTGAGTTCCTCGGAGACTCTGACGGTGACGACGGCGCTCATACACGTTCGTTGTAATACCTTTATTGTATGTTAATTAATGTTATGAGTTGGGTGTGCATATTTTCTTGCATACGCGCGCGAACAGGTGATCACTGCATATGACGTTTACATCTGCGCTTTATCGGGGTTTCAGCTAGCCACGTGTATATGTCTTATGTTATAGTCTTCAGCGCCACCGGTACACGCGACATGGGGTTTGTTGAGGATGTTAACAGGCTCAACGTCGCCCTCACTAGGGCGCGGAGAAAACTGATAGTTGTGGGGAATGGTGAGTCGTTGGGTCTTCGTAGAGGTTTACTCGGAAAATATTTGGAGTATGCAAGCGGTATCCAGTGTATGTATCAATACTGGGAAGGCTCGGTACGACTCCCTGAATCCCTAACTATTCCAAAAATAAATTAATAATTTCGCATCGCGCGCTTCTTATTAGGCAACAAAGGTTTAATAGCATAACGCTTCCCACAGACACTTGGTGGGATGATGGATGATGTTGAGCTGAAGATGGATTCGAAGGGGCGAATCTGCCTACCACCAGACATCAGAGAGGAGATGGGGGACACAGTGATCGTAACGAGAACCCCGAAGGGCATTCTCATCAGGGCGGGTAGGAAGAGGGGGTTCATCGAAGAGTTCAACAAGGTCATCGCCACCGAGCCGAAGAGGACCGGGGAGCCGGAGAACTGGCCCCCAGAGAAGATGAAGGACATATGGGTGGGCGAAGCTGACCGTAGGACTCGACACTAACATACTATGCTACTCACTGGACCCAGCCTACACCGAGCACCCCCGGGTGAAGGGCCTCCTACTAAGCCTCTCACCCGAGAAGACCGTAGCTATCAACCCGACGGTCATACATGAGGCGTATCACACGCTCGTCTATGGGCAGAAGTTCACCAGAGCCGAGGCATCCAGCAGGTTAGGGTTGGTTTTGAATCACCCATACATATATTTCCTCAACCAGACGAAGAGGACCTGCCAAATCGGACTGGACATTGCGAACCGATATATGCTCGGTGGGAGGGACGCGCTGATCCTCGCCAACTACATCGGCGGTAAGGTTCCGGTCATTTACACACACGATAAGGAGTTGGTATCTCTTCAGCGAGTGGTGTGGAGGTCAGCCTCCATAGAAATCAGGGATCCCTTGGTAGTCTAGTTATATCTAATCTTCACACGCGTTGCGCGCGCAGGTTCTCGGCTTCGCTGTGAGGGTGGTGAGTGCGCGTGCGAGGCATGATCCGTCTGAGCCACCAGATTGGGCTGTGAAGGAGTACGGGGTGGAGACAGCTCGGCGGGTTATGGAGGACCACGTCAGTCTGGATGGCCACGACTTCCTGGCTGAGATGAGGAGGCGCGCGTGTACGCTTGGGTGTGTTTCTACTTTGATGGCTGAGATGAGACCGTGCCAGTGCCCATCATTGGGATGACCTCGTAGTATGGCGTCGTGAATGAGACGTCTTTCCCGCTGAAGGTTGTTGTCCCCTGCTTGTATTCGATGAGGCTCGCGGTCACCGATATGGTGTTGGCTTCTTTGTCAATAACGCAGCTGAGGTTGGTTACGTGCAGTGATAGTGAGTTGGAGTTGACCGTTATCTCGTCGGCCTTTATCGTCGTGACGTAGTTTTTGGTGTTCACGCTCAAGCCCGTGTAGGTTCCATCCTTCGCGTCCAGGAGCTGCTGTATGATGCCCTGGATGGAGTAGCTGGGGCCGGGGTAGGGCAGGATTATGGGTGAGACGATGCTTGAGTTTTCGGGGGGATAGGCGATTGTTATGCCGCCCAGTGGGATGGTGTCGTTTGTGGTCGGTCCTATGAGTGGGGTGAAGCTGCCTGGCTGGGCTAGGGCCACTCCGATGCATAGGGTTGCGAGGAGTGTGACTACGCTTAGGAGGATGATTCGAGTCTTCATATTCATCACTTTAGGGTGGTTCGATGTCGAAGAAGAATCTACACTTTAGTACGGAGGCGGCTCAGCGTACTGTTTCGTAGAACAGTCTCTTGAGCTCGCTAAATCATTATCGCATCCTCGATGTCTTTGAAGTGTGGATTACCCGTCAGGACCTTAGCGCTGAGGTTTCTCGCGCGCGCCAGGAGGATCGTGGACTCCGAAGGAGTCGAGTAAGGGAATCAAGCTTGAGTCGCTGACTGGGATAAGAAGAACCACAAAACAAGCAAAGTCGTTCAGGTATGCCCTGCACAGTTGGTCGTTCTATCAGCTTGAGGCTATGATAGAGTATAAGGCCAAGCTGCTTGGTGTGCCCGTCGCCTACGTTGATCCGGCCTACACGTCGTAGACGTGTTCGAGGTGTGGACTCTTAGGGGACAGAGATGGGAAGGGTTTCAGGTGCCCGAGTTGTGGGCACGTTGAGGACGCTGATGTGAACGCTTCGTTCAATATTGTGGTCCGTCGGATGGGCGTTCTTCGATCCACAGTAGACAGGGATGTGGTGGAGGGCTGCACTGATACGCCCGGGGAAGCTACTGCGGGGACGATGCAGGCCTTAGAACCCCACGTGCTTTAGCCGTGGGAGTATGTCAGACGCACGATATAATAAAATACGTATTAACTATGCCATTAACCGGAAGAGGGCCCCCCTTGTCAGTAATTATCAATGCATTAAAATTCATCACAAGACAACAGAGACCGTTCAAAGTAAACATCGTAAAAAATATGCTTCAAAACTTCTCCTTAGGACTAACACAACAATACCAGTCGATATTCGTCATAGCACTAGGCGCGACAGCCCTAGAACTTGGCTACGTTACAAGCTTAGGGGGAGTAGCCACGATGTTACTATCAATCCCATCAGGCCTATTAGCCGACAGACAAGGCATCAAAAAAATGATGATGGCCTCACTCCTCCTCTTCACCCTAGGATACTCGATCTTCGGCTTAGCCCTGAACTGGCAACTAACAGCACTCGCTTACATCTGCATCGCCATCGCGATACTAGTCGCAAACAACGTGTGTCCCATGGTGTGCGGATCATGCCTAAACAGCGTAGAGAGGACAACGGGAATGCAACTCTGCGACACTGTAGCCGCCATCCCAAGACTCTTCGCCCCAGTGGGCGCGGCAATCCTAATCGCGTACTTCGGTGGGCTAACCACTCAGGGAATAAGACCACTCTTCTGGCTCGCAGCGATCCTATTGCTGTTTACGACTCTATTTATGTTCAAGTTCTTCGAAAACCCAATAATACCAACGATACCGGAGGGTCAAGGCATCACAGGTGGCCTACGCCGAGTTTTCCAAGAAGGCGTGAAGGTCAGGCGTTGGTTGGCATACTACATGTTGAGTTCCATCCCGTGGTATATGAGCTTCTACATACCTCTCTACGCTAGAGAAATCAAAAATGTGGGCCCCCTGACACTCGGGTTGATGGACTCAGGCTACTGGCTGATGGTGGTTCTCCTGGCTATACCTGTTGGTTTAGCCTCCGATAGAATAGGCAGAAAGAAGATTATCCTAGTTCTGACCCCCGTCTACTGTTTAGGACTCTTCGCTCTTGGGAATGCTTCAAGCGAAGTTGTAATCGTATTAGCCGGAGCCTTATGTGGATTCACGATGCTTTCAGGGGTTACTGAGAGCTCAATGACTGTTGAGCTAGTGCCGAGGGATCTGCTTGGATCCTGGTTCGGTGTGTTGGGTTTCTTCATGGGCTTGATCAGCTTCGTGGGACCGATCATTGGGGGCTTTATTTGGGGGATCGAGCCGATCTACATCCTATACTTCTTGGCTGCTACACAGCTGGCAAAACTCGTCATATTGGGGACGATGCCGTCTAAAACAAAATACAGCTAGTACCAAGCTCATGCACGAGGCCTTGCTCACACGAATGGAAATACTCCGAAAAATCTTATTCCAAATTCACTTTTGGTTAAGCCTCATCTTACGATCGGCGCGCGCGTGCATCTGAAGTATCGTGAAGGCTCGGGTTCAAACCCAATAGTCTTATCCTCTCTTCCACCTGATACTCAACCTTGATTCAAACACGCATTAAAAGAGACGCAATAAATCAATGCATCTAGAACTATGTTCAAAATTACCATATACAACGCATTATAATGAGTAATAGGTGGCTAAGAAATCCAAAATGATGGCATGAATACAATGGAACGCGCTTATACTTCAGCGGATATGATTGCTTTGCCCAGGTGGGAGCGGACGAAAGGTCAAAGCAGTGGAAGACCTGAAAGCCGCGGAGCCGTGAGGAGTGGGCTGCGAAAGACCAGGCTGGCTTAGGCTAGCAAGGAAACCTGCACTCCCCAGCTGTCAGCGCCTAAGCGAGGCCAGCGCGGTGATATCACCTGAGCACCCCCCGATTCTTAGAAGGTAACTCTGTGGGGAAGCTGGGTTCTCAATAGCCTTATCCTCACTCCCACCTGATACTAAGTCAGGTGCAATTTGAATGGTTGAACTAGCAGAGATTCAAGCCACCGGATGGTATGGGAACTGCATGTTCCCATTCATAGGCACATAAACACTTAGTACTTGTATAAGATGGAACTGAAAAAAAAATGGAGCTGTATTGACGAAGCAATTACTTGTTGTACTTCTGCCAGCTCGCAACCATCTGACTTGAGTCGTTGATTGGGTAAATCTTCATTGTTAGTTCAGGTATGTAGAAGGAAGCGTAGTCAGCTAGATATTCAGAACTATCTGTTTCAAAGATAGTGAATCCATTAGTCCCTAAACCGACATGACATGGACCGTATATCGTCTTTACTTTAAGGTCGCTTCTTTTCTTGAATTTCTCGATAACCTTACCGACATCTTCCGGACAATATTCCCAGTAGCATATGTACTTCATTTATTTTCACCAGTTTTTCAATTTTTATAAGATTCATTATTAGTATATAATAAAAGAATCTCGTATTGATAATATATAACTAAGTATTTAACATTTGTATTTTTATTCGTAGAGAATTATGTGTGGACGCATAGCCTTATCCTCACTTCCACCTGAGTGTAATACGTGAAACTAGATTGGTGGATCTGGCACTTCTACAGAGTGTATCGTACATCGCTGGAGCGTTGGGAGTATGCGTAGCCGCTGTCTATTATGTGTACAATATGGGGGCCACACGGAAGACTCAGGAACTAGCACTTAAAGCTCAGCAGCAGAACCTCGAGACGAGACAGGCCCAGCTATTCATGCAGGTATTCAACAGGTACGACACGGAGTTCTGGAAGCAATGGCTGCAGGGGATGAGCAGGGAGTACAAGGACTACGATGAGTGGAACAGGGATCGGAGCGACCAGAACCTATCCGCGGCTAGGCTGAATGTCACTACCTATATGATGGGGATCGGAACCCTCGTCAAGAGGGGGCTCCTCTCCTCGGATATAGTCGCAGACCTGATGGGCGGCCCAGTCATCATGTGGTGGCAGAAGTTCTTCGATTATTATAGGGAGTATAGGGTCAGGGCTAACTATCCTGGGTATGTGGAGGATTTGGAGTATCTTTATGATGAGTTGATGAAGCTGCATTCTGCTGGTTACTCGCCTAAGTGGAGTCTAGCGGAGGTTGGGCGTGGATCTCAGGGTGATGGTGACTGATGGTTGACTTGGGTGAGATTCAGGCCGCCTACTACACGGTAATATGCGTGCACGCAAATCAAATAGAATAGGAAGCGGTAAAATGAATGAGTCGGAGGCGGCGGGACGGATCAAATCCCCTGTTTTTGAACCAAAGAGTATCGGCGGAATGAGAATTAAGAATAAGTTAGTTAGGTCCGCCACGGTTGAGGCCATGGCATCTGAAGATGGCAACATTACAGACGAACTCGTGAAAATATACGAGACTCTAGCGGAGGGAGGAGTCGGGCTGATAATCACTGGAGCAGCCTACGTGCAGCCGACGGGTAAAATTTTGGCTCACCAAACGGGCATAGACAGAGACGATGCGATTCCAGGGTTAAGAAGAATCGCGGAAATAGTCCACAAACACGGCGATGGGTGCGGAGTTGCGGTTCAGCTAAATCATTGTGGTCGTCAATCCGTTCTGTTAGAAGACACAATCGCCCCCTCAGCCGTTTTTGAACCCATAGGGGATAAGATGCCGCGAGAGATGACGATCGAAGAAATTGAGGAGACGACGGAGGCTTTTGCCAGAGCCGCGATGAGGGCTCTGGAGGCGGGGTTCGACGCTGTTCAACTCCACGCCGCGCACGGGTATCTTCTGAGCGAGTTCTTGTCACCCTACACAAACAGGAGGACGGATGAATACGGAGGCAGCACGGAGAACAGGATCAGGATCGTGGGAGACATCTACAAGAGAATCGTGGAAAACGTTGGGAAGGATTTTCCCATACTGATAAAGATGAACGTGGACGATTTCCTCGACGGCGGGATAACGCTGGATGAATCAGTGAGGATCGCGGGAACGCTTTCAAGGATGGGCTTCGCAGCCGTTGAAACCAGTGGGTGCATGTGGGAGGTCGCGACTAGGAGCAGAGAGGAGCTTGGTTGGAGGCCGGTTATGATCCCGGAGAGCCGAGTTGGTATTAGATCTAAGGACGAGGAGGCATATCATCTGTCATACGCGAGGGAAATAGGGAAGGTCATCGACGTGCCCTTGATTCTGGTCGGTGGAATCAGATCCCTCGATGTGATTGAGAGAATACTGGGGGAAGGGGATGCTGACTTCGTTGCCCTGTGCAGACCTTTGATTCGGCAGCCGGATCTTCCTAATAGGTGGATGAAGGGGATGGGAGGGTTGACGGCTGACTGTGTCTCGTGTAATGGCTGTGTTGACAGCCTGGGGGAGGGTGGCTTGCGATGTACTCAGATTGCGAGCATCTCTACCAACGTGGATGGTCTCTCTCAATAGCCTTATCCTCACTTCCACCTGACTCTAATTCGTGAACTTGTAATGGTTGATTTATCGTTGCTCTAGTCAGTGAGCTACATCGCTGGATCCTAACCAAGAGCCATGTCTACATTATGCACTCTATTCTATCAGATGCTTCCCTTCATCCATGATCTTGCGGCCGTCGATCCAGATCGATGACTTCAACACAAGTCCATCTATATGGGTTTTCGACTCCCAGTCAGCCCCCGTTTCCTCGCGGAGGGGATTACCGAATGCGCAGTGAACCGACGGAAACTTTTCGTCTTGGAGCATGTTGCCCGTCAAGCTGGTGAGGGCAAGGTTTGTTCCAATTGCGAACTCCCCGAGCTTGTTGCTGTAGGGGTCGGTTGAGAGGAACTCGACCAGCTCTCTACGAAGTCTCTCGTTAACGCATCTGATCGACGACAGATCGGCACGCGAATCCCTTACCATCAATGTAACTGGCGTGTCTTTGAGATAGCCATACCTAGGTGTGAACCAGTCTCCTAGCTCGTCTATGACGATCCTCCCATTCACCTTGTTGGCTGCGGTGAATATCTCTCCGGCGGGTAGGTTTCCCCACATACCCTTCTTGTGGAGAATTCCATCGTCTATCACCCATCTCCAGGAGGGGTGAAACTCCACATCCAGATCGGTACCGCCTGGGTTTACGACCCTCGCTCTCCGAGCATTCTTCACGATTCCCTCGATCTTCTTCGTCAACTTGGAGATTCTCAGGTAATCTGCGCACATTCCACTCTCCATGAGTTCCCGCGTGATGCCCGGCATGTGTGCGTGTCGTGCATACTTGAGGGCCGTTCTGACGAATAGGGTCCTCATGGCTAATTCGCCTGGTTCGGATGCCAAGGCGAGGAATGTGACGTTTGCCCAGGGAATTTCTTTGGCTATTGCCTCCGGAAGTTCGGTCGCGGGACGATCAGCATAGTCCTCAAGCACGAAGAGCTTCATGTTATCCGCCGTGGCCCTTTCCGCCGCCTTCGCAATGGCGTGTCCGACTTCTAATGTAGATCGGTCAGCGAGAATGAGGATATGTTCACCTCTAGTCACCGACATGCAAACCTCCACAGCGTTTCTGGCGCTTGTTCTAATGTTCCCAAACCCTGGACCCATTTACATAATTTTCTTATGTTATATAATATGGTCTTTCCATTTAGTCAATCATGCGATCAATGTACAAATAGACTCCATAGTCTTATCCTTCCTTTTTCACTAACTATTTTCAGTGATTCTATGGTTGATGCGCAGACGATTGGAGTGTTAGCATCGTAATTCGTGACAATTCGATATTTCAGTTTGCTTTCTTTTTGCAACAGGTTTTGTGGAGGTAAACACCCCTGAAGATATATGATTCACATATAACGTGCACGCAGCGAGCAGAAATGCGCTTAGTTTTGCAACGTAACATTTCAATAGCCTTATCCTCACTTCCACCTGATTGTAACTAGTGATTGTTGATTGGTTGACTCCTGGTTTGTTGGGATGAAAAAGCTACTCAAACATGCAAAACCTATAGTTATCATTTGCTTATTCCTTTTAGGAATCATCCCACGGACTATACCTGCAAGGGCAGCAACTGACACCTCAAATATTTTACTTCTAGATCCCACCAGATGGGAAGCACAAACAAATGGCGGTGCTCAGATCACTCAGGAATCAGACATAACGATAACAAGCAACCCAAAATATGACATCTCAAGAGGAGAAGTCAGCACCGCATTCCAGTTCACCGGCGACTTCGACGTCCAAGTCGACTATAGGGAGGGCATGGGATGGACCGACCCGATGACATCCTATCGAGGCAACCCTCATCTCGACGCCGCGGAAATGGGTATCAATGTTGACGGCTCAATATGGCTCATTAGGCGAACAGTTTTCCCAACAAATCCCATAACAAACTTTTTGAGTGTCGACTCGATTCCCGCTGGGCAAGAGCGGAGATTCCTATACGATTACCGCACCAGTGCAGAGACATCGGGGAAGTATCGCATCATTAGAAGCGGCTCAGAAGTCGAGTTCCAGTACTACAAGGACACCAACTGGGTTAGCCTATACTCCATATCCGGCATCACGAACCCCGCGTCCATTTATCTGAGTGCAACAAGCGTCTACACTAACCACACCTTCTCCACGATCTTCGATAACTTCCAAATCAACTCAGGCAAAACAAACTATATCCCCCTAGTATGGAAGGAGACTTTTCCGAAACGCATAGACTTCATGGTCGGAGGCTGGGTAAACGATTATCTCTGGAGTAGAAACTGGGGCAACTACTACAAGGAGACGAACCCTTGGCAGATCATGAAGGAAAACGGGGTGCAGTGGGCGAACATCTGGGTCACAAACGTCCATACACAGGACCTAGCCGATACCCCCGTAGAGAAATGGGGCACATTGATGCCGAAGGCCGAATACTGGGCCTCTCAGGAATACGCCGAGGAGAATCTAAAGGAGGCGCAGGACGCCGGGCTCCGACTCTATCTGACGCTTGTACTAGGTGACGCGGCGAATACAGCGGGCATCCAAAATGCCCCCTCAGCGTGGAAGGGGCTCAGCGTAACTGAGACAGCGAAGGCCCTGGAGAATTACACCTACGAGACCGCGATGTATTACAAATCAAAGGGCCTCAACATCGAGATGTATGACGTCGGCAACGAGATCGAAACGGGCATCCTAAACTTCCGAGCAGGTGAAAGAATCTCCCTTCCAGCTGGAGTCGATCCTAATACCGATTTGGATTATATGAGGAACAATGTTTGGAATATTGAAGCACAGCTGCTGAAAAGTGGAATCGCAGGAGTACGGCGCGCTGACCCAAATGCAAAGATCGTGCTCCACACCTATGGCTTGGGAGGGGGTGCTTCAGCCGAGAACTTGGAAAATGCATTCTTCCAGGCTATGGTTGATGAGGGGGTGGACTTTGATTACGCTGGGATCTCGCACCCTGTTCAAGAACCCTACGGGGATTCAACTTACTGGCCTCCAAACCAGTACGCGAACCATACATGGTTCCAGCACATGAATGAGACGATAAGCTTCCTCGCTGGAATCGGTAAGAAGACCCTAATCTGCTACGCTGCCTATCCAGAGAGTAGTGAGGGCATCACCTACGATCCTATGCCGGATTATCCATACACGCCTGAGGGGCAGGCGGCATGGCTCCGTGATCAGCTTCTCTTCGCAAGCAACAACAAAGACGTAGTCGGATGGTTCTACTTCTACCCTGATTCCTTCCCAGGCTTCAACTCAGACCCAAGTCAAACGTGGGTGAACTCTATGGGTCTCTTCATCAACGATGGTATACCTCAGCCCGCGATGAGTGAGTTTCTGCTTGGGCGTAAGCCAGCTGCGTTCGAGTTCTCGAGACTCACAGTCAACCCGACTCAGGTAGAGGTCAATAGTCCCATTACCATCTCAGTTAACGTGAAGAACACTGGAGGGATCTCCGGCATCTACTCCGTGGAGCTGAAGATGAATGGGGTAGTCGAGGAGTCGAAGAGGGTGACTCTTGATGGCGGAACACAGACCGACTTGAGCTTCACCATCACCAAAGCGATCGCAGGATCCTACAAAGTCGATGTGGGCACACTGAGCGGCATTTTCACAGTTAAGACTCAGCCAAAGCCAGCTTCAATTGATGTGAAGTCACTCGTAATCTCAAAGGCCTTGGTTAAGAAAGGTGAAGAAGTAACTGTGAACGCCACGTTGGAAAATAATGGCGATTTAACCGGCACTTACAATCTTGCATTCAGCCTTGATGGTGTTCAGAAGGACTCAGCCACCGTTATTCTCGATGGTGGCAAAACCACTTCTAGACTAATGAAGTTCTCCAGTGGCGTGGAAGGTGGTCACATAGTCATGGCCGGCAATGAATCAGTTGCGTTTGAGGTAGAAAAGACCCCAGTGGCGCAGACGGGAATCGATGGCTACCCGATTGAATCTGTTTTCATAGGCTTGGTCCTAGTAATCTTGATTCGGATAGCTTCTAGAAAGAGTCATAATGTATACTGAAGAACAGGTCAATAGTCTTATCCTCACTTCCATCTGAGTGTAACCAGTGAATGGTTTTAGTTGACCCACAGACAGTTGGAGTATTGGTCACAGCGGCAAGCGTGACTATTGCAGCCATCTATTATGTGATGAACATAAGAATTAGTAAACGGAATCAGGAGCTGATGCTCAAGTCTCAGGAGACAAGCGTGAAGACTCAGGAGCTGGCCCTCAAGTCTCAGCAGCAGAACCTGGAGACTAGGCAGGTGCAGCTCTTCATGAGCGTCTACCAGAGGTTCGAGGAACCCGACTTCCAGAATGCATACTAGGAAATGATGTCATTACAATGGAAGGATTTCGATGACTACATCGCCAAATTCGGTGAGAAGGTGAATCCTGAGGCATGGAGGAAGTCCTCGATGGTAAGCACGTTCTTCGAGGGTTTAGGTGTCTTGGTGAAGAGGGGCTTTATAGACGCCTCAATCGTGGACGACCTCATGTCGTTACACGTAATTGGTTATTGGCAAAAGTATGAGCCTGTCTATGTGGGATTGCGAAAGTTGATGAACACCCCCACCGTTTGCGAGTACTTTGAGTATCTCTACAATGTGGTTTACGGGATTTGGAGGCAGCAGCACCCAGGGTATGAGACGGTGACCTTAACTCAATAGTCTTATCCAAATCTCCACCTGACTCTAATCCAGTGAACCCTGTTCTCAAGTAAGTCTATGTCTATCAAGAAAACCCAATACTATCTTATTGAACTCAACCGGGTCCTCCATATTCGACATATGACCCACGCCTCTAAGTACCACTTTCTCAGAGCCCGTTATCTTCTCCTCAAGAACATCGGCAACCTCTAGGCAGTCAGGAATGTCAAGTTCGCCGACAACGATGAGAGTCGGTGCCTTGATCTCATGTAGACGCATCTCCGGGACTGGGCTAAGCCTGAGAATATTATCGTCGTTAACGAAGTTCCAACCATTATAGCGACCAACAATCTCCCTAAGCTTACCGGCGCACTTCGGGTTCTTGCGAGCTGGCTCGAACAGAGGTATGTTCAGCCAAATTTGTTTAGCGGGCTCAATCCCCTTCTCCTTCGCCGTACTGAATATCGGCGCCATTGAGTCCGTGTACTCCTTTGAGACGCTGCGGCTCTCAATGATCGCGTCAACGGGTATCAGGGCGGAGGTTCTCTCGGGGTATGCTAAGGCGAAGTTAATGACGACATAGCCACCCATGCTCAGCCCAACGACTGCGGCCTTCTGGATTCCCAGATGATCTAGCAGAGCCTTAAGGTCCTCGTGATGGGCGTAGAGCCTCTCCTTCTCCGGCAGTGAGGACTTACCGTAGCCTCTGAGGTCGTACCTGAGGACCATGTAGTGCTTCGCGAACTCGTCGAACTGGTCATCCCACATGGTGGTGTCGAGCGTCCAGCCGTGAAGGAACACGACTACTGGTCCCAATCCTCTCACCTCGTAGAAGAGCCTTGTACCATTTACATCAGCATAGGGCATTTTTATCAGGAAAAACTAATCCTTAACTGGTAAAAGAGGTTTTTTATGCTTGAGTCACTTTCAATAGTCTTATCCACACACACATTTGCGGAAAAGTTATAGCCGAGCCGAATTGAGTTTTTGAATATGAAAACAGAGTTGAGATTTGAAGAAGTAAAAGAAGAGAAGGCAAGATTCTTAGAGAAGAACGAGTATGCCGTGCTGGCAACATCTCTGAACAATAGGGTCACGGCCAGAACTGTATCCTATGTTTCTGAAGGACTGACCATCATCTTCTACACTTTGACCAGTCTCAGGAAATTTGCCCAAATCAAAGCTAACCCAAAGGTTGCACTATGCCTAAACAACGTAAGCATAGAAGGGACAGCGGAGATAGTGGGAAAGCAACAGGGAGAAGAATATAAGAGGCTCTCGGAAATCTGGGAGAAGAAGTTTGGTTGGTTTGATTGGTATGATTCCAACTATCCAGAACTATCAGTCTTCGTAAAAGTGACGCCAATACTCATTGAGTCATATGTGTCCAAAGACGATACGTCTGCTAGAGAGTACCTAGACTTGCACAGCAAAAGAGCATACACAACTACACAATGGGATAAACAAGAGTATTAACAAAACCCTCTGAGGAGAATGGAAAGAGGCAAAGATACTGACGAAACAACATTAAGAAGGCTAGCTAAGAAGCGCACGCGTAGTATATTGCTGCTACTAATACTCCCGTCGCCGCCACCATGTAGTAGACTGTCTAAATCTCACCAAGATCAACCAATCATAATACATGAGTAAAAGTCAGGTGGAAGTGATGATAAGGCTATTGAACACACGCTTTTAGGAAAAGAAGTCTCGGAAATCCTGCCATAAAATGCCGAGGAACCCACCCTCATCATAGTCAGACTTCCGAGAACTCTCCATAATCATTTTAGCAATTTTCAAAATCGAATCCTCTGAATACTCATTTCCACCTTTAATGCCACTCAAATAGGATGGAACTTCTGCAATATTCATCACATGTATAGAGGGTTTACCCTTGAAACTCAGCTTGGCGTTAGGGAAGACAACCAAGCCCTCGATAATTGGTGAACCTAGTAGTAATATCCCAGAATCCTCGATCAAATTTTGGATGTATCTAACATTACCCTTCGCCTGGTAGACCGGACTAAACCCAAAAGCCCAGTTATCCCAGAAAAATTTGACCTCTCCAATATTATTCTTAGTCTCGATAACTAAGATACCCTCCTTCCAAAGCAAGGTGTGATCGATATTTACTCTGCCCCATTGACTCGGACGTATTATATCGTTAATTAAAAAATAATCGTCGCTGAGTGCGCACATATTATTATGTTCTCACTTGCGAGTGATAATATTGAATTACACTTTATTAACTAATCTTTTTCTATAATCTGGTGTCTGGAAGTTTTTCTTATCATCACTCGTGATATCCAATATGTGTTGAGCAATTCTATCATAGATTTCAAACGTGCTAACGTCCAGAAGACGAGTTACCGGAAGTAAATTTAAAGGGGCATCAACAGGATCCATCCTAAGATCGTTATACACTTCGATTGTAGATTCACTCGACATATCTAATTCATCCCTCAGGTTATCTGGAGCCACGGTAATTTTTAGAGACTCTTTTTGAAGTTTCTCATTAAGGCTAGAATCGGAGTTTAATCGTTGGGCTAATTCTCCACCACTCCACTCGGATGAATACTTTGTTCGTAGCTGTTTCCAAATGTGTGAACTTCTCAGGTCGGCCTTTGCTATGAAGTGGCATTTATAGAGGAAGGATATTACTTCGCTGTGAAAATTATCTCGCCCAGCGTGAGTGGAGCGGGTGTGTTCACCGTAGTTGAATGTGATAAAGTCTAGGGCTCTATCCTGAATCCTAACAACAGGCATTGCGACATAGCGATAATTCGTCGGCGTAGCGGTAATGCCTAGTGTACTGAGGTATTGGCAAGCTTGATTTTCGATTTCTAGTTTTAAAGCCCAGTTCACCGGGTAGGGAAATATTGGTTCATCTTTTTGAGTTGGTGATATTTTTATTCGTAAGCGTATATTGTCGAGTATTTTAGACATGAAACCCAACCTTTCTTACGTTAATATCCAGATAAGATTTTAACTTTAAGCATTTCCATGTACTAAATTGAGAATTCAATAGTCTTATACTCTCTTCCATCAACTTACGTAAGCTTAACCGGGAGTTGACTATTATAGTGACTAGCGGCGACGCATCATAGGTTTATGAGAACGGGCTTCTGAACGCGCTTGCTCTTCCAAAGCCTTCTCCTTAGCGTCCCAAATCCTCTGCAGGCTCAGGCCACACCTCGGACACTCAGAGATCAAGGATAGAGATGGCTCAGAGACCCAACCACAACCACCGAATTCCCGTCTACACTCAACCATGTACGGGTAGTTGACCTTGGGGACAAGTTCACAGGTCAAACTGTGGCGCTCCTTGACCCATACAACTCCCCTGACCCTCAGCTCGACCTGGGTGAACGGGTAGCTTCTTGATTTAAAGGGGATCTGGGTTCTGAAGGGCTGCTCGAAGGTCGCGTCTCTGGTTATGTGTATTTGGCTGTTTAAGGCGCGCATAACCATATTCATATCGTTTGATGACTCATAGTGTTGTGTGCGGATTTTCTCGACAGGTGTCATTTCAAGACATAGTGACTCAGCTTGGAAATCCTCTTTGGGGTTTATGATCAGTTTGCCTGTTAGCTCCTCGTTGTAGTCATATGATTCTTTGTCGAACTTCAGGTTAAGATCGCCTCTCGGGTGCGTAAACCTGCTAAATATGCTCAAATACTACCACCCCTGAATCGGAATATTCTAAACTATCATTAAAAACTATCCCAAATCTTATCCTCACTTCCACCTGAATAACCGAAGTAATTATTAGCTATTTACATCTGATACACATCGATTAAGTTAGCGAACGCGTAGGTTATTTAGTAAGAAAAAATAACGAACCCAAGCTCTTCCATCCGTATCCCCATTCTTTGAAATTCCTACCGCCAGTCGTGATATCCCTTGTTTGGACATGCTCCCCTCCCAATTTTTCGTAAAAGTGTCTAGATGGATTTACCGCCAATACCCAGACCATCATCGAGTTGAAACCACGACTCCTCAAATATTGAGTAGAAGCATTCACTAACCGTCTCCCAATGCCTTGCCGTTGCATCTTCTCAAGAATGTATATCCCAATAAGTTCCCCTTCGTATATTGGGTCATTATCTCTATCTTTCCCACAGATCGCAAACCCCACAATGTTCTTGGAATCATCCTCAGCAACGAACACGGCATCTTGGCTTGTCGGAGCGAGATAAATCGTCGCCCATATATTTTGACATTCGTCATAAGACAAGTTCGAGAGACATTCTTCAGAATAGATTCCTTGATACGCGGTCCGCCATGAGTCAATGTGAACCTTCGCTATACCCTCAGCATCCTTGACATTCGCTTTCCTGATGGGCATTTGCATATTGGTTCCAAATTACGCTTATTGGATGGAAAATAAAACTGTTATACTGAAAAAGAATTCAAGTTTCTAGTGGCATGCGAACACATCCTTGCTACCACCTGATACTCAACCGTGAACTTGAATTTCTGTATATGAGTCATTCATCGTGCAGGAGCCGATCTCAACTGACTGGTCGCGCACGCACGAAGGTTAAACAGCCAAGGAGTTGGGAGGGATTCACCTAATTGGCTCGCCCACGTTCAGTGTCTTTATTATGTTAAAATTTAAAACCCTTGAACTACTCGATTAACCGATGAATCCCCCAACCGAGCAGATGGGAAAATACTTTGCCGCTCTGACAATTGGTTCTATCTACATCTATTTTCTATTCATGGTCGTAGATGAGCTATCAGATGACTCTTCAATCATCGCGGCGGTGACAGGAACAGTGCTCCTCAGCGTGCTGGCGTGGACCTTAATTGTATTTAATCGCGCGTTCAAACATACGTCTACGCAAGCACACCTCTAGCCATGTATACTCGAAAAAATTGGTTTAGGTTTGGGACCATAGCCTTATCCTCGGCTCCACCTGATACCTATCCTTAAAAGTAAGCGTAGGTTGGGCTCTAATGAATGGACGGAATCGTGTACGACACCTCGAAGACCGGATTAGAAGCCGTGCTCAGGGTGTGGCAGCTGAAGGCCATGCAGGTGCTGTGGAGCAGCCCCGAGGGGGCGAAGACCTTCACCGTGTGGGAGAAGGTAAACCAGATTCTTGGAGGAGAGACAATATCCCGAGCCAGCATCATCAACTTCCTGGAGGCGATGCGTGTGGCCGGTGTCTTATCTGGGGTAGAGGAGACTGGGAAGGGTGGTTACCACTGGGTCTACTCCGCCGCTTTGGATGAGGCGGGGTTCAAACATTTCATCGTCGATACTCTGCTGGGGAGGCTGATGAGTGAGTTTCCAGATGAGGTGAAGGGAGCCGTAGAGGCTCTGAATCGATAAGATTCCGGGTCTTCAAAGTCGTTTTTCCTCGCATGTGTCCTATCCCCATAGCCTTATCCAAACTTCCACCTGGCTCTTCTCCAGTGATGATTAATGGTTGATGTTAGTACACTTCAGTCTCTGTCCTACGTGGCAGCAGCAATAGGGGTATGCGTAGCAGCCTTCTACTACGCATTTAACCTGAGGGAGACGATGAAGAACAGACGAGTCACCCTCTCAATGAATGTGTTGCAGTCACTAGGAAAAGAGGATTGGCAACTCCAACACGTGGAAGTGATGAGTATGCAGTGGAGCGACTTCGACGACTTCAAGAGGAAATACGACTCGAGCGTTGACCCGGAGAGCTACGCCAGGAGGCACTCCGTCTTGCTCACATATGATTTCCTCGGTCAGCTGTACCGATTCGGGGTCGTTGACCTGAGTACGTTCACTGATATTTGGGCGATGGGGGCGGTCATGTGCTGGACGAAGTTTAAGCCGATAGTTGAAGGGTATCGTGGATGGGAGTGGCCTAAGGGTGCTTTTTCAGACTTGGAGTATCTTGCTAACGCTTTGCAGAGGAGGCTCAGCGAAAGTGATCCTGACTTCATGAAGAAGCTGGATGCGTTTATTCCGACTGCTGGAATGGATCAGTAATCTTATCCCACTTCCACCTGAGTGTAATCAGTGACTTGTATTGGTAGACCTGGTAGAGATTCAGACAATATACTACATGGTGGCCGCCACGGGGGTGTTAGTGGCGGCGGCCTACTACGTCCTCAACATGAGGGCCACGAGGAGAACACAGGAGCTTGCACTGAAATCACAGGATCAGACACTTCAGACGCGACAAGCCCAACTATTCATGGGGGTATACCAGACATCGATCTCCAGGGACTTCCTGCACATCGCAATGAAGATGGACGTTGAGGTAAAGAATTGGGACGACTTCTTCGACAGAGTCCTTAAGGATCCGGAGACGTATGAAGACTTCACGGGCGTCGTCCTATTCTATGAGGGGATAGGTGTCCTGGTTCGGGAGAACCTGATCGATGTTCGCCTCGTCTCTCTGTTGATCTCGGGTCTTGTTACTGGTTGGTGGGAGAAGTATGGTCCCTACATCCTAGAGGGAAGGGAGAGGTTGGGGTTTCCTAGGTGGTGTATCGAGTTTGAGTATCTGAATGATCGGATCATTGAGTTTGGTGGGGAGAATCCGGAGCTCCGGATCGTTCCCAACGTCGGTAGTGCTCACAGCTTCGAGTGACTGATTCAATAGCCTTATCCTCACTTCCACCTGATTCTTCTCCAGTGATTCTATGGTTGATGCGCAGACGATCGGAGTATTGGTGACGGCGGCAAGCGTGACGGTAGCGGCGATTTACTACATATTTACCCTGAGGATAAACCAGAGAAACCTCAAGGCGAACCTCGAAACAAGACAGGCGCAGTTCATGAATCAGATAAGTGACGGCCTCACTAGCTTAGTCCACGAGAAGTCTACTTGAGACACAGAGTATTTTTTGGACGGACTGGGAGGACTTCGAGAGGAAATGGGGATCAACTGGAGAAAACCCGGAAAGCGCGTTTATGAGATTCTCAGTATTTGGCAAGTTTGAGAATGTGGGATGGCTTCTGGAGAAGGGTCTGCTGGATCCAGAATGGGCCTATAGTCAGTTCCATTTCTGGGCTACGCCTCTCTGGGTTAAGTTTGAGCCCTGGGTGATGCAGATGAGGAAGAAGTTTAATTCTCCTACGATTTTCATCGGGTTTGAGTATCTTGGGAAGAAGTTTTTGGAGATTGAGGAGCGTAAGGGGATTAAACCGATTTTCATTACAACAAGGGAGAGCCTCAATATAGGGGACTCCTAATCTGGTCATTGCTTCACGCTGGATGCTACTTGGATTCTATCCATGCTGACAAAGTTAACCCCTGAATGCGCGCGCATATTGAGCAATACTTGGATTATTGCTCACTATGATGATTACCCTTCGACCACAGCACGGTCAGGTCTCCCTGAGGAGCTCGGAGTCAAAGGTATCCTTCGATGCCTCATGTAGTCTTGTGTTGGCTGTGTAAAGTGTTGACGTCGTCTTCCTTGACGCTGCTAGGAAGAGTGAGTCGTAGATTGATAACTCGAGTTCGATTGCGATCCTGAGGGCATCTATAGCGATCTCGCGGCTTGGAATGATCATTATTTTATCCCAGAGGAGAAGCAGGTCATCGGCTGCCCTCATCGCCTCCTCCGCGGGGAGGTCTCGGTGGATCTTGGCGTGCTTCCAGAGTGTGTTCAGGGCCTCGGGTAGGGCCTCGTCGACGGAGAGGAGTGTGTTGCCTTGTTTTAGGGCCTCTTTTACTCTTGTTCGTGCCCTCTGTGAGTCTGGTTCTTCGATGACGAGTTTCACGACTATGCTGGTGTCTAGGAGGAGGCTCAACGTTCCCTGTCCTCCCGTATTAGCTTGGTTGAGTCTATCTTGGTCGTTCTCTTCTCGGCTCTCTTGGCGACCTCGTCTACTGCCTCTGATAGTTCGATGCTGTTTATCCTCGTCTCGATGAATTGCCTTATCTCCTCGCTCCACTCGATTTTGGTGTTCTTCATCTTCTCCTTGAGTTCACCTGGTACCCGAATCGTTAATGTAGACGACGTGTAGTACACCTCGACTTATAGAATGTAACACATTTTATTAAGATTGTTGCTCATTAGATGTGTACAAGTTGGGTGATGATTTGTCGTGCACGCTTACCATCTGCGCGCTCTACGAAGACATCAGGATCGTATTCAGCAGGAAGAGTGGCTTTCATATTCATGTTATGGACTTCGAGCTTAGGGACTGGGTGCGCGCGCGCACTTACGATCACAACTAACTAACACTAACTACACTCCGTTACCTTCTTACTCTCTTACCCCCACCACTCTCTCTAGAGACAAACATATGCGCACGCATCTCAGGCTATTTAGTGCGTTTGTAAGAAATACTTTAAGCAACTTACACTGTCAAATGTGATTAAGTGTGAACCATATGGAAGAGAAAACAATACAATCGATACCAGCCATGCCGTTAGCATTGATGATGGGTGTAATGGGGGCAATAATAGGGCTCGTCATTGGAATCTTCTACGCGTTGATGTTCGGAGCCACAATGTCTGCTTACCCTAATAGTAGTGGAGTCACATACCCCGGTTGGTTTGCCGTCGTCTTTGGTGTTGGAGCAATTATCGTTATGCCGATCGTCGGATTTATCGGAGGCTTCATAGAGGGTGGCATTGGAGCGATATTATACAACTTTCTCGCCCCGAGAATCGGGGGAGTCAAGCTTCGTTTCAGAGAAGAGACTCCTGCGCCACAGCCTCAGGTCCCTGTGCCACCTCAGTAGAAATGCGCACGCAAGGGTATCCTCTCACGTACTCCGATTCTGATACCGTATACGATGATACGTGGTCTAAGAGAACCATCATAGACACGGGGGTCGTCGCATCTAAGTAGCGCGCGCGGCTAGTTGTCTACTGGTCTATGAGGGCTTGTATGTGGTTCAAGCTTGAAGGTGGGATTATTCTGAGATCGAGTAAGGGTTCCTATCATGTAGTCTTCAACAGGGCTGTGAGTTGGGATCGGAATCTGCACATTATGTGTTGGGTGGCTATGATGTCTCAGATCAAAGCCTTGATCAGGTACGCTTTGATGCAGGGGATCAAGGAGTCCTCAACTTTGAGAATTGGGCCGAAGGGAGTGGAGCCTAGTCCCAGAGTGATTTATCACTGGGGTAAACAAGACGGACAAGTTAAAAATTTTCTTCGTGAAAGGAAACAGATCAAAAAAAATATGGAATATCTGTAAAAATTAGTTTGCGTGTGAGTTAGTTTGCACTACTTTTTTTTAAATTCATAGGAAAGGAAGAGTGAAACAGCTCTCAGGAAAAATGGATTTCCTTTCTTTTGGCCGAGAGGAAAATTTGTGTTATAGGAAACTATGCTTATAACTCGACCTTTAAACTCACCCGTATTTGGAAGACTATCTTTTGCCGTAATAGGAAAATAAACAGGCAATTCTTGGAATGGTTTTTCATCAATTTGTTGAAAGTAAACAAAATACTTTTCCCCTTTAAAGTAGTTTGTAATTATTTTTTTCTCATTTACTGCAAGATTTTGTATGATTAGGGGTAAATCAGGGTAGATTGGAAGGATCGGTAGTACATATTTATCAGCAAGTGCAAATGGAAACGGTTTTTCTCTATTTCCACTTTTTATAATTTTATCTTGCAGAATTTCTCTCGGTAAAGATGTAAGTGCTTTAATCTCATCTTTTTGTTTTATTGGAATTTCTGGAATATCTAATAAGTAATCTAAAATAAAACGGAAGAACTCAGGGAGATCCAAAAGTGCAATAAGATCTACCTCTAACTGGGTAATGAATGGCTTGAATGAGACCAATCTTCCTATTTCTTCTAAAATTTCCAAATTTGATTTTAACTCTAAATGTTCAGCTAAATCGACTTCTCTTTGGAAATCCAATTCTTGATTTTCAATAGGTTGATATCCATACTCAAAATAAGGAAAAGCGAGTTTAAGAGAACTTCCTTTTTTTAACTTTTTAAATATTCCATCTGTTTGAGTTAATACTGTTTTGATAATTTTCTCATCCGTCCAAATAGGAGCCCATCTGATTTCCGCTTCCAAACAATCCCCTTATTCTAATAACTATGGATATTCCATATGTAATTTTTCATTTTTATCTATCTGTCCGTTTGCCTGATAGCGCGCGCAATTGTGAATTTTTTAAGAAATATTATCAAAAATTAAAAATGATCTATTACTTATAGATTATACAAATTTCAAAAAAGTAACTAATTTAATTGTGAGATTTGAAAAACTACCTTTGTTCTCACGCGCTCGTGCTTATAATTTATATAAATCTAACTCAGAAGAGTACATCATTCAATTTATGGAAAACTGGTTAGAAATTGATTTTGCTCACGAATTGACACATGGTTATCTTATGTTTATAGATAATATACCTCTTATACTTTGTACAGATCCCTTATGCCAACTAATTAGAGATATGGAAGATATTGTAGTTCATAGAAAAATATTTAACATTTATAAAGAAATACTTTTTGATAAAAGATATTTAGATGAGAAAATTAAATGGACAAGAGATTTATTTAAAAGAGGTAATATTAATGATACCTATTGGGATCCAAAAGGACAAAAATGTAAAGAACTCCATAAATCATTTTTATATTTACAAGCATGGGATTTTTATAAAATGACTAAAGATAATCATTTAGAGCGATTTTTAGAGAGTTTTAGAAGAAGTTATAAAAATAAGATTGAATATGAATTAGCTAGTTTAATTATACAAATTATTAAAAAATATAACAATCTATCAAATAAAGAAGATTATGAAAATACATTAAAAGATATTTTGCAACTTCCATATCTCAATGTACCTATTTCAGTAATTAAATATTATGAAAAAGATGTTGTTGGTAATAAATTGAGATAATTAAATAAAATGTGAATATTTGATCTGGTTGTTTCCAAGTTCGTTTGTCTATCGGTTTGTTTCTCTATACGTTATCTGTCTGTCTGGTTGTTTCCCTGTCGTCCTAGAGAGAGTAGGAGAGTATATGTGAAGAAGAGATTATGTTAGAAATAAATGAAAGATGAAGAAAACGAAATCAGAATAGCTGGCGCGCGCGCTAGATTTTTATTCTTTGAAAGAAAAAACTAAATATTTCTTAAAGTATGTGAAAGATGTGTATAGATATGCACGCGCAGTTAAATTTAATATTTATAAACTCTGGTGCAAAATCGATCTATTGCACCAATAAGTGGCGAAAAATAAATGACGAAAGAGACGTTCGAAATAGGTGAGACCGAAAAACACCTTATAATAGTTGATGCGAGCCTATTTTGGAAACGTATAACCCTCGAAATAGACGGGAAAACGATGGTCGATGAGTACCATTATTCACCAGTGCCGAAGGAATTCAAGTTCGACGTGGGAACTTCCGAAAAGCATCATGTGGAAATCAGCGCTGGGGGCTTCTCGCCCATCAAAGTCGTTGAAGATGGCAAAGAGGCTCAAAAAACCTGAACATGCACCGCAGAATTCGTTAGACACGATCAACATAGAAAGCTAGCGAGAAAACTCGGAAATCTTACTGCGCCCGCGTCTCCATAACAGGCGGGACGCGATACTCACCGCTCAGGATGGCTGGGCCAGGCTGGTACACACGCAGCCAAAGTATGAATTTGCCCGCAGGTGCGGGCAACCAGTTGGATTCATGGCCTGCCGGAGCTACGTTCTGTAAATATATGTCGACAGAACCGTCGGCGTTCGGCACGAGCCCCGACCGGTCACTCACGCTATACCGATTGATTGGGTTCAGCATAAAGTGATTGTGATCATCCCCCATTGTCAGCGACCAGAACGCATCGTTCGGTGGGAGCTGCCCCGCCGGGAAGTGCATCACGTAGTCACGCTCACCGGACAGCGGGTGACCCGCGCCATCTAAATCCGTCGTCCAGTACATCGCCTCCTGCGGCGAGTTTATCGGACCAGGAAACACCTGAGCGCACGCGGCCCTGGACAAAAAGCCAATGCCTTGCTCGCCGCACCTGAACATGGTTTTCCAGCCGTTTACCTTCGTGGCCTTGATCCTCCCCAGAATCTGGAGCGTGATGTACGCGAGCCCGAAGCCGATGAGGAAGCCCTGTATCACGTCGTTACGCACATTCCTTGAACTGGGGTTGAAGATGAACGAGTTGATGAAGAAGAAGCCTATTACCACGCCGATGAGTACTGTCAGATAGCTGTAGGTTCTTGCGCTCATAACGATCCCTCCTCATCCAGTGGAGTGAGCTGAATCTGCTCGGTGAGGTGATGGGCGGTTGGCAGGTCGCTGTCGCTATCCACGAGGACTCGGCCGACTACCAGCACCGAGTTGTTCGGCGAGGATATCTGCTTCATGCCGCTGGGCGCCTGTATTTTCCGGTTCGGCCCCGTGATGAGGTAGTCGCCGGCTTGGGTTCCCGTGGTGCGCCTGCCGACGTAGGCGAAGACTGTGTTGTTAGAAGGGTTGTTAAACTGCACACCGTAGTAGCGGCCGTTCATCTCCGGGACGTGAAGGACCAGCGGCCCTTTTTTGAGGTCAAGCCAGCCGATCGTGATAAGCGTGTCGCGGTTAACGCCGGTGGTTGCCATGTTTGAGGCCGAGGCGGGCGGGTGGATGGGGTCCGCGAAGAGCTCCTGGGACTCCGTTTTGAGCGTGTTGACAGGGATGGGGCCTTCGCCGAATCCTTTACCGAGGATCGCTCTCTTGTATATGTACAGAATTAGGCGTGGCCAATTGTAGATGAAGAGGAACCATGTTACGATCATGATCGAGCCGAAAATTAATAGATCTCCGAGTTCCCACATCATGGATTCATTCTACACGATTGTTTATACTGTTTGCTATGATCTCATGTTTGATGAGGAGGTTGTATTGAAAAATGCCGACAAACTTTCTACGAAAATTATTGCGCGGTTGTGGGTAAATGTTGATTGTGTTCATGAGTAAAATCGCGTCTGTTTGTCTTTCTGTTTGTTTGTTTTAGAGAGTATAGGAGAGAGTGTAGGGGAGTTAGTTTTAGATAGAGTTAGTTAGTCAGAGAGGGTTTGGGTTTGCGCGCGCAAATACGTATTAAATAATTCGAGCGCTAATACAAAACGTGCATAAACTCGTAACATTTGCAGCCATCATTCTATTGTCAATAATCCTTGTAGGGATATTCAATCAGAACCAACAGGACGTCGACAAGTCGAAAATAGTTTCAGCCTTGCTTGAGTATAGAGAGAAGAAGTTTGGGCTACAGCGAACTATACTGGTTGTAAACTCGCGCCTCATCTCAAACGTTGAGCTACCTCAAGAGATTGACGGGGTCCCAGTGTCGAAGATAGGAATGCTGCAATTAATTTCGAATGCAACACAACATTATGATGATGATGTCAGATACGCCATTATTTTCACGAATATCACCATTACTGGTTCTAGATGTATTGTAACGTATTTGTCAGGCTACAATAGCTACTTCCCAGATTTTAACTCGGCTGGTAATTATATACTCATAAGGATCAATGGCGTATGGTCTGTGGAAAGTGGAGTTGAAGTTTGGTGGGCTTAAGGTTTCCACGAATATAACTCGTGCACTAACTATCGCGTCTTTTTTCTTCCTATATTCCCTAAGACGGCGCTAGCATAGCAAGAAGAGTTTGGGTTTGGGGCCATAGCCTTATCCCCACCGAATGAGTTCCACTTTTATCTGGCTTCGTATTCACTTTGTCTAGAAAGGCGATAGCTATGTCATCCATCGAAGCAGACAACTTAACAAAGCAGTGCGGCAATTTCTTTGCCCTTTCAGGCTTAAACCTGAAAAATGAAATCACAAAATGCGTAGATTTCCTAGGCACTAAAGGCGCTTGCGAAGGGATAACTTCATGATAACAGAAAGCCAGTACCGTAACCTCGGCGCCTCCGGAATAAAAGTCTCCCCCATAGGCACAGGGACCAACAAATGGTGGCAAGGAAAAAATGACGAGGCCGTATTCCAGACCTATCATTCTCTGGTTGACGCAGGTGTAAACTTCTTCGACACCGCCGAGGTCTACAGCTTCGGGAAATCGGAGAGCCTAATAGGCGACTGCCTCAAGAGGGACCCTCGACCGGTGGTTATTGGAACCAAGTATGCCCCATACCCCACGCGCCTTTTACGCCGTCAATTCATGAGCGCCCTGGATGCCAGCTTAAAACGCCTAAACCGGCAGGTGATTGACCTTTACTACCTCCACTTCCCATCCCCGCTGCCAAGCATTGAAACGGTGATGGACATGATGGCTAAAGCCGTTGAAGCAGGAAAAATCCGTGCAGTGGGCGTAAGTAACTTCAGCGCTGATCAGATGATCGATGCCGCGGATCGGCTTGAGAAGTACGGCATTAAGCTGGCCGCCAACGAGGTCCGCTACAACCTTTTCCACCGCCAGCCTGAAGTGAACGGCGTCTTGGATGCCTGCCGTAAACTCAACGTAGCCCTAGTGGCCTACCGCCCGCTGGAGGGAGGTCAACTCTCAGTCTCCCCGACAAGTCAGAAGGGGAAAGCAGCTTCGAAGAAGGAGGCAATCCAAGATACCCTGCAGACGATTGCGCAACAGCGTGGGAAGAGCGTCAGCCAGGTTACCCTGAACTGGATGCTACGTAGGGATGAACACGTGTTACCTATCCCTGGGAGCACCCATGCAGATCATGCTTTGGATAATGTCGATACACTCAGCTGGCGTCTCAGTGATGATGAGTTCGCTGCTATTGATCAGGTCTCTTCACCAACCCAAAGCGCCTTGACCTCTTAAAGAAATTGGCTTTCTTGAAGTAGGCTGGGCAACTTAAATTTGCCAAATCAAAGGGTTCACGCGCGCGCATGAGCACTGAGCACGTCTATGGCAGGGTCCCCGGGTTGAGTGTATTCGACCCGAATGAAGTCTAGTCAACAAGGCGCTCGGGTGTGCGCGCGCACATTCCCTAACCAGAATTATTAACCCATAACGCCTAATAATTGGGGGACTCATATAGACATGGGGAAATACTATGCAGGTGGAGGAGAAGAGAGTTGATGCCCAGGGCAGGGTCAGCCTACCAGCCGACTGGAGGAGACAACACCTAGGCGCCGACGGATCAGTGATAATAATACAGAGAGGAGAAGAACTCCTAATAAAAGCCAGCAGAGGCCGCAAACCCTCAGAGTTCTTCGACACACTGAAAGCCGACGTCAAATGCGACCTATCAGACTGGAGAAGCGTGAGACGTGAACTCCTAAACCCCGAGGGAACACCTGGATGAGGTTCATCGACGCCAACGTCTTCATCCACGCATTCCTCGACACGAGGAGACAACTACAGCCACACGAGCACAAAATAAAGGAATCCGCGAAAAAAATAATACTAAGACTCGAGGAGGGCGAACAAATGGCGACGACGGTCGTCCACCTATCAGAGGTAGCGAACATCTTCGAATCGAGGATGCCCCCCGGGGACTCCCTCGAGGTTCTCTCCTCCCTGATGTCACTCCCAAACCTCACCATCATCGGAACCAGTGGTGAAGCCTACAGATCCGCGCTGAGGGCAGCCGAGTTGCTTGGGTTAGGGGTCAACGACGGCCTCGCCTACACGACGATGACGGGGAACCAAATAGTGGAACTATACAGCTTCGACAAAGATTTCGACCGCCTCAGCGACCTCAAACGCATAACCACATGAACCCAACACCAAGTGTGCGCACTAATACGACTCCACTTTAACACCCTTAAAACCCCTAAAACGCTTCACGTCCCTCGTCGCGCGCGCCCCCATGGGTGACGAGGCCCTTACTGTCAATATAAGTTTATCATTAATTTAGTGACAAGGCAGCACGCCTAGTGATAGCGTGTATAGGCCCCTGCACGCACGCGATCAACCAGTGGAAAGATCACATCATCGTCTCGTAGGACCGCGCGCGCATAGGCCTCGACAGTAACATCCTCTGTTACTCCCTGGACCTAGCCTAAGAAGAGCACAGCCAGATAAGGGACCTCCTACTAAACCTTTCAGCTGAGAAGGCCATAGCTGTCAACCCCACAGTAATACACGAGTCATACCACGCGCTTGTATATGGGCAGAAATTCACCCGAGCCGAGGCATCCAGCAGATTGGGCTGGTGTTGAATCACCCATACATATATTTCATCAACCAGACGAGGAGGACCTGTCAGATCGGGCTGGACATCGCGACAAAATACATGCTTAGTGGAAGGGATGCACTGATCCTCGCCAATTACCTAGGAGGCAAGATTCCAGTCGTGTATACACATGATACAGAGTTGCTGTCTATTCGACGCGTTACGTGGAGGTCCGCCACCATAGAAATTAGGGATCCATTGACATTATAGCTCATTATAGTCAACACACATGAAAGACAGCACGTATCTGCGTGTTCCATTCGCACGCTCGCTGCGGCTAGATCTCCCTAGGCTTGGCGATAATTTCGCGCACAACAGCCTCGAAGATGCTATGCGAGTAGGCAGGCTTGATGACAACAGCCGTATCGGCACCCTTACCTGAGCCAGCGATCGCAATAACGTCCCGATCAACGGGAACGGTACCCGCATCGGCCGCCATCGCCGATATCTCGACAACCACCTTCATCCCCTGCCCAAACAGCCTCAGAGTCTGCGCGATTACACCGGCGGGGTACATTGTGTCGAACTTGGCCTGTATCGCCCTGTTAACGCCTGAGAAGGCGTGGGCAGCGTACACGATCCTCCCCCCCATACTCCTGATCTTCTCCGCCGTCTCTTCGGGCAGCTCCTGGGAGCCGGCTTCTCTCGACCCCCAGACGTGTGGGACGACGACCACGTTGTATCCCTTGAAGACCTCCAGCGCCTTGAGGGCCGTCGCCCCCCTGGTGCTGGCGACCACGATGTCTCTGATGCCAAGCTCCTTCGCCCTCTCATAGGCAGCTTTCATCGTCTCGTCGGCGTCGCCTTCCCCAGGCTTGGAGAAGTAGATGATCGATTTTCTCTCAGACATTTTGATCGAGAACAATACCGGGTTCTATGTTAATATCAGTTGCAGTTACGATCCGTAGCGCAGAAAGCCCACGATGCGCGCGCGTTTCGGGTCTAGCGTAGGTCACCCCCATTCTGATACATATAATAGTAATGTTTTTACAGATGTATTAAAATCAGTAAATGAGGTATTACCTTGGAGACAGTTACCATTAAGGTTGACGAGGAGCTGAAGAGGCGTATGGAGATGGTGGATGAGAATTGGTCCGCCTACCTCAGAGACGCGATAAGGAAGAGGATCGAGCAGGAACAGAGGAGGAAGGCGGCGGAGAGGCTTCTATCAGACCTTAGGACAAGCCCAAAGAGAGTTCCTTCAGGCTTCATCAACGAGACGATAAGGGAAGCCCGAGAAACATGAGGGCCTTCGTACTCGATGCCTCGGTGGCAACCAGGTTCCTGCTGGAGGAAGACTTTGGTGGACAGGCCCAGGATGCTCTCGAAGAATTCATCGACGGCAACCTGGACCTTTCTGCGCCGCGGCTCATTATGGTCGAGGTCGGCAACGCCTTGAGGACGGCTGTGGCTAGGGGGATCTCGGGGGATTTGGAGGTCTCCAGCATGTATTCGAAGCTCCTTGACTTGGGCTTGGGGAGGATAAAGTTGACGGATGAGGATCACAAGCATATTCTGGAGATGAGCATCAGGAGGAAGATGAGCTTCTATGACGCGGTCTATGTGTACGCCAGCAAAGTGAATGGAGTGGCGCTGCTTACGGCTGATGATTCGCAGGTGAGGTGCGCTGAAGGTGAGACTGAGGTCATTCATCTGAGGGATTTCCGGAAGAGGAGCGCCGCGTCTTGAACGAGCACGAGCCACTCTAACTGCGCCTGCGCCTTTATTTATTCAGCTCTTCCAAGGTCCGCGTGTGCGCGCATATTATATCTTCTTAATGGTGCAGGTGCGCCGAGGTTTGTCTTTTAATATTAGGTTTTGGGCAGCGGCTCGAAAAGTTGAGTTGTTGGTTCTTCCTCGCTGTCGAGAAGTATAAAAAAAAGGATAATACACTGAGTTCTGAACTTGGCTCACAAGACCATTACGATCGGTTCCCCAGAAAGCCCACGGTTTTAACCGTGGGATGAATGGGGAGTGAAAGTGGTAAAACTGGTTATTTTATATGAAGCTACAATGCGCGCGCTGGCTTGTCCCTAAAATAGACACCCCCAAATAACCCTCCAACAAAAGAGTAAAACCACCACATAAATGACTCAGCCACTCACTTACAGCAAAAAC
>Ga0187878_1000389_pt1 | contig 51760 bp, 54 predicted proteins | sample June2016WEW_17_1_FD_132979 | JGI IMG/M metagenome (GOLD analysis project Ga0187878, IMG submission 132979) | Peatland microbial communities from SPRUCE experiment site at the Marcell Experimental Forest, Minnesota, USA - June2016WEW_17_150 | ecosystem: Environmental > Terrestrial > Soil >... | reverse complement strand
CAAGCACCAGAAGTAGCATAAACTGGCTAGTCATCGGCTGCGGAATCGCGCTGGTTGCTGCTTTCATTTGGGTAACTGCGGGATGGCAAACATTTACAAATAACCAAGCAAATCAAAGTTGGACTACAACAAACAATTCGGTGCCAAGCTATACGCCGACTGCTACGGAAGGACCATATGAGTATGATGAAGGATCTTTCAGCGATAGCGCTATAGGGGTTGCGACCGATATCATACTTATTGTGAGCCCTGGAAACAGTATCACGGTATCAAGTAGCAGCTGGAACGAGTACGGAACGGAAACAATTAATGTAGGCGTAGGCACAAAATTAATATTTGTAATTGGTGACTATGATCTAGAAGTAAGTGCACCAGAAGAGTCAGGCATAATGGAACAGTACAATATAACAGGAGACGAGGAGCATTTAGCAAGAGATGACGCGGCATCGCAAAGCAATATAAACAGTATCGTTTATAACTACAATTATCCATATGGCCCAGACTATGTTACCTTAACATCTTTATGTACAACTCCTGGGCTTTCTTGTAGTAACTGAGACCTTGAATTGTCTTGAGTTGGATTGGTTATAAGACCAAGCCAAATACAAACTGGAGAACGAAAGATGTACGCCTGGCAGGACAACTGGCAAGACTACTACGAAGTTCTTGGCATTGACCGAAGTGCAACCGATGAAGAAATTCAACAGGCCTGGACTGGCTTCACCATAGCTCATCATCCTGACAAGTTCAAGTCGGACGCTGCGAAGAAACGGGCAGAAGCGAAGTTTAAACTTGGGAATGAAGCTCACAGCGTTCTGTCCAACCCATCCGATAAAGCAGACTACGATAAAACGTATGATGCACATCTCAAAAAGGATCCACCGGTTCTGGAAGTCGACAACGCCTATCTTTCGCAAGAAGTCGAAGAAGGCCAAGCGGCAAGCTTTAGCTTTACCGTCCGACATGTCTCCGGCAAGCTTCCCACAAACTGGGCGCTCGGAATCAAGGTCGTTGACGGCAACTGGCTCGATAGTGCTTTCATCGACATGTCTCCCAAAAACGCGTTTCCAACCAAAGTTTCCGTGAGGATTCCGGCTCAAAGTGTCGGCGATTACTCCGGAGCTCTCGAAGTCGCAATCGTCGAATTGACGTAAGGAGAGGAAATGACTGACAAGAACGGTGGAATCGTTGTCTTTAAGAAAAGTGATGCAGTAGGGCCTGCCGGACCTATCCTGATTAACTCTCGGGGACAGACCACACAGCAGGTCAACCGCGCTCCCAAGTGCGATTTGGTTTTCACCATCGACACCACCGGAAGCATGGACGACAAAATCGAGAGCCTTCTGCAAAACTGTCAACAACTTGTCGACAAGCTTGCTAAGCAGCAAGTAGATCCTCGAATCGCAATTGTTGCCTTCGGTGACTTAACAGTCCACGGTGACAAGATTGTCGTTACTCAATTCATGAACAACTTGGATACTGTCAAGCGTTCGCTTGTCCACATTCCACACTTTAGCGGTGGAGGAAACAACGGAGAGTCATCTCTTGAAGCGATGGATAAGACCCTCGGTCTTGGGACATTTCGTCCTGATGCCATCAAGGTCTGTATCCTTCTTACCGACGAACCGGCTATCACTCGTACCTTCACGCCAGACGCGATTATTAAGCGTCTAAAGCAAGCTGGAATGCTTACGTTCGTTATCTCTGAACCACAAGCTTATTTCAAGCAAATGGCTTCCGAAACCGGCGGCAAGTGGTTCCAGATCAGTTCTCACGTGAACTTCCTTTCCATCCTTGACCAGCTTTTCAAGCAGGTCACGCAAACAGTGGTTGATGTTCAAACTCTTGCCGGCGGCGACGTCCAGAAATATCTGGAACTTAAGTCAGGCAAGTGATCATGATAGGAGGGCTTATCGAGCGCCAACATTTCTTAGTAAAACTAAAACTGAATATAACAATTAAATATAAAAGAGCGTATTATGCATTTGCATAAATTTAGTAACCTCGGTTACTATTTGTCCCATTTGGGATTACGCTCTTTTTTCCTTGGTTAAAAAGGCTTTTGAAAATTTCTGAAGAATTACACCTGTTTTTCTCTTTTGGTTGCGGAAACTCTTCCACCTTGCCATTGTCCGCGGTATTTTTCCCCAGTTCCTTTTATCTCGTGGAACAAAATGTGGGCAAAACGCGCTCCCATTTCAATTTCCACAGTTATCGGTCCTTCATTTTTAAGACCAAATGTTAGCTCTCCCTCGTAACCCGGCTGCACCGGACCGGTTCGCAAAAATAGACCGCTACGGAAAGTAGTTGTCCTAGGCAAAATTACTGCCGATAAGTTAAGCGGCAAATTAATTTTTTCCACCGTTTTAACTAAAAAGTAATCGCCCGGTTTTATTTTGATAGATTTTTGTTTTCCAAAAACTGCCACCGATTCGATGTCGGGAGTTTGCCGGTGCGTTTCACCAAGGAATGCACTCCCTGAAATTTTATAAACTTCGCCCAAACGCAAATCAAAACCCGCGCCTTCGGGATTTGTCAGCTCTCTTTCCGACAATCCTTCGACCAGCTTTTTGGTTTTAACCAATTGTAATAATTTTTTTGGCGAAACAATCATTTCTGAATTTTTCTTATCAATTCTACTATTTCAGCAGTGATCTCGTCCAGTGGCTTTTCGCCGTTGAGAACGATTATCTCATTTGAAAAAGTTTTAAACAGCCAGTCGTAACCTTTTTTAATTTTAATATTCATTTGGTGGTTATCGTAAATCTCGGTATGTTTTGCCGAACCGGAAATTCTTTGTAAAGATTCTTCCAAAGAAACATCGAGATAGATTGATAAGTCGGGCAAAATGAACTGGTGATACATCGAAAGTAAACTTAAAGCAGTTACCGAAACTTCTTCCCAATTTGTGTAGTCCGTGCCTTCCCGGTCGGCAATTCCGTAAGCAACGGAGGACCAAAAATAGCGGTCGGAAATAACCGTTTCACCTCTTTTTAATCTTTCAATTAAATCGACTTGCTGGATAACCCGGTCGGCGGCAAAAAGATACTGGTAAGAAACTGGCGGAATATGTTTTTTATTGCCGGTTAAAATTTCGTTTCGGATATAAGTGCCAATTTCATTGTCGGTCGGATTTTTGGTGGTGAAAGTTGTTTGGGTCCGGGAAAGTATTTCGCCCAAACGTTTTACTTGCGTCGTTTTCCCCGACGCTTCAATTCCTTCCAAAACAATAAATTTTCCCGGATATTCGTTTTGCTTAAAATCCAGGTCAAACGTTACGCGGTATTTCATAACTCTTCGTCAATTTTGGACTCTCCCGGTCCGACTTGCTCCAGATATTTAGCGGATTTTTTCTTGTAGTATGGAACATCCGCCGCAGACGTAAGTTGTTCAAAAGAGATAGAACAGATTCTCATATTGGGATAAAGAGATACGGGTAATTTTCCCATATTTGCCAGCTCCAAAGTGATATGTCCCCGCATCCCCGGGTCAATTGAGGCGGCGGTGGAATGAATAATAATTCCGAGTCTTCCGATACTGGAACGTCCTTCCAAACGGCCCAATAAATCGTCGGGAAGTTCCAATTTCTCCACCGTTGTCGCCAAAACAAAATCTCCGGGCTGGATTATAAAAGGCTGTCCTTCTTCGACAGTTATTTCTTTGGTAAATTCGTGGTTGGCGTTTTTCTGAAAATCAATTACGCCGTGTATCCCCGATTCAAAAATACGAAAAGTGCTTCCTAGACGCAAATCGATAGAACAAGAACCCAATTGTGCCCCCAAATCCGGCGCGGGAATAATTTTAATCTTTCCGTCTTTGAGCGCTTGTTTTAAATCCCTATCCGAAAGTACCATAAATTCACTTCTAGTTTAACATTTGGATTAAAGCTTTGCAAAGTAGGAATTTTAGTTTTGTGGAGCAGGTTTTTGTTTGGGAAGTTGATTCATCGAAAAACTTCCATCAGCTCCGATTGTAACTTCGAATTGATCTAATCCCCCAGCGATCAAACCTGCAGTTGCCTGCATTTGTCTGTGATAATTTTGTTTTACCTTCTCAGCGTCAACTGGATCTAAAAGACCTACAGAAAAGAATGAAGCTATCCTATCTATAAATCTATCTGTCCTATCCACATCTGCCACAAAATACATTTTTCCTTTTTTGTCTTTAGAGTGGATTGAATGAGATGTCCCATGCACTAAAAGAATAGCTTTCTCTTCGTGATTGCCTTCTAACACTGTTAATTCTGCTTCTGGATGCTTAGAAAAGCTAGTATAAAGAGCTAGAACTTCCTGATAAGTTATGCTTCCGTATAGACCATCGTATTCTGGGTTTGTTGCCTGGGTGATATGTCCGCAGCCAATGTTATCCAAGCCATGATTATGAACGTCTGTATGATAATTAATTTTTACCCTTGTCCCTACCACCTGACACTTTGCTCTCCAATATCTTTCTACAATTTCTTCTGGTGATAAATAAGTCCCGTCATCTTTTAAGGTTGTTGCAATCGCCATTGCTATTCCGAAATCTGCTCCAAAAGCTCTCGTTCCGCCTCTTGACTGTTCTTTATTATATCTTCCGTCCGCACAAACAGTTTGTTTATCATTAGCTGGTACTAAATTTTCTTTCACGAATCTTTCAACTGCCTTTCTTGTGATTTTGTTAGCCATATTTTTCCCACAAATAAAGATTATACAATAATCTTAAAAACGGAGCAATGATTTTGTGGGTCGTGATGGAATCGAACCATCTGCCTCTTCTTTATCAGAGAAGCGTTCTACCAGTGAACTAACGGCCCATAATCACCCTATTTTACCAAAGAATGCGGTCTAAACACAAGCTCATTCTTCCTCAAAATTCGCCAGAATTTTGAAAAACGAGGAAAAGCGAAAAACCGAAGCTCAAATTTAATTGAGCGGAGGCACAAGCGTAAATCCGAGTTTAGAGGCGCGGAAGGGAATCGAACCCTTGTATATCTGTTCTGCAAACAGCTGCGTTACCTCTTCGCCACCGCGCCGAAACGCAAGCTAAGTATAGCAAAAGCGGGGCTTATTTGGAAGATTTAAACTCCTTATAGCATCTAAGCGAAGACTTTGCTAATAGCATTTATTAGAGTCTCTGACTCTATTTTAGGTGTCTCGTGAGTACCAGAAAGCATTACCGGCTCTAAATTTGGCTTTCTCCTTATCTCTACCTCTACTCTTTTTGTTTGCGCTTGTTGGTCCGTCCAATATGAAACTACAGCAATTTTACCGCCTTCTGCTACCGTCATATCTTGTTCCCACCAGCTATATCTTCTTGTTACTTTCTTTGACAAAGCATCAAAAGTTCTTTGCATTCTTTTTCTAAAATCTGTGGTATATTCAATTTCTGTTCTGAAGTTTGGATTCATCTTAGCAGTATTTTTAAAATCAATACCATAGGTTATAAATTGATCTTTAGAAATATTTAATTTAGCGGCATTCATTGTCTGATCAAAATTTGAAGCTGGCGCAATTATTGCAGCGTTTGAAACTTCCTGACTAAAATTTCTATCCGTTAACATCTCGGAAACAATTAATGCTCCGGCGGAAAAACCCCATAATTCGATTTGCTGATGATCTCCTAACTGAGCTTGAACATCCAGATTTTGCCTTATATTTTCTATTGCTTGCTTAAAGAAAGAGGCATGGGGTTCAAATGTTGGCGACTCTTCTGCTGCCTTTCCGAAGGCATCTGTAACATTTCCGTGCCAGGATTCAGGATACGCAATAGTAACTACTTTTCGTCCTTCAAAGGCGATTTCCTGCGGAAGCATTCCCATGCTTTCTAAATCGTTTGAAATACCAGGTATTAAAAATATTGGAGGTTTTGAATCGGTTTCTGCAGTTTTTCTTCCTTCCGGCGGAGTCAAAACAATATAACGGGCCATTTGTTCTCCTAGCTCGCCCATATCAACGCGCACTTCTTGTTGATTAGTCATAAATTGCTCAGCAAGCTCATCTCTTGCGTGTCCAGCTTCTATGATTCTCCCTCTTTCGCTTTTTGGGGTTTGCTTTATTTGCTCCACTAACTCTCTTCGCGTTCTTCTTAGAGCATCTGGACGAGGTGAACCCAAGGTATTTTCACCCACAGCGGATTGATCATTTTTTATGGCAAGCGTAGACTCACCGTGACGTTTTATTCTGCTTCTAGCGGATAACGCACGCCTTGCTTCTAAAATCCGTCTAACTCCAAAAAAATCGGAGCCTTCAGGATATTGCGGAAATGGCCCTTTCTTAGCCGCTTCGCTTGGAGGTTTTATTTCAACTGGTCCTTCTGGCATAACTTAAGCCAATTATATCATTTTTTCCTCCTGAAGCTATTATTTGAAAGGTTTAAACTCCTGGCCGCCCATTTTGTAGTTATAGAACTTTTTGTAGATTGGGCCCTTAAAGATGAAGTGCAGCGCCGCGTAAATATTAAAATAAAAATATCCCAAAACACCGTCTTTTTCAACTCTTCTTAGGGAAAAATACATTTTAACTTTTCCGTCATGCTTAATTTTTAATTTATGCTTTGCGGCAACTTCAAAAAAATATTGGTCCTCAAACGTAAACACCGTTTGATTATATCCCCCGGTTCTTAAGAAAGCTTCTTTGGTAACCAAATTTCCCGGTCCGTTACCAAACGGTTTGCCCAAAGATGACGACGCTGCGCAAGCAAAGTTGATAATGGAGAAATAAACATTCCAAAGCCAATTTACGGCAATCGGAATAGACGTCGGTATCAGTAAATCCGCCTTTGTTTCCTCCATCTCTAGAAAACAAGACCTAACAAAGTCGTCTTTAACAGTAAAATCGGCATCCATAAAAGCAATGCAGTCCCCTCTTACATTATTTGCCCCAACGTTTCTTTGATACGCGACATTTCTTTTTTCTGCCTCTATTACTCTTAAATTTAATTTATTTTTAAAACTATTGGCTATCTTAACCGTGCTGTCTTCGGATTTTCCATCCACGACAATTACTTCGAAGTTTTTTTCGGTTTGGTTTACAAGTGAATTAAGAAGCAGCGGTAGATATTTTTCTTCATTTAAAGCCGGAATAACTATCGACAGCAATTTCACCTTAAATCTATTCTAACAATAACCAAATTGCTTTACAATTGGCGAATAAAGACTTTCTCTTGTATAATAACGTATATGAAAATCTCTGTTATTATACCTGCCTACAATGAGGAAAAAAGGATTGAAACGTGTCTTAAAAATATTGTTACCCAGATTGAAAAACCGTTCGAAGTGATCGTGGTGGATAATAACTGCACAGACAAAACCGCAGAAATCGCCAGAAAGTTTGGCGCAAAAATTGTTAAAGAAAAGGAGCAAGGAACAAGGTCGGCAAGGGACGCTGGGTTCAACGCCGCTAAGGGAGACATAATTGCCAGAACCGACGCCGATACATTGGTTCCATTAGATTGGACTAGGAAAATCAGAGAGTCTTTCGAGCAGGATGATGCCTTACTTGGGCTTTCCGGACCTGGACGATACTATGACATTCCTTCGTTTATCCAGTATAAAAATTGGATATCTTCCATGGCGCCGCAATTCCTAAGATTTTTCATGAAGCATGACGGGCTGCTCGGATTTAATTTGGCGATTAGAAGAGAAACTTGGAACTTAGTAAAAAAGGAGGTGTGTTTAGACGATAAAAATATCCACGAAGACGGCGATTTAGCAATCCATATCGCAAGGCATGGGAAGGTCAAACTGGATCGCTCGATGGTTGCGCGCACTTCCCTAAGGCAGCTAAAAAAAATCGAAAAACTTTATGATTATTTAATTAGGAGAAGTTTCCAAACAGTTTCCCGGAAACGCCATCCAAGAAATTAAAGATTTTTCTTAAACTTATCTATCGCACCGTAAATCATTTCAGAAAACCTTTTCTCGAAAATCTTGTTGAACATCGGCCCGAATATGGGTCCGTAGCTGTAGGTAATTAAGCCTTTGATATAAGTTTTTTTATCTTTTTCTTCAAAGTCAACTGTTTCCCTGATTCCGCCTATCAATGGCAGCGGACAATAAAACTCGAGCGTTTTTTCTTTTTCAAACTTGGTCACTTGATGTAAAACCAGTGCGGGAAAATAAACAACCGTCGCCAAATCAAACCACCTATAGCCCAATTTCATTTCGCCTTTGTAAAAAACCGCGTGGACGAATTTAAAATATTTGGGATAATTTTCGGGATTAATAAATAATTGCCAGACCTTTTCCACGGGCAAATCGACTGTAGCTTCAATGTTTATCTGTTTCATTAGCTGATTATAACAGGTTCATTTTAAGATTCCAGTTCCAGCCACCAAAAAATCACCCCGTAGGTGGTTTTTAAATGAAAAGTACTTTTTAACCAAAAAGTGGTAGGAAAAGCGAATGGAGATATTTTACAAGCGCCATTCACGCTTGGTGTTACGAGTTCGTTAGCAGTCATGAAAAATCATTTTACTAACTTCGCCGTTCTTCTCCTACTCCTACTTTTAAAATAGGGACGCGCCCTATTTAATTTTAGAAAGGAGGTGATCCATCCCCACCTTCGGGTAGGGATACCTTGTTCATATTGTTCCACCTATTACTAGGGGTATGGACTATATCTTCATCCTTAAAAAATGACTTTTAAGGCGTCAACGTTTAGTCTCTACGGGGTCAATCCGTTAAAAACGGACGACTTCCCTCGGTATTGTCCCTTGATAATTATATCAAGTAGGAGTTCACCGATACAGTTGAGGTTTTCTATGCCGTTACCGACATAGGTCGCAACATTTATACGACTTAAGCCTTATCGCCGATCTTTATCTCTCCCGACAGAATCGAAATTCGATAATTACCGACTTTACTGCCTTGACGGGCGGATTGGGATAAATGAAAGTTTTTTCCCGTTCCCACCCGGCGAGCGGATTTCCCGCACCGGGCGAGCCCTAATGATGCATAGATAATTTTAATTGTCTGATTATATCTATTCCCTTTTGATTAAAATGATCTTTATTAATAATCATTTTAGTGACTTGAGAAAAAATCTCAAAATCACGTTGTTTTTTTGGGCTTTGAAGAGAATGTTTATTAAAAAAGTCAATCAATTTTAACTTATCTGTATTTGAATTTACTTCAAACCTATAACAAGATGAATGATTTTTTCTTGTTTCTTTTTGAAAGTAAATAAAACCGAATTTTAAAAAATCTTTAATTTTCTCTAAAACTAGAAGATCATCTTCACGTAGTTTTATATAAAAATGAGATTTTGCCCTTATATGAGCATTTGGATTCTTAGTTTTATCTCTTTCAGTAAGATTGACATAAAAACATCCTTCTCCGTCAGTTAATCCAACAATATAATTTGCATCTATCATTAGGTTGTTTCCTTCATCACCGCAGCGGTAATAATTTTACTTTAGAGTAAAATGTTCTACTTGTCAATGATTACTATGAAAACAGCTGACTTCTCTTAAAGCAAATGCTTTCTATCCTTAAGAGATCTCCCAAGGTCACTTACGAAACATTTCCAAACATCCTAACTAGATTTTTTCATAGTTCTTCTCCTAGACACACCGTTAGGATCGAACATCTATTTTTTTGTTAGGCTGCCTTTTGCTTCAGGCCCTCCAGGACATCTGTCACCAGTATTGTCCCTGCCATATCTTTTTAGCTACAAGAGTGGATTTTAACCACTTTGCTAAGTAAGCTGCTTGGCGCGCATTTATTCTGTGTACAAGACCCGAGAACGTATTCACCGCGGCTTGCTGATCCGCGATTACTACCGATTCCGACTTCATGAGGTCAGGTTGCAGACCTCAATCTGAACTGAGGCGAAATTTAAGGGATTCGCTTGCCATTGCTGGCTTGCAGCCCGTTGTTTTTCGCCATTGTAGTGTGTGTGTAGCCCAGGGTATAAGGGCCGTGCTGACTTGACGTCTTCCGCTCCTTCCTTCCCAGTAAAACTGGGACCGTCTCCAATGAATATTCAACATTGGACGCGGGTTGCGCTCGTTTCCCCACTTAAGGGAACACCTCACGGCACGAGCTGACGACAGCCATGCAGCACCTGTGGTACCATCCTTGCGGATTTCTCTCCATTTCTGGAAAAATAAACGGTATCATGTCAAACCCTGGTGAGGTTTTTCGTTTTGTCTCGAATTGAACCACACGCTCCACCGGTTGTGCGGGTCCCCGTCAATTCCTTTGAGTTTTAGCCTTGCGGCCGTACTCCCCAGGCGGTCTGCTTAACGTGTTAACTTGCGCCTCATCGTTACCGAAAAAGCTAGCAGACATCGTTTACGGCTAGGACTACACAGGTATCTAATCTGTTTCGCTCCCCTAGCTTTCGTGCCTCAGCGTCAGGAAAATCCCAGATACTTGCCTTCGCCTTTGGTGTTCCAGTTAATATCAACGCATTTCACTGCTACATTAACTGTTCCAGTATCCCTGACAATCCTCAACATCGAAAGTATCATACCCACTCCCAAGGGTAAGCCTTGGTCTTTAAGGTATGACTTTTCGATGAGCCTACGCACACTTTACGCCCAATGAATCCGGATAATGCTTGCATCCTACGTATTACCGAGACTTCTGGCACGTAGTTAGTAGATGCTTATTCTATAAACCGTGAAAGATTTATCAAAAGAAGTTTACGACCCTAAGGCCTTCTTCCTTCACGCGGCGTCGCTGCGTCAGACTTTCGTCCATTGCGCAATATTCCTAGTTGCTGCCATCCGTAGATGTACTGCCCGTATCTCAGTGCAGTTGTGGCTGATCGACCTCTCAGTCCAGCTACCCGTCATCGCCTTGGTGGGCTTTTACCCCGCCAACAAGCTGATAGGACGCAGGCTCATCCCTTGGCGCGAAGTTAATCGCTTTACAATAAATTGATTATGAACTATTACCCCAGCTTTCGCTGAGCTATGGTCCACCTAGGGGTAGATTCCTACGCGTTACTCACCCGTCTGCCATTTGGTCCTTGCGGACCCCATTCGACTTGCATGCCTAAGGCACGCCGCCAGCATTCATCCTGAACCAGGATCAAATTCTCAAAAAAATTGTTCGGATTATCTTTAGGGAATTAATCCGAAAGAATTCCTACCACTTTTTGATCGAGAAGTTGTGACACTTCTTCACAAAAAGCTATCCTTTTCATTTTGTGCTGTACTTTTAAATTATCAAAGTGCAAAAACTTTTAAGAACCCCTATAAGACCAAAAATCCCGCCAAAGGCGGGGTGCAATCCCAAACTTATGGCGAAAGGTCTTACATATCTTTTACCATTATAGATTAATTTTTAGCTTTGTCAAGGAGAAAAGGAAGAATTGAACTCTACTCGGTATTTGCTCTTTCGTCTGAAATGTCATGCCATAAATCAGGATCTATCTCGCCGTTTGCAACCGCCTCTTCGTCTCTAGCAGTATTGACCACTTCTTCGTCATCCAAAACTTCAACTCTTTCATCTTCCGCAGAAACTCCGCGCGGCGCGGGAAACGAAGCCTCAAAAACAACTTCTTCTGCCAACTCTGCCGCAGGGGCTAGTTTTAATTCTCTGTCAATATCAAATTCTGCAGGAGCACCTTGATCCAATCTGCTTAAAGCACTTTCAACCATAAGACCAGGAAGAGCGTCGACAACATCGGCGATTCCCAAATCTATTCCGCCAGCAGCCCAAAGCTCCTCAATTTCCAGTCTTCTTGTCAATCCCGTAGCTACCGGAAGTTCTCCTGTTAATTGCGCGCTAAACGGTACTTCTCTACTTGGTCTAAAATCTGCTCTTTCTGTCATAGGATGTTTCGTTTATATCACTGGGAAATTTGATTGTCAAACTTTTCCCAACAGCAACATGGTCCAGGCAAAAGGAAATCTTCTGGCGAGGATTTTGACTTTTGGACCGACGTTTTTCTTCACAAACTGTGGAAAGCTAAACATTGTCCAGTGGTTAATGTGTTCAATGTCGTTGCCAAATCTTGACCAATTCTTGCCCCGGACGAGCTGAGCCAACATAAAAAATGGTTCGTTGGGAACGGAAATAACCAAGTACTTTTTCGAAACCCTAACCAGCTCTTTTAAAGCCTTCTCTGACTCTTCTAAGTGCTCTAGAACCTCCGTGCATAAGACTAAATCGAATGAATTAGCTTTATAAGGAAGCGCGTAAATACTCCCTTGGGTTATTTTAATGTCGGGGTAAGTTTTTTTGCCCAAGAGAATCGCGTCTTTTGAATATTCCAGACCTTCCAGCTTCTTGCCAATCCCGTGTTCTTTTAGGCGGTTGAGAGTGAAACCTTCGCCACAACCAACATCCAGAATTGAATCCACCTTCTTTGAAGCCGTGAGGTTAACCAGCTGCCGAAAGAAATTCCAGAGCAATAGTCTCTGAATCGGGTTTTTGCTGGTATGCTTTCTGTAATTATCGGTTGTATTCATTTATAAATTCCTCGCTGCGTAATAAATAACTATACCAAGTGAAACTATAACATTCAAGCTTTTGTTTACGCCCCACATCGGAATTTCGGCGATTTGGTCGGAAGCTTTTAAAGTTTCGCGTGAACAGCCGTCGGTTTCGTTGCCAACCACAAACGCCAGCGGCAATTTGTAGTCAATTTCCGTATAGGGAACGCTTTTTTTATCCTGCTCAATCGCAATTATTTGAACATCTTTAATCTTTAATCTTAAATCTTTAATCGCTTCTACTGCAGTCTCTGCATACTTCCACTTGACCCATTCGGTGGTATTAATCGAAGCTTTTTTAATCCGCGTATTTGGCGGCGTTTCCGTTACTCCGCACAGATAAATCTTTTTTACGCCCAGCGCATCCGCCAAACGAAAAATTCCGCCGGTGTTATAAGTATCTAGAATATTATCGAGAATAAAATAAATCTCCCGTCTTTTAATTTTTGCCAGCTCTTCTTTTGTCGGCTCGCTGACTCGAAGTTCTGCCGCCTTTAGTTTTATCATTGTCGTATTATACTAAAATTGAAAGCCAATTAGAAATTTCAACCTAGAACCTGTATAATACCGCCATGCTTTCAGATACCGAGCCTTTTTCACATCTTGCCACAGCACTACTTAAAACCTTTGAGCCGAAAGCGGCTTACGACACCGGAAATAAGATTTCCGTCAATATTTTGGTTTCCAAAGTCGCCTCCTACTACGAAAAACTAAGAACCGCCATGGACTACGGCGGCGAAGAAACAATTTTACGAAGGACCATCGAAAGGACTTTAAAACGAATGTTGTTCTTGGAAGCCGAACCAAACTCTATTGCTAAGGATCTTGTGCGGGAACTTATTTGGGCAGGTTATTTTGCCGATGCCACCGTCCCCGAGTCAATTGTCGCTAAAGTCGCTTCCTCAATTACACTTTATTTGAGATTAAAAAATGACATTTTGGCACAAAAACTGCTGCCAAAAGTCGACATTTATAGCTATATTGTGCAACTTTTGTCCTGCGAAATCGACTCGATTCTTTTGCCAAATCATGAAAAAGAGGCGTTGTGTAATTTTATGTTCCATATTCTTAAAGATTCGGTCGAAATTACCGACGACTCGGTGCAAACTAAAGACGTCCAGGTGTTTATTGCCGTTCGGAAAAATTTTGCCCGCGACGATTTGGCTTTTTTAAGATACCGGCTGTTTTTGCAGATTTTTGGCCGGCTGACGGAAGAAAATTTTGCTAAAGTTGTCGGTGGTTTTGTTGACGGCTATAAGGAAATCGAATACGAGTTGCAATACCCTAGGAAAGACCGCATTTTTAACCACGTCAAAAAGAAAACCCCACCATTTTTAATTCTTTACGATCTACTGCTTAGGGAGCATACGACCATCAAAACTTTAGTCAAAGACCCGGAGAAATTCAAAGCACAGGTGTTTGCGATTTGCGAAACCCGCTATAAAAGCATAGGCAAGAAAATCCGCACCGCCATTATCCGTAGCTTTATTTTTATTCTTTTTACCAAAGCTTTCGTGGCACTGTTTATCGAGGGCACTTTTGAAAGACTTTTCTACGGACAGGTTCAATGGATGTCAATTGGACTAAATACCGTTGTCCCACCGCTTTTGATGATTGTCTCCGGGCTTTTGATTAAAACGCCAAACGCGCAAAATTCCAACCGCATTTATCTGGATATCCGCGAATTGCTGTTTACCGAAAATCCCCAAATAATTCCGACGCTACAGCTGAAACTAAAAAAAGACAGCGGTCACGCGGTTAAAGATTACGTCTTTTCAATTCTCTGGTTTTTGAGTATCGGCTTAGTTTTCGGACTGATTATCTGGGGACTCACGCTTTTGCATTTTAATCCTTTAAGTCAAATTATTTTCCTTTTCTTCGTGGCGATTGTTTCTTTTTTGGCCTACCGCATTTATCAAACCGCCAACATTTATTCCGTCATTTCCAAAACCAGCCTGTTTGGGCCGGTTTTTGACTTTTTCTTTGTGCCGATTGTGCGCGTCGGGCGAAGATTAACCGAGGGCTTTTCGCAAATCAATTTCATTTTGCTGTTTATTGACTTTCTAATTGAAGCCCCGTTTAAAGGACTGTTCGGATTTTTCGAACAATGGTTTCTATTTTTAGCCAACAAGCGAGAGGAACTAGAATAGTTATTCTTCTGTAAGGCTTGACAAGAATTGGCCTTAGTGAATTATAATAAGGATTACATGACCGCAACCGGACACGCCCTAGTAGGCACAGTTATCGCCGCCAAAGTTGGCAACCCCGCCCTCGCCATTCCCGTTGCCCTTGCTTCACATTTTTTATGTGACGCACTTCCCCACTGGGACACGGGCTACGCCAGAGAAAAGAAGAGCAAAGCTAGATTTGTCACGGAAAGCGCCATTGATGTCCTTTTGGGTTTTGTTTTAGCTTATCTTTTGATAGTGCTGTTTTTCCCCTCAACCAGTCTTTTCTACGCGTTTTTGATAATTATCGTGGCCCAGTTGCCAGACTGGCTAACCGCGCCTTATCTTTTCTTAGACTGGAACTTTCCGCCATTTACTTGGATCTATGAATGTCAGAAAAAATTTGATTCTTCAATCGGTCTTCCCTGGGGAGCTATAAATCAGGTAGTCGCAGTCGTCGCCCTCGTTTTTCTCGCCAAAGTTTTCTAAAAATTAATTCAAGCAACAGGAGTTTCAGGAGAGTCTTCCGAAGTAGGTTTATTCCTTGCTTCATCCATCGGATAGAGTTTAACCCTACCGCTTAACCAGCCATCTAATTCAGACATCTCGTAATCGTATTTTAATGGAGCAAGTTGGTCAAGACTATCAACGCTAACCTTTTGCAAGTGTACTTTCGAACCAATATTGGTTATACGTAGATAATCTTCTAAAGATGCTCCTGTTAATTCTACATAGCCTAAGTTTAATAAAGCGCTTGCCACAGGCGAATCTTCTAAGCGCCCCGAAACTTGTTGCCCTTCTTTGATTTCGTGCGTCTGCGGATCGATAAATTGACAAAACGAAATATCAACCAGAAACTTTTTTCCTCCGACAGTAACTATATTAAATCCGTGCCCAAATGAATCAATATTTCTACCCCCTAAGCTTTCGTGGACATCCATTGCCTGATATGATTTTGCGTCAAAACCTTTATTTTCGGCTGCTCTTTTAACCAGGTCAACTGCCAAATTACAAACTCCCTTTCTACCGCCGGCTACTCTTGGATCACCCGCTTTATCAAAAACTCTATCGACCTCCTGAATTATTTCCCCGATGGGCGCTTCCGGCGATTGAACCCCCTCATGTTTAGCTGAAAAACCTGGAGGAGCATCTAAAAGAACATCTACCATAACACTATTGACGCTAACATTCTTCTTAACTGATGTCAAGATTTTTGCGAAGCTTTATTTTCCAAAGAGGGTTCTTCTGTTTTTTTCGGCATAGCTTCTTCTGCATTTTCTGCTTTGGGATTTTTGATTCCTTCCAAATTCCAACTGGCAAAGTCGCATTTTGGGTAATTCGAACAACCATAGAAACGGCGGCCTTTCTTGGTCTTTTTGAATATAATTTTTCCTCCATCTTTCGGACAGATTAAATTGGTTTCTTGTACCAAAGGTTTTGTAAATTTACAGTTGGGAAAGTTTTCGCAAGCCATAAATTTTCCGAACCGGCCAATTCTGATAATTAAATGTCCCCCGTCTTGCGGGCAAATCTCAGCGGTTTTTTCAACTTCAATTTTTACTCTTGCCGCTTCCCCTACTTTTTCCAGAGTTTTTGAAAAAGGGTCATAAAATTCTTTGATTACTGGCGGCCATTTCTTTTTACCATCGGCTATTTCATCCAACTCGTCTTCCATTTGCGCGGTGAAAGGAATATCGTCGATCGTTGAAAAGTTAGCGACTAAAAAGTCGTTAACCGCAAAACCAACGCTGGTCGGTAAAAATTTTCCTTCGTTTCTTTCAATATATTGCCTGCTCTCAATGGTAGAAATAATCGTCGCGTAAGTCGACGGCCTGCCAATTCCTTCTTCTTCTAAAGCTTTTATAATCGACGCGTCGTTGTAGCGCGGCGGCGGCATGGTTTCGTGCGCTTCCGACAACGAGCTGATGTATGACAATTCCTCACCGACCACAAAATCGGGCAACTTATTATCGTTTAGCGCCAACGGATTTACTTTAAGAAACCCATCAAATACCAAAATCGATCCATTGGCTTTTAAAGTGTAATTTGAATTCGAAGCATCAACTAGAACAACCGTCGACTGCGTTATAGCATCGGCCATCTGCGCTGCCACTGCTCTTCGCCAAATAATTTCATATAGCTTTGCAAACTGCGCCCCTAACTTTTCACTGATGACTGCCACTTGAGTATTTACACTGGTTGGTCTAATCGCCTCATGCGCTTCCTGCGCCAGCTTTTGTTTTGCTTTGTAGAATCTTGGCTTGTCAGGAATATATCTTCCACCGTAACTTTTTTCAACAAAATTTCTGATTGACGTTACCGCCGAAGTCGCCATCGAAACCGAATCGGTTCTGTGGTAAGTAATAAAACCTTCTTCGTAGAGTTTTTGTGCCAAACTCATTGTCCTTTTGCCCGACAGTCCCATTCTTCTGGCTGCGTCCTGCTGAAGAGTGGAGGTAGTGTATGGCGGCGGAGGCGTGCGGCGCATTTCTTTTTTGGTGACATCCGAAACTTTAAATTCTTTGGTTTTTAAATCGGTTTCAATCGTTTTTGCTTTTTCCTCCGTGTCAATGCTAGTTTTGGCAAAAGTGTATTCCCCATCGTATAATTTGAGCTTTTCCGAAACCTCAATTTTCTCACCATTAACTTCAATCAGCTCAAAAACTGTCTCGCCCGAATCTTTTTTAAGAGTGGCCGTAATCGTGTAGTATGGCTCTTTTCTAAACTTCTCAATTTCTCTTTCTCTCTCCACAATTAACCTTAGCGCCACTGACTGCACACGCCCGGCCGACAAGCCGCGGCGTACTTTTCGCCATAAAATTGGCGACAGTTTATAACCGACTAACCTATCCAACACTCTCCGGGCAGTTTGTGCGTCAACCAAATTTTCATCAATCTCCCTTGGTGTTTTTAGCGCTTCCTCGATCGCTTCTTTAGTAATTTCGTGGAAAGCAATCCGCTGGAATGTTTGCTTTTTGAGTTTTGCGTCTTTACTTAACAATTCTTTGACATGAGCAGCGATAGCTTCTCCTTCACGGTCAGGGTCAGTCGCCAGAATTATTTTCCCGGCAGCTTTGGCAGCAGATTTTAACTCGGAAATAATTTTTTTCTTATCCGCCATTACTTGATAATCGGGCGCGAAGTCTTTTTCCAAATCAATACCCAACGTCGATTTTGGCAAATCCATAATGTGCCCCATCGAAGCTAATATTTCATAGCCGTCTCCAAGAAATCTCGAAATGGTTCGTGCTTTCGTCGGGCTTTCTACCACTACTAAAGTCTTCATATCCCAAAATTGTAGCTTAAATTATACAGTAGGTGTCAAGAGGCAAGTTGGAAAAGGCCGTCGGAATTTTTGCTAATTCCGTTCCTCCATAAATTTATGGTGTCTGATTTATAGCTTCTGCACAAACTTTCCTTGACAACTTATAGTTTTATATGCTATCCTTCTCACGCTATGACAGAGCTAGAAGGAAGAAGCGAATTTAAACCAGTTTATGAAGTTATTCCCCCCTTAGTATTGCATCTTAATCAACTTGTAAATTTAGTTGCTGTCGAGAAAGCATTAAGAGATCCTGACACAGAAGATCCTAACAAAAAACGTTATACGCCTAAATATATCATCAGAATTAACCCCACTTACACCTTAGACCCCTCAGTGGATAAACCACTCATGACACAAGATTTCAAGGGAACCGAACGAGACTTTACCATCGCTCGCAGATGGATCGAAACAGCACTTATAACGGGGATTCCCGATGCACTACGAATAGATTTAAGTAACGTAACAACCAACCTGTCATTAATAAAACAGGCTTTGCTAAAAGTTCATAAGGAAGGACACACGGTTCGGTTATCTTCTAAACCAGCTGTCTAGGATTTGCTTGGCGATTGGGCCGGCGACATTACTTCCTTCCCCGCTATTTTCCGAAAGCACTGTGACTACAATTTGCGGCTTGTAAGCCGGCGCAAACAGTGTAATCCAGGCGTGTGCTAAAGTATCGTTTCCGCCGTTTTCCGCCGTTCCGGTTTTACAAGCCAAAACTACGTGGCGCATGTCGGCGGAGCCGGAAGCCGGATCAACGCCTAAAATGTTTTTGCCGTCAATCGGCAGTTTGGCGTTTTTGATTTCGTAATTAAACAGCGGCCAGGCCACCCCGCCGGGGCTGCACGCCTCCACCATTCCCTCTTTAATCAAATCCGAAGAATGCGCGTCCAAAAGATTGGAGCTGGTAATCTGCGCTGGTTGGTTCATTAGCAAATGTGGGCGGTATAAATTGCCATTGTTGGCAATCGCTTGTGTCCAGGCATTAACTTGCAGCGGCGTCGTCAGTAAATATCCCTGTCCGATTCCGTAATGATAAGTATCGCCTAAATACCACTGTTCACCGATATTTTTTAATTTCCATTCCTCGGTCGGCACCAAGCCTGCTTGCTCGCCTTCCAAATCAATTCCTAATTTTTGGCCCAAGCCAAACAGTTTGGCCGTCGCCGAAACCTGGTCAACGCCCACTTTTGCCGCCAATTTATAAAAGAAAATATCGTTTGAACGCTGAATGCCCTTAACAATATTTACCTGCCCGTCGGTGCCGCCATAATCGGTATAATACCAGTTGGAAAAAGAAAAATCGCCGACTTTTAAAATTCCCGTGTCGTCGATTTGCCAATTTTCATCAATGATTTTATTTTTGAGTGCCGCCGACGCCACAATTAGTTTAAAAGTTGAACCGGGCGGATAAACTCCGCCGATTGCCCGGTCCAAAAGCGGCTGATTTTGCGAATCCGAAAGCACATCCGAAACGGTTAAATAGGCGCTGTCGCTGGCAATTTTGTAACCCTGCCCCATCGTAAACATATTCGGGTCAAATGAGGGTTTGGAAACCAACGCTAAAATTTCGCCTTGCGGCGTAGAAACTATCGCCGCGCCTTTTTTCACACTGGCCATAGCAGCAAAAACCGCTTCCTGAAGTTTGGAGTCCAGCGTTAAAGTGATATTTTGCCCGGCAATTGGGTCCTGTTGGCCAAGCTTTCTGGTTAAATTGCCCCGGGCGTCGACTTCGAACAATTCTTTTCCGTCCACCCCCCGAAGTTTCGGCTCATATTGCTGTTCAATACCGCTTCGTCCAACAATGTCGCCCGAACTGTAATCCGAGAACAACGGATTTGCTAGCTCGTCTTGGGAAATTTGCCCGACATAGCCCAAAACGTGGGCAAAAGCATCTTTGTAAGGATAATTACGTAAGCTGTCAACTTCCAAATCGTTTTTGCCAGCGGCAATTAAATTAAGCGCCTGGTCCTGTGGAATTAATACCGTTTTGCCGTTGACATTTTCCCTAAATCCGGGCACATTATAAACCAACGGAGTGCCGTTTCGGTCAAAGATGATGCCCCGCGGCGCGTGAATTGTCACTGTTTTTGTCCGATTGCTGTCGGAAAGGTATCTATAATAGTATCCCTGAATTATCTGTAAGAAAAACAGCCGAACAAAAATTACGGCAAAGAGAATTATGGCAAAAGCAGGCAGGAAAAAATTCCGAGCCGAATGATTTTCTCCCTCATAATCCCAATTCTTTCTTTTACTACTGTCTTTAAAAATATAATCGCCGAAGGCGACTCCGGGCTTTACCATAATCGTTAAGAGCTAGCAACTGATGACCGTGGTAGTCTTTGCATTATTTTGAATAGTAATAACCCGATAATAACACTTAGAATTGACTCTAAAATAATCGAGCGCGTGTATCCTTGCAAAAATAAGAATAGCAAGCTACCTAAAAATGACGCGATAAGCATAAAATAGCCGGTGGTGATTTCAAATTTACTTTGGTACAAAAGCACCAAAAATAAAAATAGTACTAAAAAAGCACTCGTTACGCCAAGCGTCTTGAATGATAATAAGTCAAACAGCAACCCGAAAATAAATGCCAGCACAAACAACCAATTTTCCCTAAGTATCACCATTAAGCAAAGCAAAACCAAAAAAATTAAAGGGAGAGTAGTCAAGCTTGCTTCTAAAACTAACGCTAACGATAAAAGAATAACTGCCAGAAATTTCATTGGTAATTAACGACGACAAAAACAGTTTTTAAATTATTAAAATCGATCAAAGGCTGGATGTCCGCTTTTTGAAATAAATCACTTGGGTTTTTGCTGATAGAAATTATTTTCCCCACCGTTAAGTCAGGCGGAAAACCGTTGTTTTGTAGATTAATGTCTCCTGCGGTTACCACCAAATCATCTTTTTTGAGGCTGTCCGACAAAATAACGTTGTCCAAAATTACCTCATTGCCGCCTTGACCTTTAATCACGCCTTGTGCTTTCGTTTCCAAGGTTTCGGCAATAAATTGCGACGAAGGGTTTGTCAAAAGCATAACGCTGGATAAATTGGCGCTTACTTGCGTTATTTTGCCAACCAGATTATTTTCGTAAACCACCGCGTCACCATTCTTGACACTATCATTTGTCCCTCGGTTAAGAATTAAGATTTCGGGAACGGAAAGCCCTGGCACAAATCCAGGCGCGCCGACCACATCCGCCGGCAACAAGTTGGGACTTTTCGGATTGGCGGTCTGAAACTGGTCTCTTAAAGCTTTATTGTCACCGATTAATTTATTTTGGTCGATTAGCTGCTTTGCTAAAGTCAAATTTTCTGCTTTGAGGGACTGGATTTGGGCATTTTGCCCAAAACCCGTCACTTTTGTAAAAGCTTGATAAGTTATCGACTGCACCGGCGAAAAAATGTCTTTGAAAAATGCATCGAGTGGATTTAAAAGGCCGATTTTCGAAGCTCCGATTAGCAAAAGTGAAAGAGCGAAGAAAACTAAAAAATAGGAAGTAAAACTACTTTTGCGCATGCAACCATTTTAAACTTTTTGCTAAAAGTATACAAGATTTAGGAGGATTCGTAGGGCTCAAGCCACATATTAGTCTTTAAAGTTGGAGTCGCGGTTGGCTTAATTCCTAAACTTACAAGCGGCAAAGGGACGTCACGCTTTACGGGAGTGGCAATTTCAAAATCCGCAAAATCTATACCGTATTTATTTAAACGGTATGGAGGTCTTGCTACGGTTACCAGTTCACGACGGTATATTTCTCCCTCCGGAGTAGCACTAACTAACCAAAATACAGCGCCCTTCTTAACTTCGCCGTTTTGCATAACCCTTCTAGGGCTTTCTTCTTGAGATGCATCTGTTTGCTCTGTTTTCATGATGGAATTTTAATTGAAGAAGCAAATTAAGTCTGTAAGCGAAATTACTCGAAGAATAGTCAAGCAGTTTCCTTATTAATTGCTTTCGGACGGATAAAATGTAAACCGGCCAATGCTTCAGGAGCTAATTTTAATTCGGGTTGACCATTAAAGGGCTTTTCTCCGTCAGAATAATCAATTTTCAATCTTATTCCTCGCTCATTAATATCCAGAACCGTCACCGGCCACCAAGGAGGTTCGTCAATATCCGGATTGCCGGACATAACGAGCAGATAACTTCCCCCTTGGGTGAGCCTTTTAAAAGCAATTTCTTCACCCATACCTTGACGGTATCTTTTTTGACCTTCAGATTCTAACCGCATAAGGTATTTATTATAGCTGAAACTTAGTTATTCGTCAAACTATGGGTTTTTATTTGAGGCCGCCGATGACTTTAATTAGCTATTGATGACTTCTTTTAACTCTATATTCTCCTTATCGTATTCAAATCTAATTCTCCATTTGTCAAAAAATCCATCTTGACCTAATATTCCGTATGGTAAAGATTTCATTTCGTAACTAAATCCAATATAGGCTTTGTGCTCTATTCCGCCAATTTTGAACGATACGTTATGAAAGTATGCTTTTTGTGCTTCTCCCGAAGTGCCGTGGAATGTTAGCTCGTCTCCTTTGGTAACATCAAACCCCAACCTTTCCCCTATTTCTCCATGGAATACACAAAAATCTGCTCCGGAATCTATTAAAACAAGATAGCTAAAATTTCCCTTCTTTGTTTCAAAGTCAATTTGGATGATTGGTCTTAGTGATGATTTTCGTTTAAAGTTTGGGTTTTCTTTGGGATTAAGGGGAAACTTACGATATCTAAAATTCATAAGATGTATGCACCGTAGTTTTTGGGGGCGCGAGTAACAATTGGATTAGAAATGCCTTTTTCAATTGCTTTGTCCATAACATTATTGAAATTTTTGCCGGAGGCAACAACTTTTAGGTCATTTGGAGATAATACAACCCACTCATCAGAATACTTTTGTAATTTACTTGATAGATCATTTAGTCTTGCTTTCATAAATTTATGATATCACTTTTTAGATTAAAAACCAAATTTTTACTTGAGGCCGCCGGATTTAGTTTTCAATTTTGAGAAATAATTAAGATCCCCTTTTAAAAAGACAGGATTAATGCCAAAAATTTCCTCTTTGATTGGTAAATCAGCGGCGATGTCGTTGAGAATAAAAATTGGCTTTTTGAAAAAATACGCCAAGGTAATTTCCATTAAAGTATTTCCGCCGATGTAGCCTTTGACGCCATTTTTGGCAAAATTTGTGACTAAAATTGCATCCCCTTTGATAATTTTTTGAAAATGTTTATCTATCAAGGCTCTTTTTTTATGGTAATCCCCGGGATTTTTATACCATGTCTTGTGCGCGGCGACATCAAAATTATTATTTCGCTTCATCACTTTGGCAGTGGATGGCAAAATAACCTTGTAGCCAAGTTTTTTGAGCATTATTTGAATTGGAAAAAGGTCTTTATAGAATGAGGCGCTGGAGCAGATAACAATGGTTTTTATCTTTTTCATCAATTACTTTAATCCGCCGATGACTTTGACCCGTTGCAACAGCGAATCCTCTTCCAACACTTTTCCGGTGCCGCGGACGACCGAAGTCGTTGGGTCTTCCGAGCGGATAACCGGTAAATGCGTTCTTTCCACGATTAAATTATCAAAACCCGGCAGCTGCGAACCCCCACCGGTTAGTAAAATGCCGTGCGTTAAAATATCGCTGGTTAATTCCGGCGGCGCGTCTTCCAAAACAGCGGCGATGGCATCAATAATTTGCGTTAATACCGGCGACAAAGCCTCTCTAACTTCCACTTCGGAAATCCTTAAACTTTTTGGCAAGCCTGTTTCAATATCGCGGCCCCTGATAATAGCTACCTTTTCCTCGTCTTTTGGCTTATCGCTTGTGATTTGGGATTTGTGATTTGGAGCTTTCGCATAAGCACTACCGATTCTAATTTTTAAATCTTCTGCCGTCGCTTCACCAATCAACAACCCATGCCTTAACCTTATGTAATGAATAATTGCCGCATCCATCTCGTCTCCCGCCACTCTTAAGGATTTAGAAACGACAATTCCGCCCAACGAAATAACGGCAATTTCGGTGGTTCCGCCGCCGATGTCCACCACCATAATTCCGGTTGGGGCAAACACCGAGATATTTTCGCCGATGGCCGCCGCCATCGGCTCTTCAATTAAATAAGCCTGCCTGGCCCCGGCCGACAGTGCGGCTTCCCAAACCGCCCGTCTTTCTACCTCGGTCACTGAAGATGGAATACCGATGACAACGCGCGGCCTTGAAAAATTGGCCGACAAAGGACTGTCCACTTCGTGCACTTTTTTAATGTAATGGGAAATCATCGCTAGCGTCGCGTCAAAATCGGAAATTACTCCGCCGCGAAGCGGCCTGACGGTGATAATCGAAGCCGGCGTTTTACCAATCATTTTTTTTGCTTCCGCCCCTATTGCAATTACTTTTTTAGTTTTTTTGTGCATCGCCACCACCGACGGTTCGCGGATAACAATCCCTTTGCCCCGGACAAAAACGAGCGTGTTGGCGGTGCCTAAATCAATACCAATGTCATGGGAAAATAAAGAGAATATCTTATTAAACATAACTTAGAATTCCTAATTTAAAATTTCTAATTTCTAATCAAATCCAAATGTTCTAATTTTAAAATTTAGGCATTGAAACATTCATTAAAAATTAAAAATCGAGAATTTCCTTTCCATAATAGCATCTTGCTCAAAGTTTGCCAATATGCTAGGATTACTTGTAATTACCACCAATGAGATTATTTAATTTTTGCAACAAAGTCATCGAGTATTCATTTTACTTTCTTTTCTTTCTAATTCCTCTTGCTTTTACCAGTGACACCTCGGAGCTATTTGAATTTAACAAACTTTGGCTCACTTTTATTATTACTATTATTATTGGTCTGGCCTGGGCTACTAAGATGATTATCCGCAAAGAGTTCAAAATCCAGCGCACGCCTTTGGATATTCCCATCGTGCTTTTCTTGATTTCGGAAATTATCTCAAGTTTTCTCTCTTTGGATATGCACGTTTCGCTGTGGGGCTATTATTCCCGCTTTAACGGTGGACTGTTCTCGATTTTTGCCTACGTTTTTCTCTACTACGCTTTCGTTTCCAATTTGAAGGATGAGGCAAAAGAGGAAAAGAAAAGTTTTGAATTTAAAAAAGTTTATTTATTTTTAGTCGCTATCGCGGTTTTTATCATCGGGCTGTTGGTTTCTTCACAGATCAAAAATCCGGATTTGGCAGGAGTTCCCTACCAGGCAATGGCAACTTTAGTCACGGTTATGGCGTCGTTTGCGGTGTTTATGCTGGCCGCGCCGCTTGGAATTTTAAGACGTTCTCTTTACGCCGTTTTAACTTCCTGTCTGTTGGTAGTTTTGTGGGGATTGCCATCACATTTCGGCTACGACCCAACCTGTCTTTTGTTCCGAGGCACTCTTGATGTTTCCTGCTGGACTAGTGACTTCCAACCAAAAATCCGCATTTTCTCCACCCTTGGCCAGCCCGACTGGATGGGTGCCTATGTCGCCGCGCTTTTGCCTTTAATTGCCGCTTTGTTTATTAATTCCCTAAACGACGTTAAGCTGACTTTCAATAGAACATTTTCCTTTTTCAGAACTCACAGTTTTTGGTTGGGTGTTTCGCTGTTTGCGTTTTTTGCCGCCACTTATGTTGCTTTGATGTATACTCAGTCGCGCTCGGCGATTTTGGCGGTTTGGGCAATTTTGCCGTTATTCATACTCATCTATGGCTGGTTTTATCTTAAACCAAAATTTGACCGCAAAAAATTAAGTTTGAATTTTAAAGTGGCGGTGCTAATTTTCTTATCTGTCGGTATTATTCCATTCCTCTTTGGCCAACCTTTTACACAATTAACTAAACTGACGTTGCCCGGCATCGTTGCGGAGATTACCGCCAAACTTACTCCGCCGTCCAAAACTACTGTCAAAGCCGCGCCGGCACCTGCGCCGTCGCCGGTTTCCACCGGTGAGCTGGGCGGCACGGATTCCAGCAAAATCAGGCTTTTGGTTTGGAAAGGCGCCATTGACATTTGGTTGCATAATCCAATTTTTGGCTCTGGTCTGGAAACTTTTGCCTTTGCCTATTATCAATATCGTCCGGCGGCCCACAATATGACTTCGGAAGCACAATTTCTTTACAACAAGGCACACAATGAGTACTTGAATTATTTAGCTACCACCGGAACCGTCGGTATTGTCACTTATCTTTTAATGATTGGCGGATTTCTGTTTATTTCTCTTCAGACTCTATTTAAGCGCAGAAAAAACCTGACAGGAGAAGATTTGCTCGCTTTATCACTTTTGGCCGGATACGGAGCAATTCTTGCGACTAACTTTTTTGGCTTTTCGGTTGTGATGGTTAACATTTTATTTTACCTTTTCCCCGCTTTTGTCTTTATCCTTCTAGGTAAAATCAGTTATGACAAAGCCCTTTCTTTTTCTTTAACCAAGAAAGAAAACTATGATTTTAACCTTATACAAAAGATTCTAATAGCGGCCTCTATTTTACTTTGTGCATACTTAATTTATACACTTGTTACTTACTGGAATGCCGACCGCGATTATTATTATGGACTCGGTTATGACAACCCCAGTATTGCTGCTTACGATAAAGCTTATCCTTTCTTAAAACAGGCGGTTGCCCAAAGACCAAGCGAACCGACTTTTCTTGATGAATTCGCCTATAATAACGCCGTTTTGGGAGCATCATTTTTACAAGAAGCCGGACAGCCAAATCAACAGAACCAATCCCAAAACTTGCAAATCGCCCAGCAATTAATCAATACCGCTATCGCCGACACCAACCAAGTGACTATGGAACATCCTAATGACGTTGTTTTCTGGAAAACCAAAGTTCGGATTTTTTATACTCTCTCGCAAGTTAATCCTGCCTATTTTCCGCAGGCGCTTGCGGCAGTTAAAAAAGCTGCCCAACTAGCTCCGACCGACGCCGTTGTTTCCTATAATCTAGGCATTATTTATGGGCAAAATGGTGATTTTAAAGACGCCGTCGCCACTTTGCAAAACACGATTAAATTAAAACCGGACTATAACGAAGCCTATTACGCCTTGGGAATTTTCTATCATCAGCTAGCAATTGATAAAAACGGCAAAGTTGTCAACCAAAATTACAACCAAAAAGCCATTGCCGAAATGAAACTCCTGATTAAGTATTTCGGGCCAAACCAACAAGCGTCCGAAGCCATCAAAACCTGGGGCGGAGGAAAATAGTATTTTCCGAGCCCGCTTGCAAACCCGCAGGTTTGACAAGGGAGGGGAAAATAAACCTCCGATTAGAAAAAAGTGAGGCTATCGTGTATAATCTAAAACATGTTAGCAATCGTCAATGCTCCCAACCCTGCTCTGTCCCAAAAAGCCAAGCCGGTTGCCAAGGTCGACCAAACAATTTTGAATTTGGTTAGACAGATGGAAGAAGCGTTAGATGTCGCTATCGACCCGATTGGTGTAGGACTGGCCGCTCCCCAAGTCGGCAGAAATCTGGCGATTTTTGTAATAAAACCCTCGCCAAAGTCTAAGCTGCAGGCCTTTATTAACCCCAAAATTACTAAGATTGAAAATCAAACAGTCGGCAAAACTAAGGGTAAATCAAAAAAGCTGGAAGGTTGTCTATCACTTAAGGATATTTGGGGTGAAGTAGAAAGAGCCAAAGCGGTTTGGCTGGAATATACGGATGAAACCGGAAAAACGCACCACAAAAAATTTACAGGTTTTATTGCTACCATTATTCAACACGAGGTTGACCACTTAAACGGGGTTTTATTCCCCAAAAGAGTTTTGGAACAAAAAGGCACGCTTTACGAATCAAAGAAAAATTCTAAAGGCGAAGACATATTTGAGGAACTTACAATCTAGAATATTGACCACTGATTGTTTATAATTGACTAATGAAAATTGTCTTTTTCGGCAATACTAAACACTCATTGATTGGCGCAAAAATTCTTCATAAAGAACTTGCGTTGTCTTTGGTTGTAACAATTCCCAATAGTCCTTTAGAAAAATTTGCCAGTGAAGAAAATATTCCCTGCTTGCTTGTAACCAAATTGAACGACGAGGAAATTGCGAAAATTGCGGCTGTTGAACCAGATTTTCTGGTAGTTGAAGATTACGGTTTAATTCTACCAACTAAACTGCTTGAGCTACCAACATATGCCAGCTTAAATATTCACCATTCGCTTCTGCCAAAATATCGAGGACCATCACCTGCTCCGGCGGCAATTTTAAATGGCGATAAAATTTCTGGAGTTTCGATAATAAAAATGAGCGCCAAAGTTGACGCCGGAGATATCTTTGCACAAACAGAATATGTTTTAAAATCAAATGAAACAACTGATTCCCTACTGAACGAGTTAAATTTATTGGGCGGAGAATTGGCGGTTTTAGTAATTAACAACATTTTACAAAACAGGGCAAAAGCAATTCCACAAGACGAAAGCAAAGCTACTTTTACCAAATATATGCAAAAATCCGACGGTTTTATCGACTTATCAAATATTGAAATTGAAGAAATTGATAGAAAGATAAGAGCTTATTTCCCCTGGCCGGGAGTCTGGAGCAAGGTGGCTTTGAACGGAGATGAACAGAAAATCGTTAAGTTTTTGCCAAATAAACTGATTCAAGTGGAAGGAAAAAAAGAAATGAGCTATAAAGATTTTTTAAACGGCTATCCAAACACCGACAAAAACCTGATTGAGTTTCTAAAATAACAGAGGGGTGGTGCGACTGGAAGGGCTCCCGACAGCGTGGATCGCATTCGCCGCGAAGCAAGACCGCGAGAACCCTGGCGGGAATGAAATCGACGACAGGACCCCGAGAGGTTAAGCTGCGGCTACGACTGGAGTGACTTCTGGAGCAATATCTATAGATTTGATATTAGCAGTTGCGCCTTTAAATTTTCGCACGCACTTGGTGCAAAGTCTGACTTTCTTGGCTGTTCCGCCGACAATAATCCGAGCGCTGTGCAAGTTCGGTTTAAAGATTTTTCTGGTTCGGTTTTTGGCATGGGAAACGTTGTGTCCATACATTACTCCCTTGCCGCAATTAAAACATATCGCTGCCATAGATAATTTCCTAGGTTAATAGTATACTAAAAAATAGGAAATTTTACAATGGACTTACTGTTAGGACTAGTTACTTTAATAATTTTGGTCTACTCGGCGATTTTGCATGAAATCGCCCACGGCTTTGTGGCGGAAAGATTAGGTGACCCGACCGCCCGGCTGATGGGCAGGCTGACTTTGAACCCAAAAAGCCACATTGATCCGTTTATGAGCATTTTGGTTCCGCTACTGCTGATTATTTCCGGCTCGCCGGTCATTTTCGGCGCCGCCAAACCGGTGCCTGTTGACCCGTTTAATTTCCGCGAGCCCAAAAAAGATATGGCTTTAGTTTCGCTGGCCGGTCCGGGCACCAATTTATTGATTGCACTTGTTTTTTCGCTAATCTGTCATTTGCTTTTCCCCGGACTTTCTTTTGACGTCATCAGAAGCGGCGGCATAATCGGTTTTCTCTTGGGAACGGTTGTCTATATCAACTTGCTGCTGGCGATTTTTAATTTAATTCCAATTCCCCCACTCGACGGTTCAAAAATTTTTGCACTGATACTTCCCGACCGCGAAGCAGCAGTTTATTTATCTATCGGCACGTTCGGAATTTTGATTATCTTTTTACTGCTGGTTTTCCCCATCGGCGGCCTTTCTTTAGGAGACTTGATGTCGAATTTACTTAACTTCTCCTTGCGGTTGCTGGGGCTGTGATAGAACACTTCTAACTCTTTCCCATCTACTTGGTTTGGCTGACTGTAGTTTTGTTTCCGGAATCGTTTGGACTTCTACCGGTGGTTGCTCGGTCGTAATCGGTCCATCCGCTTTAATAAAAGAGGCAACTGTATCTTGAAGTATTTTATCTTCCGGCAACAATTTTATATCCGTCACATCTCTTACGGGTATTGGTTTCCCGATATCTCCCCTGTTAATTCCGAACGTTGGACCAACCCCTAGCGAGCCTGCTCCGACAATTCCTACTGCCTGCGTTCTATTTTTTTCATCACAAAAGATGAAAGTCTTTCCCGCGCCGACGTGAAACTCAAAATTTTCTACTGAAAAAGGCCAAGGTAAGATATCTTCTGGATGGGCCGCATGATAATCATTCGCCTTGAAAACATCCGGAGCATGCGAGCCAGAGCGATATTTTTCACCTATAACCTCTGATCCGGGCCCAAAAGCATCTCCGTCAGACATTTTGGCCGGACGGATAAGTCCCCTTCTTTCCAAAACCACGTCAAGCATATGGTTTGTACCTTCGATGTAAGCCACAACTTCACGGTCTCTTTCTGGTGCTTTTACTTCTTTTGGATGTTTGTTGATATCTTGAGGTCTAAGACCTAAAGCTATGTCTGCCTTCGTCAGCTGTCTTGGTGATGACCCGGCCGGTTTAGTTTCTGCCATAGCACTATCTTAAACAAATCTTATAGCTAATGTCAATTAGCAGGCTACTGTTCATGCTCGCTACGTTAACGAGCGACTGCGAGCTGAACGCGTAGCAGGCCAGGAGGGAATCGAACCCCCAACAGAGGTTTTGGAGACCTCAGTTATGCCATTTAACTACTGGCCTATGCTGCTATTATACTGGGAATAAAAGAATCTATCAATCGCGGAGAGAACTATTTTAACTTTTCGTTTTCTTTGTGGTCGGTAACTTTTCTGCAGTGCTTGCAATATTTCTTTAATAATAACTTTTCCTCCGTATTAAGCTTATTTCTGGTCGTGACATAATTCCTGTTTTTGCAAACAGTGCAAACAAGACCTAAAGTTACCCTGTGTTCTCCCTTTTTTGCCATAATCGCTATCTTAGCAGAAACTCCTCTGAATTTGAAGAGCTAATATTGAGCCGGCTGTGGGAATCGAACCCACGATCTAGTCATTACCAATGACTTGCTCTGCCACTGAGCCAAGCCGGCCCGTCCCACGGTCAGTGCTGGGTGAGGGACTCGAACCCCCGCAGACCTTACGGTCATCTGGTCTACAGCCAGAGGCGATTGCCGCTACGCGAACCCAGCAAGCCTACTAATTCTACACAATTTATGACTAAAAGTGAAGTTAATTCTCCCAAAAATCAATAAGAGGTTTATAATTAGCTTCAATTTCTTTATATTCAACTTTAGATAATATTTCAAGTTTTATCTTGGGAAATTTCTTCCGGAATAATTTATCTCTTTCCAAAGAATAGTTATTCATAAAATTTTTTACTTCTATATACAAATCTTCAATCGGTAAATAAAAATCGGGTCTGTAAGTGTGTTGCCCAAGATCAAAAATCTTAGGCCCGTATTGCCACGTAACTCCTACTAAATTAAAAACGCGTGCGATATTGGCTTCCCAAGTACTATAAAAGCATATGCTTGAGTTTATATCGAGCCTTATGCCGGGTTTGCCTTTAGAGGCTTTTGGAGAGGTAGTTAATCTCCCAATTGTATATATTGCACATTTATTGCTGCAATATTTTCTTTTAGAAGCAACGTAGGGTAGAATTGTAAATTCCTTTTTGCAACATAGGCAAACTTTTGTAATTCGTTTAACTTTTTTCAATCCCTTGAGCGGACTATGAAAGCCTTGCAAAGCTAAAGAAATCTTTCTTTTTGTTTCTTCTGTTTGAAGCCGTTTCGCATTATTAAAAGAGGTGGCGCAGTTTTTGCTACAAAATATTTTGGGGTCGCGTGGTTTAACCCAAAACGAGTTCGGACAGTTACCGTTCTTGCAATTTCTAGTCTCAAAGGGCTTTATTTTCTTGGCATATATTCCTTTTCGCCAATTAGTTTTGCTTATTGCTGACTGTTTTTGCCTGTATCTTAAGTCTGAATAGAAAGAATGCATATACCACTAGCTCAAAATGAGCCGATGGGGAATCTTGCAATCCCGACCCATGCTTTACAAAAGCATTGCTCTACTTCTGAGCTACATCGGCTGACGCTTTGATTTTATCAAAAACAGTACGAAGAAGAAAGCCCTCGGGGGCAAAAAGCAGAAATTACGATAAATTCGTCCTCGGTATCGAGATAAATTGATGTTTCCCCGAACTTATAAGCGGGTGGGCTCAATCTGTTCCACACGAGAACATGATAATTCGCCCTGTCTTCCGAAAATCGGAATACCCCAAGCTCAGTGAACCTGTAGAGGAAAATCTTACCAACTACCTCAAATACCAAAGAACATATTTAGTATAAAGTGAACTTTCCACGCTGTCAACTTGACAATGGGTGTATAATCAAAAACTTTCTGTGTTATAATCGTCTTGCAAAATGCTTGAGAGAGAAGATTTCTCCAACTTTGCCCGCGATAACCGCTTCGCACGGGAAGCTCCAAGGGAACTAAATGAAAAATGCGCAGTTTTCGGCATTATTAATAAAGACGCAGCAATGCTGACCAACATGGGACTGTTTGCCCTCCAGCACCGTGGACAGGAAAGTTCGGGAATTTCCGTTTCGGATGGCGATGAAATCAAAACGCGTAAAGCAGGTGGGTTGGTTGCTCAAGTCTATAGCGAACAAGATTTGGCAAGGCTTGAAGGTTCAATGGCCGTCGGACACAACCGCTACGGCACTTCCACAAAAGAAACTGCCGAGAAACACGCTCAACCCGTTCTTAATGACTCTCAAACTTTAGCTTTAGTTCATAATGGCAACCTGCCCGATACAACCAAATTGGAAGCATTTTTAAGCGAACAAGGCATTTCTCCCGACAGACTAAATGATAGCGAAATGATGCACGCGGCAATCGCCTATTTTGTTGACAGAGGAGCAACTTTAGAAAATGCAGTTTACGACGCTGTTCCATATTTTACCGGCTCTTTTTCTTTTTTGGCGATGGATAAGGAAAAAATTGTGGCTGTCCGCGACCAGCGCGGTATCCGGCCGCTTTCGATTGGACTGCTAAACGGCGGCTATATTTTTTCTTCGGAAACTTGCGCCATTGACATGCTGGGCGCCAAATACGTTCGCGATGTTGCTCCCGGAGAAATGGTTATCGCTCCCAAAGACGGCGGATTATTTTCAACCAATTTTGCAAAGGGAGAACAAAGACTGGACATTTTTGAATTTGTTTATTTTTCCAGACCCGACAGTTATCTTTTAGGACAAAATGTCGACATAGTAAGAGAAAAGTTTGGCGAAACCCTATGGGAAGAAAACCACGTTAGAGGCGATATTGTTGTTTCCGTTCTTGATTCCGGCACGCCGGCCGCCCAAGGATATGCGGCTGCGTCAGGTATTCCCTACAGAGATGGTCTTGTGAAAACCCGTTATGCGCCCCGGACTTTTATTCAACCCGGACAAGACCAACGCGTGCAAGCAGTCAGGATGAAACTTAATCCATTAAAAGAGGTTATCAAAGATAAAAGTTTAATCGTTGTCGATGACTCAATCGTCCGGGGCACAACGGCTCGGGCAATCGTCGCGCTTTTACGCCAAGCCGGCGCAAGAGAAGTGCATATGATGATTACTTCCCCACCGGTAAAATTTCCCGATTTTTATGGCATCGACACACCCAGACAAAGCGATTTAATTGCCGCTCAAAGAAGCATCGATGAAGTTCGCCGCTTTATTGGCGCCGATTCGCTTAACTATCTATCTTATGACGGAATGATTAAAGCCACAGGAATTCCCGAAGAGCGCTTCTCTACTGCTTGCTTTACAGGCATTTACCCAATCGACATCGGCAAAAGAAAACAAGAAATTAGTTTCCATCCTCAATAATTTTTGCCGCAAACTTTCTTTTCTTTTGCAAAAGTTCTAAACTAGTATTATGGCTGTTCGGCATTATCACCACCATTATCATTTTAGCTATTTGACTTCCAAAAAACGCCATTTTTCTTCGACTTTAATCGTCATCGCGGTTTTGACGTTGATACTACTGGTTTTGTTCCATTACGTCACGCCCCAGCGTGCTTTGAACTTAAATCAGCTCTCCCCAACGATTATTCTTTTAGCTTCATTTAACACTCTTTTCCGGTTGTTAGTGGCTTACGCTTTATCTTTAGTTTTATCTCTTCCGATTGCGCTTTTAATTACCAAAAGTGAACGGATAGAACGGATTCTGCTGCCGATTACCGACATTCTTCAATCGGTGCCGGTGCTAGCTTTTTTCCCAATTATCGTTTTGGTGTTTATTAAACTAAACGCCAGCGAAGGCGCAGTTATTTTTATTTTGTTTATGGCAATGCTCTGGAATTTGGTTTTTTCGATGATTGGCGGTTTAAAAACCATTCCCAAAGACATTCTGGACGCCGCCACCATTTTTAAAATTAAAGGTTTAATGAAACTGCGATACGTCACCATTCCGGCCATTTTTCCGTTTATTATTACCGGTTCGCTGTTGGCTTGGGCGCAGGGCTGGAGCCTTTTGATTGTCGCCGAAGCTCTGCATACCTATATTCCCGGCGGCGTAATGAATAATGACCCGTTAGGCTTGGGCAGTTTATTGGTAAACGCTTTTTATCAGGGACAAAATTCCGTTTTTCTGGGCGCTTTGATTACGATGATTATTTTGATTACCTTGATTAATTTTTTTGTCTGGCAAAAACTGCTGCGTCTGGCGGAAAGGTTTAAATTTGACTAAAATTATTGATTTTAAAAGTGTAACGCGCGCTTACGAAACGGCCAAAGTCACCGCCATTTCGGATGTTAGTTTTACGGTTGATGAAGGCGAATTCTTTTGTCTGGTTGGCCCCTCAGGCTGCGGCAAATCGACGACATTGAGGCTAATCGGCGGCATTGAACCGGCAACTTCGGGGACAATGGAAAAGCCAAGCGAAGTCTCAATGGTCTTTCAATCCGGCGCGCTTTTGCCCTGGATGAGCGTTGAAGAAAATGTTTCGTTTGTTAATAAAGTCCGTAATATGTCACAAATGAAAATTGATGAGCAAACCACCAAATATCTAAAAATGGTGGATTTGGAAGCTTTCCGTTTTAGATACCCAAGAGAACTTTCCGGTGGGCAAAGACAAAGAGTTGGTATTGCCCGAGCCTTAGCGGTTGAGCCGAAAGTACTCCTTCTTGATGAGCCGTTTTCGGCGTTAGATCCGGTGACGACTGACGAATTACACGAGTGTCTATTAAAAGTCTGGCAGGAGACAAAAAAGACCATCGTGATGGTTTCCCATTCCATTGAAGAAGCGCTCTTCTTGTCCGACAGAATTGCAGTGATGAAACAAGGCGGCATTAAAGAAATCTTGGCAGTGGACCTAAAACGCCCGCGAAACGAAGGGGCAAAAGACTTTTTACAACTCTTAGATAAAATAAAATCCCTCCTCGAAAATTGATTAATATAGGACTTTTTGTTATAATTATCCCGCCTAAGAATATGAATATAGCAGAAACGCAATGTCAAAAATGTCCGGTCAGACAAGACTGTGCGGAAGAACTACAGACAATGCCTGACGAAGATAAAACAGTTAGGGCACAAACTTGTCCGCCTCAAACCAAAACAGTTAGACTTTACAAAGGATATGCTCAAAACGAAATTTCTTTTAAAGACGCGTTAAGCGGATTATCAAATATTAGACAGGACGTTTACGTTAGATACCATTGCCCTCTTGGCGAGCGAAGACTATTTGTTGATACGCTAGAAAAACTGATTACTCCGCGACGAGACCAATTGGTTATTTTTCCTCCAACTCCATTAGTCGATGTTTATGTAAAAGGAGAGATCCAATCAGCTAATGCCACTCGCCAAGAGATGCGAAGGTTTGCTAGAGAAAGAAGAACACACGGGAGCGGGCGCTAGAATAAAAATAAAGTTGAGAATAAACCCATTGCCAAACCTAACAGCGAACCCCCGATAACGTCCGACAGCCAGTGCTCTCCCAGATAAATTCGCGAAGTAAACATTGCCACATCAAAAACAATCACCAACAGATAAATTAAATTCCGGCTCTCTTTGGAAAGCTTTTTGGAATAATGTGTTAGTAACAAGATAATAATTGAAATAAACATCGTTCTGGCTAAATGTCCCGACGGATAAGAAGACCCCGGCTGGATATACGACGACGGAAAAACAAACCCTAAATCGTATTTAAAAAACAAAAACGGCGGCCCCGGATGGGATACAAAGGCTTTACTACAAAACTCAATCAAATGAATTAAGCCAAAAAAGAAAAGAACAAAAATAAACCTCAATTTCTTAATAAATACCCAAAAAATAAGCAATATTACACTTACAATTTCTAGACTTCCGACGAGACTCAACAGTGAAAACGGAGTCGTAAAAATCTCCGGGATCTTATTTTGCAAACGGGATGTTGTATCAAAATCTAGCTGGGTAAAAATATTCCCGCGAACAAAATATGAGAATATAATAAAGATTATAAAAATAGCTATTCCACACCAGAAGACGGACAGACGGCGGTTTTTCATCACTCTAGATTTAGTTCCTTTAAAAACTGTTTCAGTTCCCCACCAATGTCGGGATGTTTTAATCCTAGTTCAATTGCAGTCTTCATATACTCTAGCTTATTCCCCGTATCGTAATATTTAGCATTTTCAATTTCAACTGCGAAAACTGGCACTCCTTTATTTTTTAGGATGTTGATAGCATCGGTTAACCAAATTTCTCCACCTTTACCAGGATTTAAATTTTTTAATGCTTCAAAAATTTCCGGCGGCAAAATATATCCCCCATGAGTAGCTAAATTTGAAGGCGCTTCGTCCGGCTCCGGCTTTTCGACAATAGCATTGATTTTATAAACATTTCCTTCAACCTTTGTGACATCGGCAATTCCATACCTTTTTAGATCTTCTTTCTTTTTGATCCGCACCCCCGAAATTACAATGCCACCATATTTTTCGTAAACATCCACCATCTGCTTAAGTCTTGGCGGCGTGGAATAAATAAATTCATCTCCCCACAAAACTGCAAACGCTTCGTCTTCAATTGCCGGCTCGGCCGACAAAATTGGGGTTCCGTTACCATAAGGGCCTTTTTGCCGAATGTAAATAAAGTTGGCCATTTCCGAAAGCCTGGTGATTTGTTCAACGAAATTTGTTTTTCCGCTCTCCACTAAATTTCTTAAAAGTTCGGCGTTAGGAACATCAAAATGATCCTCAATCGCCCGCTTTGCCGAACCGGTAACTATAATAACGTCGCGGATTCCCGAGTCAACTGCTTCCTCAACCACATATTGAATAACCGGCTTATCGACAATCGGCAACATTTCCTTGGGCATGGCTTTGGTCTGGGGCAAAAAGCGGGTTCCGAAGCCTGCCGCGGGAATTACCACTTTTCTAATTTTCTTCATGCGTATATTTGATTGTAAAGCCTGCGCCTCTCCCTGTCAACTTCTACTTTACATGCTACTAAATTTCTGTTAAAATGTTGACAAATCCCATAAACTCTTTGTTAGGTTAGGGATTTTAATTTATGGCGACTACACCAGTAGTTTTCTTAAAAGAAGTTCGGGATGAACTTAGAAAAGTGGTTTGGCCCACCCGGGACGAAGTAATCAGACTAACGGGCGTAGTTATTCTAATCAGCGTTGGCGTCGGACTCTTTTTGGGCGCGGTCGACTTTATTTTGACAAAACTAGTCGGACTGTTAATCACCAGATAAACTATGGACGATACAAATAAAACACCAGCAGAAAAAGTGGAAGAAACCGCAAAAACGGAAGAAATACCAGTTGCTGAACAACCGGTTGCGGAAGCTCCCGCGGTGAAGGAAAAAGTTGAGCCTGAACCAGCTGCCGCAGAAACTCCAGTTGAAGAGAAATTGATTGAAGCTCCTAACGAACCTGAAATCGAAACTAAAGAAGGAGAGGGCGAGGTTGCTCCCGCCGAAGAAGTAGTTTTACAAGAAACTGAGCCAAAAGAAACAAAAGCCGCAACGAATGAACCCAAATCCCCTAGCGATCTAGCGAAATGGTATATTGTGCATACTTACTCCGGTCACGAAAATAAAGTTTCCAAATCTTTAAAGCAAAGAATTGAGTCGATGGGATTTGAAAACCGCATTTTCGACATTATTGTTCCGGTCAGAGATACAGTTAAAGTTTCGCAAGGCAAAAAAGAAAACGTCAAAGAAAAAATTTTCCCCGGCTACGTTCTGGTGAAAATGATTCTGGACGACGAATCGTGGCTGTTGGTTAGAACCACTCAGGGCGTGACCGCTTTTATCGGCGCCGGCAACAAACCAACCCCGATTTCCGACAAAGAAGTCGCGGCGATTCAGAAGTTTATGGCCACCGAAGAGCCGCTATACAAAACCGCTTTTGTCACCGGCGAAGCAGTTAAGATTACCGACGGGCCGTTTACCGATTTTCTTGGCACTATCGACAACATCGACGAAGCCAAAGGTAAACTCAAGGTTTTAGTGAGTATTTTCGGACGCGAAACACCGGTTGAACTAGACTTTTTACAGGTCAGCAAACTCTAAAATGGTTCTTTCCAAATTTCGCAGAAATTTGAGAGGAGAAATTTGCCGAAAAGCCGAAATTCGAACAAAGTGAGAATGCAAGCGCTAGGCAATATTTTGACGATATGGCCAAAAAAATTAAAACATTAATTAAAATCAATATTCCCGCGGGAGCGGCCACGCCTGCGCCACCGGTTGGCACGGCGCTTGGTCCGCACGGGCTGCCGATTATGGAATTCGTCAAGGCGTTTAACGACCGCACTGCCGATCAAAAAGGCACCATTGTACCGGCTGTGATTACTGTTTACGAAGACCGCACTTTTTCGTTTATCGTTAAAAAGTCACCGATTGCCGAAATGATTAAGAAAATAATGAATTTAGAAAAAGGTTCGGGCAAACCGGGCAATGAATCGGCCGGAACGCTGACAAAAGCGCAAGCCGAGCAAATTGCCAAAGACAAATTGGAAGACTTGAACACCGATGAAGTCAGTCAGGCAGTAAAAATTGTGGAAGGAGTTGCCCGTTCAATGGGCATTAAGGTAGCGTAATATGGGAAAGATTAGAGTTAAAACTTTCGGCGACGAAGAGTTAGAACAAAAACAACAGGCAAAAGCCCAAAAACGCAAAGAGGCCAAAAAAGCCGCTAAAGGCGTGGTGGCTGAACCAAAGGTTGAAGAAGTTGAAAAGAAAGTTGAGGAAGAAATCAAAGCTGAAGAAGCGCCAAAAGAAGAACGGAAAATCGTGGCAGAACCCCGCAAAAAACAAAAAGAACAAGCTGCTTTCCGTTCCCAGAAATATCAGGCGCTTTCCGGTCAGTTTGACAGAATTAAAACTTATTCCATTAAAGAAGCTTTGGAGCTTTTGGAAAAGCTACAACGCAAATCCTTTGACGAAACAGTCGAATTGCATTTAAACACGCTTACAAGCGGTATTTCCGGACAGATAACGCTCCCCCACGGCACCGGCAAAACCACCCAGGTTGCCATTACCACCGACACCTTAATTGCCGAAGTGGAAAAAGGGATTATCAATTTTGATGTTTTGGTGGCCGAACCGGCGATGATGGCAAAATTAGCCAAAGTCGCCAAGGTTTTGGGACCAAGAGGTTTAATGCCAAATCCGAAAAACGGCACTATTACGCCAAAGCCGGAAGAAGTCGCCAAAAAATACGCCGGCGGACAAATTAACTTTAAAACCGAGGCTAAAGCGCCGATTATGCACTTAACCGTCGGCAAAATGTCGTTTGGCCCGGAAAAACTGTCGGAAAACATTGAAGCTTTAATCGCCGCTGTCAAAAAACCTAACATCGTCAACGCCACTTTGAAATCAACGATGTCCCCGGGTCTAAAAATACGCATCTAATCTCGGCCTATTGACAAAAAGGGTACTCCGCAGTAGAATCTCTCCAATATGCCAAGTTCCCTAGCGGAAACAGAAGCAGTAACGGCATTAGGAGGATACCATGCCACTCGCCACGATGACAGCCCGCAACCGCCACCTCAAGGAGAAATTAGCTTTGGCTTTGCTCCAACACCTGTTGCTAAACCGGAAACTTTACCGTTTTCAGAAACTGAAATTGTAGTCCAAAATCAGATTAGGACAGCGATAACCGGTTTAAGGACCGGCTTACCTTCGGGTCTCCGCTTTCCAGGCTGCGTTTTTTGCTATACAGGCGAGAGAACTACAGGCGAGCATCGGCAACCGGGTGAGAGAATAGCAATTGTAGATAACGCCGGCAAAATGGTGATGATGGAAGCTTTTGAACAGAATTGTTGGGGAGAATGGGACCTTGATACTGCTAAGACTGTGCCTACGACAGGCATGGACGTCCGTTGTTATGCTATCGAGCTTATGACTATAATAGCTGATAGGTTTAAAAAGGTAAAGTTACCGATAGCCAAAGACAGGAAAACTCTAAAAGCGGTAAAGCGAGATTTAAGAACAATCACAGAAGCTAAACAAGCTATTTCAGATTTGCTAGCCAGACCTGTTCAATCCGATGATTTCGCCGCGTAAAATTTGACAAATTCCCCTTTTTGCCCTATTATCCGAAGCTATGGAAAGAGGACTTGGTTTTGGCAGACTTATTGAACAAACAGCTAATAAGTTAACTCATCTTAGCTCACGAGAGAAAAATAACTTGGGCGAAGGTCTTTTGGCAGTTGCCGCTTTTATTCTCGTGTGCTCGACTGCTGGATTTGGCAATTTAGGCGGATACGTAGCGCTTGGAACAGCAGCTTTGACCGCTGTCGCCGGAGCAGCAGTAAGACTTAGATGATTTCTTGACACCTAAATCAATATAGGATATAATTCTTTTCTTATGGCAACGTCACCCGAAAACCGACCTTATGGCTTAATGGATAATACGGCTGCCTTTCTGTCTGCCTTAATAACTCCATTCATAGCTATTTATATTGCTTACTACGATACTAAAATCGCTTTATTAAGTTTAGCTGCCGGAGAAATCGCCGCAAGGACAATTTATGTCGTAGGAAAAAATCGACACAAAAACGCTTCCCACTCTTAATTCCCGAATGGCCCTTCTGCCTAAATTTATGCACGAAAAACCACAGCCAAACCCAAATCCCAGCCGGATTGATAAAGCGGTTGGAAATATTTTATATGAAGCCGCAACAGCTGTTGCTCAGTGGAAAATAATTGACCCCAACCACTATCTGGATATGGCGATTGATGTTTTATATCCATGGCCGAAAGATTTAAAAACGCCCGGCGGAGTAATAATCGGCATAAATCATACCAGCATGAAAGACGCGATAATTGGAGCAAGAATTATAAGCGAAAAACTAACTAATCCTAACCGTGGTATGGGAGTTGTCACTGTAAAATATTTTGACGAAACCAGAAAGGATTTCCGCTTTGGCAAGGCTTTCGCATGGGCAACTTCTAAAATACAAGTTGGTGTCGGTTTCGAATTAACACATGTTGTGCGACCGGGAGAAGAAAGTGCATATTACGCAATGCCCGAACATGCCGCAATTATTGATAACAAAACACCGGATGAGTTTAATTTTGCTTCCAACATGAAAGCTGTAAGAAGAATTAGAAAAGGCACAGTAGAGGTTATTGCTCCGGAGACAACCAGAAGCGCCACCGGGGAGCTTGCTAAAACCAGTGAGATAGATGCGATGCTACGATTATCGGGAGACAAAAGTGTTTTTCTGCCACTTGGACTGGTTCCTGTCCCTCATGAAAAAGGAATCATTGGCGAAATTAAACGTCTTTTAACAAAAGTCGAAGTAAGAGTTGGCAGACCGATGACATATCAAGAATTAGTGGACGAAACAGAAACTAACAATGCATACCTTGCACCTTTACTTGTCAAAATAAACGCCGGAAGGGATGAAGAACATCAGCTTACACCATTAACCGTTAGCGACACGATGATGTTGCAGATTGCTAAATTGCTTCCGGAAAATTACCGGGGATATTACAAAAAATACGTAAGTCTCTTAAAAGAGATTAACTAACCCTTGACGCAAGTGAATTCTTCTGGTAAACTACTAAAACCTAAGACAGCGGGTTGAGCAAAGCAAAATCCTGAGCGAATAACGAAGGACAAACTTTAATCTATAAATCCCACCGAGGCAACATTAGTATTTAGAATCAAGTATCTAGTATTAAGTATTGCGCTCGGATGAGCGCTTTTTTAATGTTTGAAAATTAAATCATTCATTAGAAATTAGGAATTAAAAATTAGAAATTAAACTTATGGACACAAAAGTTACAGCTAACAGACAAAAGAAAATCGCCATCGTTGCCGGACTAAACGAAAAAATCGCCCGTTCTAAAGCGATTATTTTTACCAATTTTGAAAAAGTCACCCACAAACAACTCGAAACTCTAAAAAAAGCCATCAAACCAATGGAAGCCGAATACGTCGTTGCCAAAAACTCTTTGATTTTAAGAGCTTTGGAAGAAAATAAGATTAAATTAGAAGGCGAAAATCCGCTCGTTGGCCCAACCGGCACGCTTTTACTTTACGGAGATGTTGTCTCTCCATTAAAGCAATTGGCCAAAACCATTAAGGAATTGGGATTATTGAACGTTAAATTAGGGATTATGGAGAATAAATTTTTAACCGGAGAGCAGGTTCTAAAGATTTCCGCTCTTCCCACGCGAGATGTTTTACTGGCGCAAATCGCGGCCGGACTATTGTCCCCAATTTCGGGATTGCACCGCGCTTTAAATTGGAATTTGCAGAAATTAGTGATGACTTTGGGCGCAGTGGCTAAGAATAAACCCGCCGTTGCAGTTGTCGAAAAGAAAATTGAAGAAGTGAAAGCAGAAATGCCGGCAAGTGAACCGGAAACAATTTTGGCTGAAACTGCAGAAGAAAAAGCCGCAGAAGAACCAGCTCAAACAGAAGAAGTTAAAGAAGAAGTGAAAAGCGAAGGGGGTGAGAATTGATGGCAAAAATATCGCAGGAAGATTTATTAAAAACAGTTGAAGAAATGTCAGTTCTCGAACTCTCTGAATTCGTTAAGAAATTGGAAGAAAAATTCGGAGTTAGTGCCGCCGCAATGGCAGTTGCCCAACCGGCAGCAACAGGCGCTCCCGCAGAAGCCGGAGAGCCAGTTGAAGAACAAACCGTTTTTAATGTTGTAATTGCCAACGGAGGAGCAACTAAAATCGCAGTTATTAAAGCTTTAAGAGAATTAGTTCCAACTTTGGGACTCTCGGAAGCCAAAGGACTGGTCGACAGCGCTCCAAAGGAAGTAATGACAGCGGTCAACAAGAAAACAGCAGAAGAAGCTAAAGAAAAATTAACAGCAGCGGGCGCCACCGTTGAATTAAAATAGTTTCACTCTATTTTCTACAATTTTCCCCTCTCACAATAATTGTGAGGGGGATTTTTGTATTTTTGAACAAAATTGCCTCTTGACAATTATGTTATACTTTGTTACTTTATAGCTACTTACTTAGCATATTGATATGGCAGAACAACAACTTTCAATTAACAACCTACCCGACCTATTAACCGTTAGGGAAGTTGCGCAAATTTTAAGAGTCTCCCCTCTCACCATTAAACGCTGGGGCAAAAGAGGCAAACTTCCGGCCATCAGAATTAACAGTCGCGGCGATCGAAGATACAAAAAAGAAGCCGTCCTCTGGCTCCTCGGCATCCAAGCAAAAGAAGAGTAAATTAATGCTTCTTCCCATTAATTGAAGGAATTAGTTGCCCAACAGATTCTCCAGTATGAATTCTTAGCATCGCTTCTGCAAACATATCCACTATTGAAACAATTTTTATACGTGGGTGATTAACTACTGCCGGAGGTTGCTTTATGGAATCCGTAATAATTATTTGGTCTATCGGCGATTCGTCTATTTTTTGTAAGGCGGGAACACCATACTTATCAGTTGAAAATATCCCGTGAGCAGCGGCCACAAAAATTCTTTTTGCGCCACACGCCTTTACCGCTTTCGCTACGTCGACTATGGTACCAGCAGTATCGATTACGTCTTCTGCTATAAACGCATCCTTACCCTCTAAATCTCCTACCACTCTTAGAACTTCAACTTCATTTGCTCTTGGTCGAATCTTATAGGCTACCGCAATATTGCTGTTGCCGACCGTTAAATTTTGGAAGGCCACTGCTCTTTTTACTCCTCCTGCATCTGCAGCAACAAACACCAAATCCTCAAGCCCCATTTTTTCGACTTCCTCTAAAATTACCGGGCGGGCATAAATGTTATCCCAAGGAATATCAACCATCCCTACCGTTTGTTCCGCATGAAGGTCCATCGTAAGAATTCTATTGGCGCCTGCTAACTGGATTTCTTTGGCTGCCAGAGCCGCAGCAATGGTAACCCTGGATTTATTTTTTTGATCTCCTCTCCCATACCCGAAATACGGAATAACAGCATTTACCTCATCTGCGGATGACAACTTTGCAACATTTACCATATGACATACTTCTTGCAATGAATCATTCACGGAGCCAATTATATGCCCCTCCTCATCGATAATACGCGACGTAGGTTGAACAACATACACATTTTTTCGTCTTAAATTATGTGATGCTTCTGCGTTAATTTCTCCATCGGCAAATAACGTTACAGGCTCGTCAACCATAAGCCCAAGTCTGTCGCCTATCTTTCTTGCTAATTCGGGGTTTGATCTACCAGTTAGAATCTCTAAAGATTCTGTCTTTAAAACTGCTTCGATTGCAGGTCTGGAACGAAGCGTCTCTACAGTCCAAATTCTCGATGATGGGCGTCGTCTTTCAGGCATTTTGTCTCGGGCAAGGCATAACCATATTACAGAAACAAAAAAATGTTGTCAATTAGGAAAATGGGGCTATTTGACAAAATCTGTGCCGAGGATTACCAGAATATCCGCGCCGGAGTTTACTTCGCCTGCCGGAACCGCAGTTGCCACGTTACCGCCCAAAAGCTTGGCAATTTGCGCCGCAACTGCTGCATTACTGCCGCTTAAATCAATCACTTGGGTTTTGGAATAGTTGCCTTTGGCGTCGCCTTTTTCGGTAATCGAAGCGTTGGACATTCCTTGCGTAATGGTAGCGTCGGCTTTAGCCGCCAAACCCGCAGTCGTCGTCCCATTATAAATTGCGACTGTGACGGTTGCCGGAGTCGGTGTTGGCGTCGCGACAGCCGCGTTTGTCGCGGGCGACGGATTGGCAACCGGCGCACTTGAACCCAAATTAACTGGCGCTACCTGGATAATTTTGTTAATACTTTCCCGGTAGAGAATTGCTTCCTTGGCCCCAGTAAAAATTAGCACCTTGTCGCCATTTTTGGCATTGGCAAAAAATGCCTGACCCGCCAGCTTGGTAATATCCGAAACCGTGGCAATCTTCGGCGTTTCATTGGTCGGCAGTTCAATCAGCTTACCGACTTTATCAACCAAAGCTTTGACTGTTGCATCCGCTGAAGTGTTGGGATTTTGCAAGAGCATTTGTTCCTGCTTATATTGGTTGTAATAATAGTAGGTAGGAATGGCGGCGACAATCAAAACAACAATCACCACGATTAACCAGAGACTTTTATTGGCTTTGAGTTTGCTCAATTGCTTTGAGTTTTTCGGAGCAGGGTTTTTCATCTACAGTTAGCATAGAGAGTTTCCCAACTTCTTGTCAAGCAGAGTATATTAATTTGATGCTAGACGATGGAAACTAGATGCTGGATTTTGAGATTAGAGAATAGAAGCTAGAAAAATAATTATCAAACTTCCATCATCCAACTTCAAGTTCTAACTTCGAGAATCTATTGTCTAACATCAAGCGTTGAACCTAGACTGATTTTGTTGTAAAGTTAATGTAGGTAATGAATAAAAAAATAATCTTTCTGTCCTTATTTTTTTTACTGGCCGGCTGCCTTTGGAAAATCCCGCAGGCTAAGGCGTCAACTTTTACCGACGGCTACATCCGGCTTGACAATCAAACCGCCAACGCTCCCCTCTCCGGCACAATTTGCGCCCAACCATCGTCCGCCGGCGCCGGAACAGAAGCCAAAATCAGCGTTGCTTTTCCCAGCGACTTTTCTATTTCGGCCAACACGAGCAACTGGACGACCAACGTCAGTGGTCTTCCTGACGGCGCGACCAGTTGGCCAAGCATTGGGAGTTCGGCTACCAGCGTATCCGGTCAAACAGTCACGTTTGCCAGCGGCGATTTAACCGCCGACACACTTTACTGTTTTAATTTTACCGGCAGTTCGTCCACCACAGGAGCGGCTGGAACCAACAAAACCGGCACACTCACCAGTAAAAATGCTTCCAACGCGACCATTGATCAGACGACTTATTATCTGGCAATCCTGAATAACAACCAAATTGAGGTAACAGCGACGGTTCCGCCGAATGCCACTTATCTGCCAGTTTCGCTTAAATCGACTAACACCGGCAGCAGTTTTCCGCAAAATACCGTTTTAAACTACAAAATTAATTACGGGCTTTTAAGTATCGGAGCTTTTCCGTTAACCATTCAGGCACAGTGGAACCAAGGAACAATCGCCGGCAGTCCGGCACCTTCGGTGGACATCGTCAATTATGTCGTCGGCAGCGCTACTAACGGTTACGGCGGAACCGCACCGGTCGTTGACACGGTAGACGGAACAGTTACCTGGACTTTTACCTCTTTTCCGGGCAACACCACTAACCAAACCGTCGGTTTCCAACTTGAAACTAATAATTCTTATACCGGAAACAGCTCGGTCAGTTTTACTGTCGCCGCCAGAGCAATGTCTTTGTCCACCGTGACGCCTGATCAAACTGTCACCCAAGATTATTTGTATAGCGGTTCGCTGGCGCCAACACCGACACCAACACAAGCGCCGACGCTGACGCCAACGGTTACCGTTACTCCAACTCCGACGCCAACACTCACACCTCAATCTTTTGCGTTTGGCAACGTCAATGTTTACGCAGTAACGCAATCCCAAGCGCAAATTCGGGTTGTTACCACCCGTAACGCCACTTCGACGATTACTTACGGCACTTCCGCTTCCAAATTAACCCAAAGTGTTTCTAGCACGACGCCTTTAACCGACGCTGTGCTGACTTTGCCAAATCTGACGCCGGATACGACTTATTATTTTAAGACCACCGCCACCGACAGCTACGGAAACTTAATTAAGTCGGATATTTTTACCCTTAAAACCGCTGTTGTCTCCGAAGTGGTGCTCGTTGACCCGCAAAGCGTGATTGTCACCAGTAACAGTAACGTTTTAGTCAATCCTGAAGCGCAAAAAGCCAGCGGGCAACCACAGAAGATTGCGATTGTTGTTCCTCTCTCAACCGATTTTGAAATCCAATTCTCGCTGGCCAAGCAAATTCCGGTCAAAAGTATTCAGGCAATTGTCAGAAATAAAAATGTCTTGGGCGCTAATACTTTTTCGGTTCCGGTCGCCGAAGCGGCTTCAAACTATGTTGATTTGGTCGAAACCCAACCGGGAGTTTATACCGGCAGATTAAAGAGCTTGCCCAGTCCCGGTTTTTACGAAATTTATGCGCGCATCGTCGATTATAATGGTAATATCTACGAGCAGAAAATTTCGGATTTGACTGTCACTTCCCACTTTATGGTCTACGACAAAAGCAATAATCAAGGAGTCGATAACGCTAAAGTTTTGCTTTACCTATATAATCCAATAGCCAAAATCTATGACCTAATTTCTCCACTAATCCTGCCGATTCCAAATCCGGCCTATTCCTTAAGCGACGGCACGGTGCAAATAGTTTTTTCTCCGGCTAAATATAAAGCTGAAGTCTCCGCCATTGGCTATAAGCCGCAAACGATAGAGTTTGAAATTAATCCCCAGTCAATTTATTATCCGACTGTCTATCTTCAGCCCGAGCCGTTTAATCTAGTCAATTTTGTGCAATACCTCGGTAAAAACTTTACGGATCTCATCTCCTTAAACCAGCAATACTTAAGCGAAATTTCCGCTTCGAGCAGACTGTTCGTTGTTTTGGAAAGCCTGACGCTTTTGGTGTTTGTCGGTCTAACCTTTTTCTCTTTTTCCGCCAGAACTCATATTCCCATTCTTTATTTACCTTACTTTTTCATTCACAAGCTAAGACAGCTTTTCTGGAAAAATAATTCTTTGCTTATCGGCAAAGTTGTCGACACGGTTACACAAAATCCGATTTCCAGAGCAAGAGTAAACCTTATTGATGCCAAGAAAAATAAATTGCTGGCAGAACTAAAAACCAACCGCCTGGGTGAATTTTATTATAAAAGCGCTAATTTCGAGCATTTGCAGATTACGGTGACAAAAAAAGGCTTCCTCCCCACTCCGACCATGAACTTTATTAAAGAAAATTTGCAAAAGATGCCACTCGTTTTAAGCGTCGTTAGGGATGAGTCGTACTTGCGGTCGGTGTCGGAACTTATAATTTTAGTCTTGGAAAATGTGATTGGTGCTCTCTTAGAGTTTCTGCTTGTTTTTACGATCATTCTTGAACTCTACTTTATTCCCCCGCTTGGCATTTTGCGGATCTTACCATTCTTGTTTTTGTCTATTTTGAACGTGACACTTCTGATTTTTTACCTTTATAAACCGCGTCACCTGATTTTGAATGCCCCCTCGATTAAACACGGCTTTACGGCTGCTTAGCCGCTTTTGCCTGAGGACCATTGGAGTCAGTGATACATTACAATAGCGTCTTTATAGATTTTGTCGGAAATTTGCTCAATGGTTTTTGATAAGTCATTAAAGTCCGGCCCTTTGGTCATAATACACAACAGATATGGACGCTTTGGGTAATAAATTATGCCGCAGTCATGCAGCTGGTGAATTCCGTTGCCCACTTCTCTTTCACCAAACTTATGCGCAATTGGGATATTTTTGGGCAAATCATCCACCAATCCCTGTTTAAATTCCGCTTGCGCTAAAAGTTCGAGCGCTTGCTCGGAATAATCTTTATTTAAATAAGTGGCATAATATAAAACCCTAAACAGCGTTGAATATTCAGACACGTCCATAAAATCATCAGGAGTCGAATTGGTGGCGGTGGTAATACCCAAATCAAGCGTTACCTGATTAATCTTGCGGCTATCGATGTTATTTTCCAAAAGCGCCAAGGCTGCGTTATCGGAGCCGATAATCATACTTTCGATTAGCTGCTCAACCGTATAGGTTTGCCCTAAAACAAGCGGATGGCTCGGCGGATAATTTTGCGCGATTACTCCGGAAGGCTCTGCGCTATATTTTATTTTTTGCTCAAGAATTGCCGGAGCTTCTTCTGCTTCTTTGTAATAAGCCATCATTACCGGCACTTTTAAGAGACTCGACGGCGCAAAAACATCGTGCTCATTAATGCCAAACCACGATCCGTTATTCAAGTCACGGTAATAAACCGACACGCTGGTCACCGAATTATTGGTGGTTAATTGATTAATGTAAGTGCTAATGCTACTTTTTAATTTGGACAGTTCTTTGGTATCATAGCTTTCACCCGTATTGCATTCGTACAACGGATTAATGAACTGATAACCGCCGGCGTGGAATTCTGATGGAATATTTGCAAGATCAGGAAATTGACCGGGCAGTAAATAGCCGATAAAACCGCCAACCGCTAGTCCGAGGATTAAAAATGCCAGACAAAAATAAAACCATTTATTTCGGAGAATAAACATAAATTAAATAGTATCGTAAAGAAAAAACTATTGCAAGAGGCTTATTGCGTTGGAGTTGGCGTGATGTTTAGTTGATTAATGATTGATTGAAACGCCGCCGAGTCGGTCGCGGTTGGAATTGGCGTGACGTCCAAATTAAGCCCCGAAGTTTGCGCATCCCGCACTGATAATGCTACCCAGGAGAAACTAATATCTTCCGGCGCCGGTTTATTTAGCTTGATGACAAAACCTGTCGTGGTTCTTTGCGTAACCACGTAGGAAATATTATTATTAAGAATTGTATCTTCCAGAGTTTGCTGCGTGGCGCTGTCCCCTGTTTTGTCCATAGCAATGCTGGCGGTGACCACCGGCGTGTTCACATATTCCTGATTGAAATTAACTTGCACGCTGTCCAAGCCCTGTTGGATAACCGCAAATCCGGCGGTATCATTATTAAAGGTCGGCGTGGAATCAAAACGGACATTGCCTTTGAAAACCACGTCCTGAATAAAGTAAGCAAACTGCGAAACCAAAAGGTTTTGGGTGGTAAGATTATTTAGAACATTCAACGCTCCCTGAATAAGGCCGTTGCCCCCAACATTTAGGTCGGCCGAAATAGTGGCTAAGCCGTCGACATTAAGACTGGTAAGAGTAAGCACTGTTGGAAGCTGTGCCGAACCGGTGGCCAGTTCCGCGCTCCCCGTCGCGTCCGCCAAAACCGCCGTGTTGTCATTAAGCGGTAGGGTCTGATCGGTGGGAATTTCCAATCCCCCGACTATTTCGTCGGCAATTAGCTTTTCGACGTGCAAAGTTCCGCTGATGGTGGCATCGCCGGTGTTCAAGCTATTTGAAGTTAATTGTCCGCTGAAACTGGCGTTCCCCTGATTATCAATGGTAGCAACCGCCAAACCCGAAGCTGAATTGCTATTCAAAACGGACAGCTGATTGCTATTTAGCTTTAAAGCGACATTTGCATTATCGTCTATTGGAACAATCAGACTCGTCTGCAAAGTATTAACTGTTGCTAGCGGCGAAATTATAGTTTGACCGTTAGAAAGTGCAAATTGTGAATTCGAAATAGCGCTGGTAACAATACCGGTAATATAGTCTCTGACATTTTGTCCATTGATGGTGATATTTTCGCTGGCAACGCTTAAAGCATTAGTGGTAATTTGCCCGGCGTTGACAAATCCTACCCGCAAATTGGCAATCGCCGCGTCGGAAAATTCTCCGACTCGGGCAATCGGATTTCCTAAAGCATCATTTAGCGTAAAGTAATGCGGAATTGTGTAGTTGGTGTTGCTCGCGGTCTGGTCAACCAGATTCAAATTTCCGCTTGAAGTTAGATAAACCTGCGGATCATACCAAGTGGGATTGACATAAACCTCTATTTCTCCGCTGGTTCCAGCGTCAACCGCCATTCCGATTACCGGTCCGGCTTTAGTGGCTTTGACGGCAACTCCGGATGTGCTTGAATAAGTTAGATAGTCTCCTGGATTGATAGCGCCGTTTTGCGAATTTATCTCGGTCCTTAGCTGTCCTAGTAAACCGACGGTTACATAATCAGGGTCATCTTCGTGAGAATCATTTCCTAAAACAATGTAAGAATTAGAAATAACGCCGAGTATTTGAGTATTATTGTTGTCGCATTTTATAACTCCACCATTTGTATCAATGCAAACCAAATCTCCCGGATTCAACACGTCATTTGCATTTGCTTTTTTAAACCATTCGGCATAATCCCCGCCCGTTGAGCTAAGAGTTACACTGCTTCCGGTGCCCAGAATTTTTCCGATTATTGTTCCGTTTCCGGTGGCAAAGTTAATATATCTGTCTGCAGAACCGGGTAATGCTCCGTTATTTGTCCCTAGTCTTAGCGATAAAGCAGTATGACAAGTTGAGTTGGTACAAGCGGCGTTGCCGGTATTTGGAAAGGCATTCCAAATTTGTGCCGAAGCCGTTGAAGAGCTGGAGCCAATCACCTGAAATTTAATGTTTCCCGAAGTGGATGCTGAAGCACCAAGCAGTAATTGGTTAGCACCTATGGATACTGTAGATGCCAATCCCGCGAAATTCAAAGTTCCGGTTAATCCGGTATTGAATAACGCTAACGTTCCTGAGGTTTGGTTTGTAGCAAGGGTTGTACCATTTAGCGTTATTGTTGCCGAAGAAGCTCCTAGAGTTAAGGCTGTTGCCGCCCCACCATAAGTTATTGTTGTCGGAGTCCCAAATTCCGTCAGCGTTGTAGCAGTTGTGTTTAGTGTATAGCTTGCCCCGGTATTCGGATTTAAACTCAAAGAGGTTGACGAAGTTAAAGTAGAT